>OFRI01000247.1_pt1 | contig 14548 bp, 16 predicted proteins | sample 1543031 | NCBI WGS metagenome assembly OFRI01 (sample SAMN07774226, study PRJEB24372) | wastewater metagenome
GCGTACGTCAAATGTACGTACAGAATTACGGTATTCAGCAGGAAGCCTCTTGGTTAAAACATCAAGATGATTACTGTCTTGAATATCTTCAATTATTAAAATACCATTAAGATTTAATAAAGGAAAGTAATTGTCTACAACAAAGTTTTGACTATGTAAAGAATGGGGACCATCATCAATAATAATATCAAAACCGTTGGGTACTTCTTCTTTAAACCGTTGAACTAAACTGTCATCATACGCATTAGTACAATAGAACTTATAGCGATCTTCATCCATGCTGTTCCAGATTTTACTAGGAACAACATCCGCAATATCAACTAGATGTAAAGAAAATTCAGGAAGATAGTCATGCCACAATAAAGAAGATCCACCATGCTGTACACCTATCTCTAGTAGGGTACCAGGGGAGTTACGATAGTTTTTAAGAACATGATCATAGATTCCAGTGTAGTTGTGCAGACTGTTTTTATCTGTTCCACCTGGATATTCAAAGCCATTTACGTTGTGTTTATCTAAGATTTCTACAATGTCATCTGCTGGGTTGCACCAGGAGAGAGCCGATAGTTTTGGTTTGGTTTGAGTTGTTGTCATTTTGGGAAGCCCTGTGTCTGTAAGATAGTTCTTACTATAGCTGGTTTTAGGGTACGGCTGTACATAATGCTGCGCATTATTTAATTTATTTAATCCTGTTTCCCACAGATTTTTAACTGTTGGATTATTGCTGCCGATCCAGAACTCTCGGAAGTACCTCACTGGTTTATGCAGTAGGTACTCATTGGTCAAGGCTGCAATATAGTTGGTGTTTGCCCACCAGAATCCTCCAGAAAAATGGGGGTAGTCACCTAGCATCGTCTGTGTTTGCCAGTTGATTCCTGTTGTTGCATACCCCTCGTCTAGATAGGACACACATTTAGTCCAGTTATGGATAGTAAAGTATTCCATACAATGACGCCAGTCTTCTACATACTTGAAGTCTGGTTGCTCTATTCGTGAGATTCCTTTGGTATGCATATACAATACATACGAATCTGGATTAGCTTTTGCCCAGGTATGTAACGCTTCTAACGTATTTGTTTCTTCTGTCTTATTAGTGTTTTCTATTACGACAGCCTTGGCTGGAGCTTTGATTAAAGAAGGATCTCCATTCACACCTATATGAAAATAATCCAGGGAATCATAAAGACCACTCAACCAAACTGCTCCCATCTGTTCTTGGTACATGGCTTCCCATGCATGAGGTTCACAAGGAAACACATGATAGAAGACAGCAAGTTTAGTCATCATTCCAGATCATTTATATAGTCACTATACATACTGATCTCGGTGGCAGGAAGCATTGTAATAATACGTCCTTTGTAGTGAGGCCTTAAACTTTTGATAATGTAATCTTTAAAGTTGTGGGCTAATACAATTAAGTTGTCAGGTTGATTCTTGTATAGGTAATCACGATCCATAATTTGCATCCCAGTACCAGGGACGTATAGCCCTTGTTTGGATGCAGTGTCATCAACAACATAAGCTCTAGGTTTAGTGGCGGTTGTCACACCTAACGCATTCAGGTATACACATCCTTTGGCCGCTGCCCCAAAGTAGGCAGTCTCTCCTTCCAGATTATTAAGAAAACATATGTCTTTTATAATTTTTACATCAAGATCAGAACGGCAACGTTTAAAATCAAACTCCTGTTCTTGTTTTATAAAATCAAGGTGAGCATTTGTGTTGGCATAAACTTCTTTATTTGTTATCCATAGACGCATCGTTCCCCCATGTATAGAAAGTTCTTCTGCATTGAAGATATGTAAGCCATACTCTTCAAACAATTTTTGTAGAGGTGACACAAGCCAATAGTAGTAATGTTCGTGATAGAACTGATCAAACTGTAAAGTCTTAAGGGTATTTAACGTGTAAGGAAATTCAAGAATCCATACGCCATCTAGATGTTCCTTGATGCCTTCAACAAATTTACGGGCATCTGAAGTATGTTGAAATACATTAGTAGAGATTATTAGATCAGCTTTAGGTAAGGCTAAGTCTTTATTGAAGTATGCATTAACGTATTCAATATTTGCAATACGATTTTCTTCTAAGAAAGAAGTACTGGCATCTACATTAATCAAACGTAGTTTATCTGTTGTCTGTGACTGAAAAGCTTTAAGGAGTGTGCCATCGTTTCCTCCAATATCAATAATGGTATTGTGTGTGAGATGTTTTAGTTTGTGCCAGAGGAGGTAACAGTGGTTAATGTAAGGTTTGTTGACTCCTGAATGATAGAGATAGTTCTTGTACAGCTTGTCTGGTGGTACAGCAGTACTAAGTTTAATGACTAGCTTGTCATCTATGGTCGCCTTCAAGGGATAGCGTTTAGCTGATAAAGCTTCTTTCCTTGTCTTACACAAGTTGTTGACTAAAGGTTGGGTGCCTAGATCAACTAAGGTTTGTTCAGATCCACCTAAGTCGTTGCGTTCGGGTTGGATCATATTTCCAGTAATCGACTGGATAGTTTTTGTTAAAAGGCGTAACATAGGTTTCCTTGTTGGGAGGTCCTCCCCATTTCTTTATATAATAGTTGTAATTTTCTTGGAATGTAAAGTTGTTTTTTTGTTGGAAGATGGTAGAACTTTTTAAGGTGCTGCTCGTCTGGTGTTCATTAGTAAGGGGGATAGATGTAATCTTGGTATTGGTTAGCTTAAGACGGTAGCGATAGTCGTTGTCTTCAAAGTAACCGGGGAAAAAGTTTTCATCAAAGTAACCCACCCGATCTAAAAGCGTAGGAGTCAATACGAGACCACACATCTCATCGTTTCCAGTGCCAAGGGTTGCACCAAAGGGGAGCAGATCGCTTTTACTAAGGACTTTCTGCCATTCGCCAGGGGCTACCCACCAATCAAATCCTGTAATAATCCAGTGGTTGCAGTCAGTGTTCTGACGGACTATTAGGTTTACTGCCCCAGGGAATCCTACGTTCTGCGGTAAGGAGCAAACAACAACCTTATCAATGTGCTTTGGCTTCCAGTTGATGATATGTTTTATGGCCTCACCCACGGAAGGGTCTTTGCCCATGGAGTTATCTAGGATGAAATACCGCTTAAGGGGTACATCAATTGTTTCAAAATGACGTATGAGTTTGTCACCGTCTACCAGGATGGGAACAGCGATCAGGTCAAGTTTTTTCATAGGTCTATACGTAGGTAGTCCGCGTCCTTAGCAATAAGGGTTACTTCGTATTCGTCCGCTTCATCAGTCAGAATATCTGTGACGTATCCATCCGACTCTTCCTTGTCCGTACAGATGTAGAAGCGAGAAATATTACAGCTCATAATGAGGGACACATAAGAGTAGGGGGTTTAGATCAAGTATAACGGAAGAAAGGAAGGGGTAACAACAATAAAGAAAGTATTAAGAGAATAGGTAGGGGCGTATTAAATTCTGAGATAGACTATATTTAAGATAAGTTAAAACCTTGTAATGTCTGTTGATTACGCAGAATTAAATCAGCTACCTTCCAGGGTCACAATTAATGGTAAACGCCATTACAACACACCCTTCTATACGGGGCCTGCACCTTCAGTAACCACAATTCTTTCGGAGACTGCATCAGAAGCCAACAAGAAAAAACTGGAGATGTGGTCTAAGAATAATCCTGGTGTAAAGGAAGCTGCTGCAGAGAGAGGTACCTTTATCCATAGTTGTATGGAGAATTATTGCAAGAAGGTTCCAGTTGAGGTACCCGAGGATTATCAGCCTTACTGGGAAGGCATGCCAAAGATATTGGATCAGTTTGATGAGATACTTTGGGCTGAGACACCCCTACTAGATAAACATCAATTTGCTTTGTCAGAAGACGGGGTAGGCAGAGTATGGGGTAAGGATCATGAAGATAGAGCTTGGGCTGGATCACCTGACCTTATCGGAGTGGTTAACAATAAGTTAACATTAGCTGACCTTAAGACTAGCGTTAAACCTTACTCAAGAAACTGGCCTAAAGATCTAGAAAAAGGTTCGGCTGAATGGCGTGATCTACTGGGAGGTCACATGAAATTTAAAAAGACTTTGAAGCAACTAGCTGCATACGACTTAGGTATTGAACAGACTCTTGGGATGAAGGTCCAGCAGGCAGCCATCCTTGTTTCAACTCCTATCAGGACACAAGTTTTTAAAATATCCAGGAGGTTTTTAGATAGCTTAAGGGAAGATTGGTTCAAGATTGTAGAGGAATACTATCAACAGATGGAGAATCAGGTGATGCATGATCCTGATTTAATTTAAAGATTCCTTAGAGATTGGGTCACATCAGTAGCGGTAGGATGGTAGATGTTGCCACAAGGGGATGGACATTTACGTCAGCACAGGGCAGTGGATGAAGACCTTGATGGAACAGATGTCAGGAAACACTGACATACCAACTTGTTTTCGTCTCCCGTCGTCCCAACACGTTCATGCCTTTCTCCTTGTAAAAGAATCTAGTTTTTCTCAGCAACCTTTTACATATACACTAGAAGAAGAAGCAACAGCAAAATGAAAGGACAAAAAACTTCCCTTGCACCTGGTGAGATAAGGCTTGATCTTATTCCACTTGATTGGCCCTTAACTCCTTTAGGGGAGAAAAAAAATCCTTACAAGGCAGGCTGGCAAAATAAACCATTCGGTGTCAGTGAAATCGAAACAGAATTGGTAGAAGGGCACTGTAAAGCAATCGGTCTGATGTCAGGCCCTGCTTTTAATAATCCCTACGGTTTGGTATGGGTTGATGCTGATGGTCCCAGTGTTGCCAAACTTATTGTTGATACTGCTGGTTGCTCATTAGAAGAAGCTTTACCTAAAACGCTTACTATCAAGAGTGGGAAAGAAGGGAGGTTCCGCAAGCTATATAAGTTAGAGCGTAAAGATTGGCAGCATTTCACAAGAAATAAATATGTTTGGCATGCAGAAGCTAATCGTGAACAACTAGAAGTCCTTTGGGAAAAGCACCAGGGGGCATTGATGGGTTTACATCCAGAGACTGACGGTTACTTTACGGCGGAAGGGGAAGGATTTGAATGGGCACATAAATTACCGTTGCTTCCTGCTTGGTTATTGAATGGAATCATAAATAAAAACGTTAGACAGGGCAAGCCTGCAGCAGAGCACAGTCGTTTTGTTGGCCCAGGGTTTGCTATTAATACAACAATTTCTCTTGAGAGGGATATTAAGTTAGCACTCGAAGGTATGTATGCCTGTCCACCAGAGGCTGCTGATGATCACGATATCTGGATAACCATAGGACAAAGTCTACATTCATTAGATGAATCATTACTGGAGCATTGGGATAACTGGTCAAAGTTGAGTGATAAATATAAAGAGGGTGAATGCCATAAAAGATGGAAGTCTTTCAGTAAAGAAGGTGGGCGAGGTGTTGGAAGCATCATCTATGTGGCAAAAGATTATGGTTGGCATCCACCGCAAGATCACAAAATATTACCTGCAGATGATGCATTGGTAGAACAAACAGCTCTCCTGTTAAACAACTTGGCTTTAGAACAAGAAATTACTTTTAATTATCTCCCTGATTCTAACCCTCAGATGAATGGTACTACTGCTTTGCTTGCCCCAGAGGAACTGGTTGATACACGTAACACGTTACCTTTGATAGAAGAAGAGGAAATACAAGAGAAAGGGAAGAAAGATAAGATACGTAATGCTCCGGCTAGTGTTATTGCTGATGTGTTGATGCAAGATTATAAGGGCAGATTGTTATTCAATAGAGTCCAGAATAAATTTTTCTGTTATGAATTACATAGCAAAGGTTTGTGGTCTTGGATGCCTACAGAAAATGTAAAGGGAGACATAAGAAACAGAATACAAAAGATGGGTGAGTCCCTGGTGCCAAAGGGTTTTAGCATCAATTTGGTTAATGATATATTTTCTCAATTACAGATATCTCTTCTTTTTGATAAGTGGTATGACAATAATAAGTACTTGTTGTTTAACAATGGTGTATTAGATGTAGAAGCAAAGAAACTTTTACCTTTCAATAAAAATTTATACCTTACGCAACATATGCCTTATGACTACAATCCAGAAGCTAATTGTGAAGACATTATTACATGGTTGAAATATACACAACGTGATAACTGGGGCCGGGTGCAAGTTCTTAGGGCTTGGTTACGAGCAACCTTGTTAAGTTGTTATGACATGCAAAAGTTTATTGAGATTATTGGTCCCGGTAAAAGTGGCAAGAGTACTTATGCCAACCTTGCTGTGGCCTTGGTAGGTAAGAATAATGTGCATAGTACAGACTTTAATCAGTTAGAGACTAACCGTTTTGAAAGTACTAGCTTAATGGGTAAAAAACTGGTGCTCTTCCAAGATATGGATAGGTGGGGTGGTTCAGTATCTAAGTTGAAAGCACTGACGGGTGGTGACTGGATTCGTATAGAACGTAAATATCAATCAGAGAATCCAGAACCATTTCAGTTTCATGGTCTTGTAATGATTACAGCTAACGAAGCAATTCAATCTACTGACTACACCTCAGGATTAGCTCGTCGGCGTTTAACAATTCCATTCGATAGACCATTCGATGGTAGTCACACTGCACAGAGAGAACTAATTAAATTTGATTCGGAAGGTAATCCACAAGGGGAGTTTGCTGCCCTCTTACCAGGGTTGGTTAATTGGTTATTGGATATGAGTACAGAAGATATGAGAGCTTACATTATGAATACTGGCGATAAGGTGCAATTCCTTAAGACTTATGCCAAGACTCAAAGCTTAAGGTCTAGTCCTTTGTTGGATTGGATGGAGCATACTCTTTATTTTGCACCAGGGGAGATGTGTCCTGTTGGCTTTGCAAAACCAGAAGGACACAACATGCCCTACCTCATGTGGGATAAATGGTTGTATGCAAGTTACTGTGAGTTTTGTAAGCGATCTAATGTGAATATCATGTCAAGGAATAGATTCGAACCCTTGTTTTTTGATACGTGTCAACATCAGTTGAAGCTTAATATTTATCACAAGAGAACATCGAAAGGAATAAAAGTATATAATATTGGAATCAGGAATAATGACGAAAATAGAAAGCAGCCTTCGTTAATGGAAGTATCTGCAGACAAAGAAAAATTTAAAGAACAATATGGAAATACATTGGATTGTCAAGAAAACAATGAGAGAATAGAAGGGAAAGAATCAGACGAATGACAAAAGGACGACACTTAATTCTTGACCTAGATGGGTGTGATCCCCTGGTACTAGACGATTACGGGTTGTTGACTGAGCTAATGGAAAAAGCTATGTACCTTGCTGGTGCTAATGTACTACATATCATTGGCGAGAAGTTCCAGCCGCAGGGCGTTACTTTGTTGGCCTTGTTGTCTGAGTCACATTCTAGTATTCATACTTGGCCTGAGTTAGGTTATGCAGCTATCGACCTATATACCTGTGGAGACACGACGAATACACAGAAGGCTGCTGATTTCTTGATTGAAGAATGTAAGGCGACAACAATCAACAAAAAAGAATTGATCAGAACATCATGTTCAACTGAACAAGATTAGTGTTTATACTGTGTAAAGTTTCTAATAGAACATGACTAAGAAGCCAAAGTTACTTTGGTCTGGTGACATTATTGCCATGACTGGTTTTGCAAGGGTAACCGAAAATATCCTTGAACGTATTTGCGATGATTATGAGGTCATTGTTTTAGGTAATAACTATTGGGGTGACCCACATCCCTTGCAGGAGAAGTATAAGATCTATCCTTCAAGCAACAGAAACCAGACTGAGCCCTTTGGTGTGCAAAGGTTTAGGGAAGTAGTCGATAGGGAAAAGCCTGACCTTGTGTTTACTATTAATGATATTTGGATTATTAATGAGCAGTATCGACAGATTGCTGATTTACACAAGGCTGGGCAGTTTAAGTTTGTTGGGTATTTCCCAATGGATTCGTATGGTTGGTACGGATCACTAGGTGAAACAGCTAATGATTGGGATGGTTGTGTTTGCTATACAGAATTTGGCGCTAATGAGGCGATTAAAGGTGGGATACGTAGGCCTATTACTGTGATTCCTCATGGGGTAACAAAGGGTCAGTTTTATCCAGAGGATAAGGCAGCTGCACGTAAGAAGCTGGGACTACCTGACGAGCATTTTATTGTGTTTAATGGGAATAGGAATCAATTTAGGAAGAGGCAAGACATTACGATATCCGCCTTTGCTGACTTCGCTATAGATAAGCCAGATGTTCGGTTGTATCTGCATATGGGAATGAAAGATCAAGGGTGGGATCTAATGCCTTTGTTTGCCAGGGAGATGAATAAGAGGGGATTGGATCCTAATAACAGGATTATTTTTACAGGGAATACCCCGCATCCACCTAATGTTCCTGTTGAGTTTTTGAATAGTATTTATAATGCTGTTGATGTAGGTGTCAATACTTGTAAGGGGGAAGGATTTGGGCTGGTTAATTTTGAACATGCTGCCTGTCGCGTAGCACAGATTGTGCCAGACCATACTTCGTGCAAGGAATTGTTTGAGGGTTATGCACCACTGATTAGATGTGATCACGTGGATGTAGATACGAATTATGGGAGGGAGATGCCATGTCCTAGTTCAGAGCATCTGACTGAGCTGCTGAATGAGTTGTATGAGGACAGGGAAAGGTTGGCTTCTGTAGCAGACCTTTGTTATGAGCGAGCAACAAGCGAAGAGTTTGACTGGGACACAGTAGCAAACCAGTTCAAAGAGGAGTTTGAAGAGGCTCTAGAGGCACCTACTGAAGCTTCTGTTGAAGTAGTAGGGGAACAGGCAAAGCCCGGCGTCTGCGAGCTCATGACCGCCACCTAGGTCAGATCGGGATCAAGAACCACGGGGGCCTCTACTTCAGGTAGGGGCTTTTTTATGGGGTAGGGAAGAGAGGTAGGGCGGTCTTTCCGACTTTACCCCCCATCTATACTTTATATAAGGCAAATGACACTTTTGAAGGTAGAAAGGGAGGGAGTACAGAAGTACTAAGAGAAGAGGAGCTGCAAACCAAAAGTGTCATTTACTCTATATAAAGATATAAATAGGGGTATAGTCGGAAATGACGCCCTCACTTTGACCACTAAGACGATTCCCCCATGGCTCGTGCCTACAACAGAATGTTTCCCATCTGGTACGTAAAAGAAAAACTAAAGCTTTCTGATCGGTATCCCAGTGGTCTTGAGTGGGTTGAGAACGCTTACTATCACAGGACTGGGGATATGGCAGGGCGCTGGACTCTCCCAGGGCGCTACTACCTGGTACGCATGTCAGGTGAACAGTTCCATGCCCATAGATTGGTGTACTTTTTACGTACAGGACAGGATCCTGGTAATGCAGATGTACTTCATTTGCCTGATAACATAGACAAAGACAACCGAAAAGACTTGGTACGACACGTTCGTCCACCTTCTGCACGTAAGAACAAATCCAAAAACACACAGGAGCAAGCCAATGACGAGCCCATCTGAAGAACAAAAGGTATCAACAGATACAATTCCCTTTCGCTACGTCCCCAACATTGACAGCAAAGATAAAGAAAACCTAAAGGAAAATGGTTATTATCGAGGCTTTTCCTGCCCTCACAACCACGTTATTCGGGATATTGAGACCCATTTTTGCTATCACTGCGTCGAAAAGATCCTTTCAAACAACTGTGGATTTAACATTAATTTTATAAATGAGGAGTACAAGGTCAAATACCTGCAGCTCTGGAAGCGGGTCGATATAGGTGGGTGGGATAGCTGCTGGCCCATCGATACCCCTATCAATCGAGGTAACAAGAGAGTCTGTTTTCCGTCTTATCGGTCCTTCTATAGCGAACAGAAAGCTGAAAACGTGTCTTTCCATAAAGCCATCTATCAATGTGCATGGGGAGATGTGGGTAGTACATTTGTTACACACCTTTGCAGGAACAAGAACTGTGCAAATCCCCTGCATCTGGTGTCCAACTGGAATAGACGCAACCCTCCTGCTGCAATTTTTCCTTTTACTACAGAATTTGAAGCTGAACAGTTGATGTTATTTAATCGAACAAAGCTACAGAACAATATTCAAACTCTTATACGCAAAGATATGAAACCTACAATTGCCCATCCTCTAGATGTAACTGATAATTCAGAGTACAATGAGTAAAACAGTAGTTATAAATGAGTAGGGTATCCCAAGTTTCCCAACGCCAACGTACCCAGAACAATCCTTTAGTTCTTGGTTCTTTTAATGAGACTTCACTGCGTGTTCTTACTGGTACATTAGGACCCAAGAATGTTGTTGTTGGCCGTGCTGATACTAATCAATTCTCAAATGGTGGATTTGGTGGGGGTTCTTACAATCATTGGTACCAGATAAATCTAACGTCTCCTGCTTGGATAATTACTACTAAAGGTGGACCGCGTCCTACTTATATCCAAGTATCAGCTTATGATTTAAATAAAAATCCAGTTGAAGGACGGGGTATTTTTCAAGGTGATAGTGTGTCTACTGCAAGTACTGCTAATGGTACATATTATCCCTATATTGATCATGTGATGGGTGCACCATCCGATCTATATAATACATTTAATCCTAATGCCCTAGGAAGAGGTGATGATCGTTATTTTGCTTTAGATGTAGGAAGTTATCTGTTATGTGTATCAACTACTCGTAATGAATTACTTGATTACACATTAGCAATTGTTATAGAAACAGTAACAACAGATTTATTTTTACTTCTAGAAGATCTTGATGTTAGTTTTTTTGCTCAGGAAACAACCCTTGATGCAGCTAATACAATTATTATTGGTCCTGTTTTTAATGTTAACTATTCACTTCCTTCTGGATTAAATGCTTTTACAGCCACACTTGCAACAATAGATCCAGGTATTAGTATTACAATTTCTTTGGATTCAACCTGGTTTATCGGGACTTTAAATTTAGAAGCAGGTGATATTTTTATTATTGAACCTTCTGATACTTTTGATTTTGAGTCTACTCATGACCATTCTCGTGCTGAATGGCTAGCTGCATGGCGCCGTGAGAGAAGTCCTTTAGATACCTTACCTGCTATCTTTGAACCATTGATCACAACTTCATGAAGTATAAGGTTAAAACCATTTACTTTAAACCTGAGAATACCTACATCAAGCTCAGGCTTATCAAGTGGGGACGCTTGCAAGAGCAGACTTTTTGGCTGCTTTCTCTTGGTATAAGTAAAAGTAAACGTCAATTGAATGACTGGTTAAATAAACGTAAAAACAAAAGAGCTAAAAAATTATCTGCACAATTAATAGGTAATTCTGGCTTGTTGCCCCAGCTTATGGCCGTCCGTCATTTGCGTGTGTGGACAGAAGAACTATCCCCTGGCGATTGTATTTTTTTCTTGTGTGAATCTAAAGAAAAACTTAAACAATTCAAGGTGTATTCTCGTTGGTTTAAACAACGTGAAATTAATGGTTGGCACACTGATCCTGATAAACTTTTGTTTTATTATTTAAAACCTATTCAACCGGTTGAAACCAGTAGATAGTTCCGTTCTGCGCTTCAATTTCTTTTCTCAATTTATAAGCCATTTCTTTGTTTATACATACACATCTACGTTCTTTATTTAATTGATAACAAAGACTAACCCTTATCCAAGGATTTTGTTTTATCGTCATGCAAGAATACACCACCCGGAACTTGACCCCTCTAGAAGCCATCTAGGGTTAAAATTTTTGTAGCTATAATTGAGTCTTGCTCCGTTTGTATTCAGATATTCACCAGCAATTAAATCCATGTCTCCCCAAGGATCATGGACAATGTAACTACTTTCGTTATATCCAATGATACAAAGCCAGTGTCCACCACCACTAGGGGCAGTCACCGTACCATGATGCAAAAACCCCACTGGTACAGGTTTATTATTGTCAATTTGTTTTTTAATTATTTCAGGTGTTCCTTTAGTACTAAACCTTGCTTCTACACCGTATTTAAACAGCGCTTTAATTTGCGCGGTGCTATCCGTGCTATCACCATAAGTAAACACAGTTTTAATGTAGTCATCATCACCTGTTATTGCTTTGGGTTTCAGGTATTTCAACATCATGGCACAACTAGAACTAAAGCATGTTCTACCTGCATCTCTGTAGTTATCCCGTTGACTCATATAAAGAACAGGCAAAGGATTTAACCTAGGTGTGTCATCTGCTGGCACACTAAGTTTTTGATCCATTACTTGAATCAGTTTTGTGGGGTAATCAGGGTCTGTAGCATAGCCTTGTTCTTTAAGTTGTTTGGCTGCTTCATTACGATTGGCTGCGTTGTTGACACCTTTATATCCTTTATAGTCTTTGTACCATCGGTCAACGAGATAGGAAACACAAGTACGCAGGTCAGGAAAATCAAGGAACCCATCAGTAATTGTGATCCAGTTGCCATTAATAAATTCCTGCGTAGATTGATTAGTTCCTGATCCTTTAAGTCCAAAGTAGTTGTTTTTTCCTGATACATGTTTTCCCCAGCTTGACTCTACTGCCCACTGTGCTGCTACTAATTCTGGATATTTGGCACCAGAGGCTTTAGCTGCTTTTACAACACCGTCCCAATCGTTGGTATAGCTGTTGTCAGCAGGTGGGTCAGTCCGATAACGAATAAAGAATTCTTTTAGTTTATCAGTAGTAAGTGTTGCTTCTAACCAATTAAAAGCGTCATTCTGCTGCTTAAGTCCTTTATAGAACCTAGCTGCATCAATAAGTTTGTCTGCCATGGCATTAAAAAACCCCTCAGTTAGTCTAAGGGGTTTTATTTATAATTTACTTTTGTTTTGGGAAAAGCAAACGAGCAACTTGCAGCAAAAGTTGAATCCAACTATTTGCTTTTAGTTTTGACATACCGATAATTTCACTGCCTGCAGCAACGATAATTGCGATGATAGCTACTGTGGTGGGTTCCATAGGGTTACGTTTATTTTAATATTAGTCTACAAGAGGAGTTTCATTTTGTAATTCTTTCAATGCGCTAATTGCACCTTGTAAAGACAAAATTTGCTCTCTTGATGTTTGTACCACTTGATTAGCTTGATTATATTGATCCACAACCTGTTGCAGCTTTTCCATGGAGCTGTCAATTTTTTCCTGGATAGACATGGCAAATAAGTAACTGTTTAAAATATAGCAGAATTAATTGTTCCAGGGGATACCCTGTGCGTTTGTTGGATGTAGTTTTTGTTCAATCTGAGCAGCTAATGCTGTGGCGATACCAGCAACCTGCTCTTCTCCCATGGCATCCTGCACCCAACCTACGACAGTTTCTTTGGTTAAGTCTTCGTAAGGAATAAAATTCTCTGGATCTTCAGCAACAGTAAAACCAATGCTGCCGTAGCAGCCAGCACTTTCACCTTGATCTTGTAAATTTACTGTCCAGTGTGCGGTGAATACAGCGCCATCGCTTAAATGACGTTCGAGTTGAGCAATATTCCATTCAGGTGTAGCAGGAGTAACGTCAGTCATAAAACTCTTTTTTCTTATTATAGGTCAGTTTTTACAACTCTGGCATCTCGTATTCTTTTGTGCTGTTGCAATAGTGTTTAAAGATGATCTCACTTGTGTTCCCTGCCCATGATGCTACCTGTGGTACAGGAATACCAGCTTCTATCCAGCAACTGATCGCAGTGTGGCGACAATCGTAGGGACGGTATAGGTGAGAAATTAATCTTGTGTCATGTAAAGGTTTTAGTTTTTTACGAAAGTAACTTTGAAAAGCTACTCGATCCCAAGGAAAAATAAAATCATTTTCTTTTGGTACTTTCTCAAGAAGCTCTTGGCACTTGTTGTTGAGTGGGACCCAGCGTTTCTTGTTGGTTTTAGTGCTGTTCTTTAAACCGTGTGTAAGGGTGTAGTTCTGATGTACAAGAATTTTATTTTCTTTAATGTCATCCCAGCGCAAAGCTCGCACTTCTCCCGTGCGCATCGCTGTTTGAAGCATGAATTCTGTGTACCAAGACCAATTAACGTTCTTGTATGTACGCTTTGCCGCTAATGCGGCTAACACTATACCTATTTCATTTCTAGGAATAACAATAATTTCTTCATCTTTCTGTGGTGCCTTAGGCATTTTAAAGCTGGCCAAGGGATTCTTGTCCATATGTCCCACATCTTCTTGTGCTGCCCATTTGTACATTGTCTTTGCGTACATTGCTACGCGCCTGGAAGCAAGCACAGGTTTTTCTCCCAGTATCCAGATCATGACCTTCCGTGCTTCGCTGATGTCTTGTACTGGACAACGGGATAACCATTTTGTGGTTTGCCTGTAATCAGATGTAAGGCTAGTGGGACACAGGGAAATTGAACGTTCCTCTAGGAAGGCGTTCCATAATTCTTTGAGTTCTAGTGCCATGGGATTGAGTGGTGTAAAGGGTTACACTACTCTAAAACACAAGCCTGTTTACATCCTTAGATCCCTTCCTGCTCGGCTTCTGCTGTAACTGCTATCTGGGGCGGCTTTTTCTGTATCTCTTGCATATTTACCTGCTATTTCTGTTTGATTACGATCATCATACATAACGTTAGGTGTTTTCATTTCACTGGTAGCT
>OFRI01000253.1_pt1 | contig 14431 bp, 9 predicted proteins | sample 1543031 | NCBI WGS metagenome assembly OFRI01 (sample SAMN07774226, study PRJEB24372) | wastewater metagenome
ATTGTGTCCGTGATCTGTGCGGCCTGAATGGCCTTTTCAAAGGCATCGACCTGCTCAGAGGTGGGCGGAAGGCCGATCAAATCGTAGGAAACACGACGAAGGAAAGCTTCGGGATTGGCAGCCGGATTAGGCTGGAGGCCCTTCTCTTCGAGCTTGGCCATGATGAACGCGTCGATGGGGTTACCTTGGTTAGCGGGAAGCGCAGGTTTCTTGACGGGCTGATAAGCCCACATGTCCTCGGGCTTGTATTTTCGGTTGGTCCATTCGGGAGACAGGCCGCCGGAGGTCTTCATGACCGTGCCGTCTTCCCCCGACCACTTGGCTTCGTTCGCCTGAGCGATAGCCTGGGCGCGTGAGGCCTCCGGCCATGGCGCGCCGCCGGCGATCCATTCTTTGATCCACGACACCTGTTTTTCGTAAAGCTTGTCCGCTTCTTTCGGCGGCATCGCCTCCCAGTCTTCGTGCGTGCGGGTGACCGCCAGATAGAGAGGGCTTTCCTCCGGCTTACCAGAGACGAAGCCGGGCAGCTTGCTGTCGCCACCTTTTAGGGTCGAGGCCAACGTCCTCATGTCCAGTCCGCCCTTGATCTTCGCCTGCTTGCCTGACTTGACCATCGTGCTCGATTCCCGTTCCGGCGGCGTGGAGAGGGCCGGACATGGCGTGACAGCTAACAGCCGCGCTTTACGCTTTGACGACGGTAAGCCTGACGGTTTGAAGACATTTTGTTGGCCTACCGCCCTTGCGGGCTGCTTGAGGCCGGTACGCTTACTGGTCGGGTCCGAAGACCCGGATCAATCGATTACTCGATGATCTTGGCGACCACGCCGGCGCCGACGGTGCGGCCGCCTTCGCGGATAGCGAAACGCAGGCCCTGATCCATGGCGATCGGGGTGATCAGCTCGACGTTCAGCTCGGCGTTGTCGCCCGGCATGATCATCTCGACGCCTTCCTTCAGGTGAACGATGCCGGTCACGTCCGTCGTGCGGAAGTAGAACTGCGGGCGATAGTTCGTGAAGAACGGGGTGTGACGACCGCCTTCTTCCTTGGTCAGGATGTAGGCTTCGGCCAGGAACTTGGTGTGCGGGGTGATGGAGCCCGGCTTGCACAGCACTTGGCCGCGCTCGACGTCTTCACGCTTGGTGCCGCGCAGCAGCACGCCGACGTTGTCGCCCGCTTGACCTTGGTCCAGCAGCTTGCGGAACATTTCCACGCCCGTGCAGGTCGTCTTCTGGACCGGACGGATGCCGACGATCTCGACTTCCTCACCGACCTTGACGATGCCCTTCTCGACGCGGCCCGTGACCACGGTGCCGCGGCCCGAGATCGAGAACACGTCTTCGACCGGCATCAGGAACGGCAGGTCGACCGGACGCTCCGGCTGCGGGATGTAGGCGTCGACGGTTTCCATCAGGGCCAGAACGCGCTGTTCGCCGATTTCCGGGTTCACGCCGTCGGTCGCGGCCTTGGCCGAACCCTTGGTGATCGGAATGTCGTCGCCGGGGAACTGGTACGAGCTCAGCAGCTCGCGCACTTCCATCTCGACCAGCTCGAGCAGCTCTTCGTCGTCGACCAGGTCGACCTTGTTCATGAAGACCACCAGGGCCGGCACGCCGACCTGACGGGCCAGCAGGATGTGCTCGCGGGTCTGCGGCATCGGGCCGTCAGCGGCCGACACCACCAGGATCGCGCCGTCCATCTGCGCGGCGCCGGTGATCATGTTCTTCACATAGTCGGCGTGGCCGGGGCAGTCGACGTGGGCGTAGTGACGGTTGGCCGTCTCATATTCCACGTGCGCGGTGTTGATCGTGATGCCGCGCGCCTTCTCTTCCGGCGCAGCGTCGATGTCGGCGTAGTTCATCGCCTTCGCGCCGCCGGCCTTCGCCAGCGTCATCGTGATCGCAGCCGTCAACGTCGTCTTGCCGTGGTCAACGTGACCAATCGTGCCGATGTTGCAGTGCGGCTTCGTCCGTTCGAACTTTTCCTTGGCCATTTTCTAGCTCCTAAGGTCCCCGAACCGGGGTTCCTGCAGTTTGGGGGTTAAGGACGCCCGGTCCTTACGGTCCGGGCGCATATAGGCGGGCTTTCCGAAAAGGGAAAGCTTAGGCGTACTTCTTGATCACTTCGTCGGCGACGTGTTGCGGCACCGGCTCGTAGTGGTCGTATTGCATGGTGAACTGGGCGCGGCCCTGCGACATGCCGCGCAGCGTGTTCACATAGCCGAACATGTTGGCCAGCGGCACGAAGGCGTTCACGACGGTGGCGTTGCCGCGCATGTCCTGACCCTGGATCATGCCGCGACGGCCGTTCAGGTCGCCGATAACCGAGCCGAGGTATTCCTCGGGGGTTACGACTTCCACCGCCATGATCGGCTCGAGCAGCTTGGGCGAACCCTTCTCCTTCAGTTCGCGGAAGGCGGCGCGCGCAGCGATTTCGAACGCCAGCACGCTGGAGTCGACGTCGTGGAACTTGCCGTCCGTCAGCGTCGCCTTGAAGTCGATCAGCGGGAAGCCGGCCAGCAGACCGTTGTCCTTGGCCGAGTTCAGGCCCTTTTCGACGCCGGGGATGTATTCCTTCGGCACCGCGCCGCCGACGATCGAGTTCTCGAACACGAAGCCCGAGCCCGGCTCGCCGGGTTCGAAGGTGATCATGACGCGGGCGAACTGGCCCGTACCGCCGGTCTGCTTCTTGTGCGTGTAGTCGATGTCGACCTTGCGGCCCAGCGATTCACGATAGGCGACCTGCGGCGCGCCGATGTTGGCCTCGACCTTGTAGGTGCGCTTCAGGATGTCGATCTTGATGTCCAGGTGCAGCTCGCCCATGCCCTTCAGGATCGTCTGGCCCGACTCGTGGTCGGTCGAGACGGTGAAGGAGGGATCTTCCGAGGCCAGCTTGGCCAGGGCGACGCCCAGCTTCTCCTGGTCGCCCTTGGTCTTGGGCTCGACCGAGATCTCGATGACCGGCGCCGGGAACTCCATCTTCTCCAGGATGACGGGCGACTTGATCGGGTCGCACAGGGTGTCACCCGTGCGGGTTTCCTTCAGGCCTGCCAGGGCGACGATGTCGCCGGCGTAGGCTTCCTTGACGTCTTCACGGTTGTTGGAGTGCATCTGCAGCATCCGGCCGACGCGCTCTTTCTTGTCGCGGCTGGAGTTCAGCAGCGACTGACCGGTTTCCATCTTGCCCGAATACAGGCGGCAGAAGGTCAGCGAGCCGACGAAGGGGTCGTCCATGATCTTGAAGGCCAGGACCGACAGGGGCTCTTCGTCCGAAGCCTTACGCACGACGGGCTCTTCGGTCTTGAAGTCGATGCCCGGCGTCGGCGGGATGTCCAGGGGCGACGGCAGATAATCGACGACGGCGTCCAGCAGCGTCTGCACGCCCTTGTTCTTGAAGGCCGAGCCGCACAGGATCGGATAGAAGGCGCCGGTCAGAACGGCCTTACGGATGCACTTCTTGATGGTGGCTTCGTCGGGCTCGTTGCCCTCGAGGTAGGCTTCCATCGCCTCGTCGTCCAGCTCGACGGCGTTGTCGATCAGGTACTGACGCGCAGCGATCGCCTTGTCCATCAGGTCGTCGGGGATCGGCACGTCCTTGTAGGAAGCGCCCAGGCCGTCGTTGTCCCAGACCACGCCGGTCATGCGGACCAGATCGACCAGACCCGACAGCGAGGACTCAGCGCCGATCGGGAACTGGATCGGCACGGCCTTGGCGCCAAGACGGTCGCGGATCGACTCGACCGAGGCGTCGAAGTCGGCGCCGATCTTGTCCATCTTGTTGACGTAGACGATGCGCGGCACCTTGTACTTGTCGGCCTGGCGCCAGACGGTTTCCGTCTGCGGCTCCACGCCGGCGTTGCCGTCCAGCACGGTCACGGCGCCGTCGAGGACGCGCAAGGAACGCTCAACCTCAATGGTGAAGTCCACGTGGCCGGGGGTGTCGATGATGTTCAGGCGCTTGCCCTGCCAGAAGGCGGTCGTCGCGGCGGACGTGATGGTGATGCCGCGCTCCTGCTCCTGGTCCATCCAGTCCATGGTCGCAGCGCCGTCGTGGACTTCGCCGATCTTGTGGGATTTACCGGTGTAATACAGGATCCGCTCGGTCGTCGTCGTCTTGCCCGCGTCGATGTGGGCCATGATGCCGAAGTTGCGGTAGTCCTCGAGCTTGTGAGTGCGGGCCATGAAAGCGTGCCTTGAAAATTTCAGGACGCTCAGGTGCGCCCTCGGAAGGATGTCGGTGTTCGGATAAGCGAGCGCGGGCGATTTAACTTAAACCGCCCGCGCCGGAAACCCTTAGATAGTCAGCGCAGATGACGCTTTGAAGGCGTTACCAGCGATAGTGGCTGAAGGCGCGGTTGGCTTCGGCCATCTTGTGTGTGTCTTCGCGCTTCTTGACCGCGGTGCCGCGGTTGTTCGAGGCGTCCAGCAGTTCGGCGGCCAGCTTTTCGGTCATGGTGTTCTCGCCACGCTTGCGCGCAGCGTTGACCAGCCAGCGGATGGCCAGGGCGCGGCGACGGTCCGGGCGGACTTCGACGGGCACCTGATAGGTGGCGCCGCCGACGCGACGCGAGCGCACTTCGACCGACGGGGAGACGTTGTCCAGGGCGGCGTGGAAGGTCGCGACCGGCTCCTGGTCCTTCTTCTTCTCGGCCAGGATGTCGAAGGCGCCGTACACGATGTTCTCGGCGACGGCCTTCTTACCTTCGTACATGACGTAGTTCATGAACTTGGTGACGATCAGGTCCCCGAACTTGGGATCCGGCAGAACTTCACGTTTCTGGGCGCGGTGACGACGCGACATGGGGTATTCCTTGCAGTGCCCGACCAGCGCCGGGAAGATCTCGAAAAGGCCTCCGGGCGCGACGGCCCGGAGAAGAATGGCTTACTTCGGACGCTTGGCGCCGTAGTGCGAACGACGCTGCTTACGGTCCTTGACGCCTTGGGTATCCAGAACGCCGCGCAGGATGTGGTAACGAACGCCGGGCAAGTCCTTCACGCGGCCGCCGCGGATCAGAACAACCGAGTGTTCTTGCAGGTTGTGGCCTTCGCCGGGGATGTAGCAAACGGCTTCATAGCCGTTCTTGGCCAAACGGACCTTGGCGACCTTACGCAGAGCCGAGTTCGGCTTCTTCGGGGTCGTGGTGTAAACGCGGGTGCAGACGCCGCGACGCTGGGGCGAACCCTCCAGAGCCGGCACCTTGTTGCGGGTGGGCTTGGGCTTGCGCGGCTTGCGGATCAGCTGGTTGATCGTAGGCATTCGAAACTCGTCTCGACTTCTGATGGAGGCGTGTGTCTTTCGACCGAAGCGCCTCTCGCCTTCTTGTGAACGGGGGACCATCCCCTCGCCCGGGTGTCATCGAGACTGAGCGCGCGACCACCCAAACAGAAAAACCGGAACGCGCGCTTTGGGCGTTCCGGCGGGCACAGCCCGTCCGTTCGATTGTCACGATCTCAGCGACCGGCGAACCGGCCACGCCTCGAGAGTGGGCGGCTTCTACGCCCGATGGGCGCGAAGGTCAAGGCGGAGACGTTAACGCTCCAGAATGCAGCCGCTTTAATGAAGTCTGGCGGTCTTCAATAGAGCGACCTTTCGCCTGAAACCCGCCACGCTTCGCGCTCAGCTTGGCGAGACGACCAACCGGGGATGGGTCATGGCGGGGCTGGCCAGAACAGGGGCGATTGCGCTCTCGCTTGCGGTGAACGCAGGCCTGCTGACGCTGCTCGCGTTGGAGGACCGCCGCCCGGCGCCGCGTCGGATTTGGGGACAAGCGCCGCTCTACATCGAGATCGAGCCTGTGATAATTAGGGCCAAGGCCCACAAAGCGTCGGCGGCTGTGCCGCAAGCGGAGGACCAGCGTCGGGCGTCAGTCCCTTCGCGCGACTCCGTGCCTGCGAGACCGGCGCCGACCGTGATGCCGACATCGGATCGTCCGGCCGCGCCCGCCTATGACCCGCGCTGGACGGTCCGACCAAGCCAATCACCCGACGCCGCCTGGCCGACGGGGAACGCGACGCGCAATGGCGAACCGGATTGCCGCCCCGAAATGGCACGGTCCACGCAAGACCGGCACGTTTGCCGTGCGCTGGCGAGCGCAGCCGCTGATTCATCACCGCCGATGTTGCGCTCCGGCGATGAGGAAAGGACGGCGGGCTTTGCAAAAGAAGCCGCCGTCAAGAAACGTTGGCGCGACTACCGCGAGGGCGACGGCGCCTACCCCGGGCTGCGGTCCCTGTTCGGCATGAACTGAGGATGGCTGCGCTTGACATCGGACCTGGGGCGATGACGCCGACAAAGGCGCCCCGCCGTCTTGGCTGGCGCAAGGCGGCCTTTGAGGCCGCAGCCGTCGGGCTGAATGCGGGCGCCGTCGTGCTTCTATCCATGACGGATCCGGGGCTGCACGCGCGGTCGCTGCGGCCTGCGCCGATGATCGTCTATCTTGAGGAGGCCTGGCCGGCCCTGGTCCACGCGCCGAGGACTCCGTCTGTCACGTCCTCTGAGGACGCCATAGCCGCGCCCCGACGCGCGCAGGCATCGCAAGGGGATGCGCCCAACAGAGGCGATCTGACGACGTCGGCGCGCCCCCTCGCGTCCATGAACCAGGCGAAAGAGGAAGTCGGGATCGACCCCCGCTGGCGGGTCGACGGCGCCTTTGCGGGGCCGAGACTATCTTCCCCTTCATGCAACGCCCCGCACCGCCTAGCGCCCGACGACCGCCGCCGCTGCGAAGAGCGCTGGAGCGGTCATGCGGCGGTCCGTCCCATTCGAGGCACGGGGGATACAGAACGCGACGCGGCCTTCGCTCAGCAAGGCGCACGTCGCTTGGCGGCCTGGGAGGCTCAACGCGCCGCACCGCCGCGCGGAGATCCGCCGTGCGTAACGCCACATCCGATGGCAGGATGCGAGGGCGTGAACATTCAGGTCGAACTCTTCTCCTCGCGAGATGGCTTCCTGCCCAATCTCAGAAAGCGTCGCGAATGACCGCAGCCTCCGCGCCCTCCCCTGGCCCATGGCCGCGACGAACTCGTCCGGACTGGCGCAAGGTCGCCTTGGCCACAGCCTCGGTCGCCATCAACGCAGGGCTGATCGCCACCCTGTCTCTCACCGCGCTGGGGATCGACGCTCCGCCGAGCGCGCCCGATTCACGCCCCCTCTATATCGACATCAGCCCACGCCCTCTGCTGCCGAACGAGCGGCCCCGCCCTGCGATGCAGACGCCCGAGCCCGTCGCCATGTCCGCATCGCGTGACGCTAGCGGCATCGACGCCGCTCCCACAGACAGGGTCGCGTCCGCACCGGACAGTCGCCCCACCTCGATTCGTCCGCGGATCGCCGCGCCCACGCCCCAAGGTGCGCCCGCGCCGCCGGGTGCCTGGACGGTCAATCCGAACGACCGCGCCGGCGCCATGTCACGCGTCCTGCGTCAGGGCTTGATCGGCTGCACCACGCCGCAACAGCTCAACGCCGCCGAGCGCGCCCATTGCCGCGAGGACGCCATGCGACGCGGGATGAACGCCGCTCCGATCACCGGCACGGGCAACCCCGAGCGCGACGCCGCCTTTGCTCGCGAGGGGGCGCGGCGTCTGGCCGAATGGGAGGCGCGCCGTCGTCCTCTGTCCGGCGGCGTCGGCGTGGTGGGTCCGGCGGACTGCGTCGGCTCGAACTTCGGCGCAGGCTGCGCCGGCGCCCTATTGCCCGACGTTCCCGGCGTTGACATGCGTCAAGGCGCAGAGACGACAATCAATCGAGGCGAACGCCGCCGCCAGGGCTTTTCTGCAAGCGTCGGAGGACTTCAAATCGGAGGTAGGGAAGACTGAGCCTTAGTGATCCTGGCAATAGGCGTCATGCATGGCCGCGCCAAGATTGAGCATCATCGTCTTGGCTTCAACGACAACGAAGAGCGACAAAATCACGGCCGTTAGGCCCCACAACACCTTGTCAGCCTTCGTCATGGCGGCCCTCTACACAACCTTGGCTCAGTTCACCGCAATCCGAGCACGCGTCAAGTCATAGAAAAAGGGCGACGCCGTCGCCGGCGCCGCCCCCTTCATGTCTTCGCTTTTGAAACGAAAGATCAGCTCTCGCTGCTCTCCAGCTCCAGTTGCAGATCGGCCGGCAGAGGCTCGATCGCCTCTTCCAGAGCCGAGGTCAGTTCTGCATCACGCTCGTTGGCGATCTTCTGCAGGCTGCGCAGGTAGGCGCCGGTGCCGGCCGGGATCAGGCGGCCGACGATGACGTTTTCCTTCAGGCCTTCCAGCATGTCCTTCTTGCCGTGGACCGAGGCGTCGGTGAGGACGCGGGTAGTCTCCTGGAAGGACGCCGCCGAGATGAAGCTGCGGGTTTGCAGCGACGCCTTGGTGATGCCCAGCAGGACGGGCTGGGTGGTGGCCAGACGGCCGCCACGCTTCTCGACCTTGGCGTTCTCCAGAACGGCTTCTGCGACTTCGACGGTGTCGCCGCGGATCAGGGTGGTTTCACCCGAATCCAGCACTTCCACCTTCTGCAGCATCTGACGCACGATGACTTCGATGTGCTTGTCGTTGATCGGCACGCCCTGCAGTCGATAGACCTCCTGCACTTCGTTCACCAGATACTCGGCCAGCGCCTCGACGCCCTGGATGCGCAGCAGATCGTGCGGATCCGGGTTGCCGTCGATGATGTAGTCGCCCTTCTGGATCAGATCGCCGTCGTGGACGGAGATGTGCTTGCCCTTCGGGATCAGGAACTCGACCGGTTCGCCCTGCACGCCGTCGGCGTTGGGCTCGGGCGTGATCTTGATGCGACGCTTGTTCTTGTAGTCGCGGCCGAATTCGACGCGGCCATCCATCTCGGCGATGACCGCGCAGTCCTTCGGACGGCGAGCTTCGAACAGTTCGGCGACGCGCGGCAGACCGCCGGTGATGTCGCGGGTCTTGGCGCCTTCGGTCGGAACGCGAGCGATGATCTCGCCCGGCTTGACCTCGTCGCCGTTCGACACGGACAGAACAGCGCCCACGGGCAGCAGATAGCGGGCGTCCGAACCGGACGACAGCTTGGCGTAGGCGTCGCCCAGGGTGACGCCCATGGCCGGACGCAGGTCCGAACCGCGCGGGCTGGCGCGCCAGTCGCTGACGACGCGCTGGGCGATGCCCGTCGCTTCGTCGGTTTCTTCCTTGACCGACAGGCCTTCGACCAGGTCCTCGAAGCGCACGACGCCGCCGACTTCCGTCAGGATCGGGGTGGTATAGGGGTCCCACTCCGCCAGGCGTTGGTTCTTCTTGACCTCGTCACCGTCCTTGACGCGGATGCGGGCGCCGTAAGGAGCCTTGTGCGTCTCGCGGTCCTTGCCGTCGACGACCACGGTCACGATGACGTTGCGGCTCATGGCCACTAGGTCGCCGTGGGCCGCGACGACGGTCGGGCCGGTGACCTTGGCCGTACCGGCGTTGGTCGCCTCCATGAAGGAGGTTTCCGCCACCTGGGCCGTACCGCCGATGTGGAAGGTCCGCATCGTCAGCTGGGTGCCCGGCTCGCCGATCGACTGGGCGGCGATGACGCCGACCGCTTCGCCGATGTTGACGTTGGTGCCGCGCGCCAGGTCACGGCCGTAGCAGTGGGCGCAGATGCCGGCTTCTGCCTCGCAGGTCAGGGCCGAACGGACCTTGACCGACTGGACGCCCGCGGCCTCGACGGCCTCGGCGACTTCTTCCACCAGATAGGTGTCGGCGGGGAACAGGACGGTATCGGTGCCCGGCTCCTTGATGTCCTCGGCCGCATAACGACCCAGGATGCGCTGACCCAGCGAGACCAGCACGTCGCCGCCTTCCATTACCGCACGCAGGGTGATGCCGCGCGTCGAGCCGCAATCCTGCTCGGTGACGATGGAGTCCTGCGCCACGTCCACCAGACGGCGGGTCAGGTAACCCGAGTTGGCGGTCTTCAGCGCGGTGTCGGCCAGACCCTTACGGGCGCCGTGGGTGGAGTTGAAGTATTCAAGGACGGTCAGGCCTTCCTTGAAGTTCGAGGTGATCGGCGTCTCGATGATCTCGCCGGACGGCTTGGCCATCAGGCCGCGCATGCCGCCCAGTTGCTTCATCTGGGCCTGCGAACCACGGGCGCCGGAGTTGGCCATCATGAAGACCGAGTTGATGTCGGGGTTTTCACCCTCGATCAGCACGCGCGGTTGCGCGATCTCGCCCATCATGGCGTCGGCGATCCGGTCCGTGGCCTTGGACCAGGCGTCCACCACCTTGTTGTACTTCTCGCCGCGCGTGATCAGGCCGTCGGCGTACTGTTGCTCGTACTCCTCGACCTGGGTGCGCGTTTCGGCGACCAGCTCGACCTTCTTGGCCGGGATCACGATGTCGTCCTTGCCGAACGAAATGCCGGCCTTGGCGGCTTCGCGGAAGCCCAGGCCCATCATCTGGTCGGCGAAGATGACCGTCGCCTTCTGACCGCAGTGGCGATAGACCACGTCGATCAGATTGCCGATTTCCTTCTTGGTCAGGTTCTTCTCGAGCAGGCGATAGCCGACGTTCGGGTTGCGCGGCAGCAGAGCCGCCAGCTTCATGCGACCCGGCGTCGTGTCGATGACCTTGGTCACCTCATTGCCTTCGGCGTCCTGTTCCGTCCAGCGCGCCTTGATGCGCGTGTGCAGGGTGACGACCTTGGCGTCCAGCGCCGCGTCGATCTCGCCGATGTTGGCGAACAGCTTGCCTTCACCCGGCTCGCCGTCCTTGACCAGCGACAGATAGTACAGGCCCAGGACGATGTCCTGCGACGGCACGATGATCGGCTTGCCGTTGGCGGGCGACAGGATGTTGTTGGTCGACATCATCAGGACGCGCGCTTCCAGCTGGGCCTCGAGGCTCAGCGGGACGTGAACGGCCATCTGGTCGCCGTCGAAGTCGGCGTTGAAGGCGGTGCAGACCAGCGGGTGCAGGCGGATGGCCTTGCCCTCGATCAGCTTGGGCTCGAACGCCTGGATGCCCAGACGGTGAAGCGTCGGCGCGCGGTTCAGCAGAACCGGGTGCTCGCGGATGACCTCGTCCAGGATGTCCCAGACGGCGGGCTGCTCGCGCTCGACCATGCGCTTGGATTGCTTGACGGTGCCCGACAGGCCCTTGGCGTCCAGGCGCGCATAGATGAACGGCTTGAACAGCTCCAGCGCCATCTTCTTGGGCAGGCCGCACTCGTGCAGCTTCAGTTCCGGACCCACGGTGATGACCGAACGGCCCGAATAGTCGACGCGCTTGCCCAGCAGGTTCTGACGGAAGCGACCCTGCTTACCCTTCAGCATGTCGGCCAGCGACTTCAGCGGACGCTTGTTTGCGCCCGTGATCACGCGACCACGACGGCCGTTGTCGAACAGGGCGTCGACAGACTCCTGCAGCATCCGCTTTTCGTTACGGATGATGATGTCCGGCGCGCGCAGCTCCATCAGGCGCTTCAGGCGGTTGTTGCGGTTGATGACGCGGCGATACAGGTCGTTCAGGTCGGAGGTCGCGAAACGACCGCCGTCCAGCGGCACCAGCGGACGCAGTTCCGGCGGGATGACCGGCACGATCGTCAGGATCATCCACTCGGGCTTGTTGCCCGATTCCAGGAAGGCCTCGATCAGCTTCAGGCGCTTGGACGCCTTCTTGGCCTTCATTTCCGAGGGGTTGTCGGCCAGCTCGGCGCGGTGCTTTTCAGCTTCCGCGTTCAGGTCGATGCCCATCAGCAGGTTGCGGACGGCCTCGGCGCCGATCTCGGCGGTGAAGCCGTCATCGCCGAACTCTTCCTGGTAGCGATAGAACTCGTCTTCCGTCAGCAGTTGGTTCTGCTTCAGCGGGGTCAGGCCCGGCTCGGTGACGATGTAGTTCTCGAAGTACAGGACGCGCTCGACGTCCTTCAGCGCCATGTCCAGCATCAGCGAGATGCGGCTGGGCAGCGACTTCAGGAACCAGATGTGGGCGACCGGCGCAGCCAGGTCGATGTGACCCATGCGCTCGCGGCGAACGCGAGCCAGGGTGACTTCGACGCCGCACTTCTCGCAGATGATGCCCTTGTACTTCATGCGCTTGTACTTGCCGCACAGGCATTCGTAGTCCTTGGTCGGGCCAAAGATACGCGCGCAGAACAGGCCGTCACGCTCGGGCTTGAACGTACGGTAGTTGATGGTTTCCGGCTTCTTGATCTCGCCGAACGACCACGAACGGATCTTCTCGGGCGAGGCCAGGGCGATCTTGATCTGGTCGAAGGTCGGGGTGACCGGGACCGGGTTGAAGATGTTCAGGACTTCCTGGTTCATCTTGATTCCTTCTGCGGGGCTGACCCGCGAAAATTATTCAGAACGGAGAAAAGCGGAGGGATCGCCCTCCCCCGCCGTGGCGAGAGAGGGCTCGTGATCCGGATCAGCTGTTCCCCAGCTCCACGTTCAGACCCAGCGAACGCATTTCCTTGATGAGCACGTTGAAGCTCTCGGGAATGCCGGCCTCGAAGCTGTCGTCGCCACGGACGATGGCCTCGTAGACCTTGGTCCGGCCGGCCACGTCGTCGGACTTGACCGTCAGCATCTCCTGCAGGGTGTAGGCGGCGCCGTAAGCTTCCAGAGCCCAGACCTCCATTTCCCCGAAGCGCTGACCGCCGAACTGCGCCTTGCCGCCCAGCGGCTGCTGGGTGACGAGCGAGTACGGGCCGATCGAGCGCGCGTGGATCTTGTCGTCCACGAGGTGGTGCAGCTTGAGGATGTACATGTAGCCGACCGACACGGGCTCGGGGAACGGCTCGCCGGAGCGACCATCGAAGAGACGGGTCTTTCCGGTGGAGTCGATCATCCGCTCGCCATCGCGAGTGGGGATCGTCGAGTTCAGCAGACCCGCGATCTCCTCCTCGAGCGCGCCGTCGAACACGGGCGTCGCGACCTTGGTGCCGGGAGCCGCGCTGCGGGCGGCGTCGGGCAGAGTGGCCGCCCACTTGGGGTTACCCTCGACCTCCCAGCCCTGCTTGGCCACCCACCCGAGGTGGGTCTCGAGCACCTGACCGAAGTTCATCCGACCGGGGATGCCGAGCGGGTTGAGGATGATGTCCACCGGAGTTCCGTCGGCGAGGAACGGCATGTCCTCCACCGGCAGGATCTTCGAGATGACGCCCTTGTTGCCGTGACGACCGGCGAGCTTGTCGCCCGCGGTGATCTTGCGCTTCTGGGCGATGTAGACCACGACGCGGCGGTTGACGCCCGAGCCGAGCTCGTCGTCGCCGTCCTCGGCGTTGAACTCCTTGACGGCGATGATCGTGCCCTGCTCGCCGTGAGGCACCTTGAGAGAGGTGTCACGGACCTCGCGGCTCTTCTCGTTGAAGATCGCGCGGAGCAGACGCTCCTCGGCCGACAGCTCGGTCTCACCCTTCGGCGTGACCTTGCCGACGAGGATATCGCCGGGGCGGACCTCGGCACCGATGCGGATGATGCCGCGCTCGTCGAGGTCCTTCAGCAGCTCCGGGCTGACGTTGGGGAGGTCACGGGTGATCTCCTCCTTGCCGAGCTTGGTGTCACGGGCATCGACCTCGTACTCCTCGATGTGGATCGAGGAGAGGGTGTCGTCCTTCACCAGGTCCTGGCTGAGGATGATCGCGTCCTCGAAGTTGTGACCCTCCCACGGCATGAACGCGACGAGCAGGTTCTTGCCGAGCGCGAGCTCGCCATTGTCGGTCGCGGGACCGTCGGCGATGACCTCGCCGGCCTCGATGCGCTCACCGGCCGAGACGACGACGCGGTTGTTGTACGAGGTGCCCTGGTTCGAGCGGTCGAACTTGCGCAGGGGGTACTCCTGCGTCCCGCCCTCGTCGAGCATGACGACGACGCGGTCTGCAGAGACCTCGGAGACGACACCGGCCTTCTCGGCGGTGATGACGTCACCGGCGTCGATGGCCGTGTAGCCCTCCATACCGGTTCCGACGAGCGGCGAGTCGCTGCGCAGCAGCGGCACAGCCTGACGCTGCATGTTGGCACCCATGAGGGCGCGCTGTGCGTCGTCGTGCTCGAGGAAGGGCACGAGCGAGGTCGCGACCGACACCATCTGGCGCGGCGAGACGTCGATGTAGCCGATGTCCTCCGGGAGGAACATGTCGACCTCACCGCTACCGCCCTTGGGCCGGGCCAGGACGTGGCTCTCGATGAAGCGACCCTTGGCATCGAGCGGGGCGTTGGCCTGCGCAATGTTGAAGTCGACCTCTTCGGAAGCGGTCAGGTAGTCGATCTGGTCGGTGACGACGCCACCCTCGACCTTGCGGTACGGGGTCTCGATGAAACCGAACGAGTTGATGCGCGCGAAGGTCGCGAGAGCACCGATCAGACCGATGTTCGGGCCTTCAGGGGTCTCGATCGGGCACATGCGGCCGTAGTGCGAGGGGTGAACGTCACGAACCTCGACGCCGGCCCGCTCGCGAGAGAGGCCACCGGGGCCGAGCGCGGAGAGTC
>OFRI01000254.1_pt1 | contig 14423 bp, 14 predicted proteins | sample 1543031 | NCBI WGS metagenome assembly OFRI01 (sample SAMN07774226, study PRJEB24372) | wastewater metagenome
GCTCAGCGCTTTGGCCGTGACGTTACTCAACCCGCACGTTTATCTGGATACGGTGCTGCTGATCGGTTCTCTCGGTGCGCAGCAATCGGTGCCGGGAGCTTATGTGGTCGGCGCGGCGAGTGCTTCGCTGTTGTGGTTTTTTACCCTTGCGCTAGGCGCGGCATGGCTGGCGCCATGGTTGGCCCGGCCGAGCACCTGGCGGATTCTCGATCTGGTGGTGGCGTTGATGATGTTCACGGTCGCCGGACAACTGATATTGGCGTCGTGATTTATTCCAAACAGCTCTGGAACCTCTATCCCACACAGTTGTTGCGTGGTTAAGCCGCACCCCCGGTGCTATGATCCGAACCCTGCGCCGCAAAGAGTAAAAACTCGCCGGTGCATTTCTGGCCGCCCGTGATCGGCCTTGCGCTCACCGCAACAGACCTGATTAGGAGAATCATCATGGCTTTCGAATTGCCGCCGCTGCCTTACGCACACGATGCCCTGCAGCCGCACATTTCCAAGGAAACCCTGGAATTCCACCACGACAAGCACCACAACACCTACGTCGTGAACCTGAACAACCTGGTGCCAGGCACCGAGTTCGAAGGCAAGACCCTGGAAGAAATCGTCAAGACTTCCTCGGGCGGTATCTTCAACAACGCCGCTCAGGTCTGGAACCACACCTTCTACTGGAACTGCCTGGCCCCTAACGCCGGCGGCCAACCGACTGGCGCCCTGGCTGATGCCATCAACGCTGCCTTCGGTTCGTTCGACAAGTTCAAGGAAGAGTTCAGCAAGACCTCCATCGGCACCTTCGGCTCCGGCTGGGGCTGGCTGGTGAAGAAGGCTGACGGTTCCCTGGCCCTGGCCAGCACCATCGGCGCTGGCTGCCCGCTGACCAGCGGCGACACCCCGCTGCTGACCTGCGACGTCTGGGAACACGCCTACTACATCGACTACCGCAACATGCGTCCGAAGTATGTAGAAGCGTTCTGGAACCTGGTGAACTGGGACTTCGTGGCGAAAAACTTCGCCGCCTAAGCCCTTGGCCGCTGCCCCTGAGGCAGCGCGCTAAAACAAAAAAGCCCGCATCCATGGATGCGGGCTTTTTTGTGGGTATTGATCCTTCATGGTGGGTTAAGCCGCTACGCGGCCAACCCACCCTGGGTTGCTACGCCTTGGCAGGCTTGACCCGGAACCAGGCGGCGTACAACGCCGGCAGGAACAACAGGGTCAGCGCCGTGGCCACCACCAGACCGCCCATGATCGCCACCGCCATCGGCCCGAAGAACACGCTGCGCGACAACGGAATCATGGCCAGCACCGAGGCCAAAGCAGTCAGCACGATTGGCCGGAAGCGCCGTACCGTGGCACCGACAATCGCATCCCACTGATTGATGCCTTCGGCGATGTCCTGCTCGATCTGGTCCACAAGAATCACCGAGTTACGCATGATCATCCCCGACAAGGCGATGGTGCCGAGCATGGCCACAAAGCCAAACGGCTGCTGGAACACGATCAGGAACAGACAGACACCGATCAGCCCCAGCGGCGCGGTGAGGAACACCATGGCCGACAGCGAGAAGCTCTTCAGCTGCAGCATCAGCAAGGTCAGTACCACCAGAATAAACAGCGGTACCCCGGCATTCACCGAGCCCTGGCCTTTGGCCGAGTCTTCCACGGTGCCGCCGACACTCACTTCGTAGCCCTGGGGCAACTCGGCGATCAGCGCCTTCAAGGTTGGATCGATCTGTTTAACCAGAGTCGCCGGCTGCTCCTTGCCGTAGATATCCGCCCGCACCGTCACCGTTGGCAGGCGGTTGCGGTGCCAGATCACACCCTCTTCAAAGCCATACTCCAGGGTCACCACCTGCGACAACGCCACACTCTGGCCGCTGTCGGTTGGAATCGACAGGCTCGGCAACTGCGACAGCTCCTGGCGATCAGCAACGCTACCGCGCTGCATGATTTCGATCAGCTCGTTGCCCTCACGGAACTGGCTGACCGCGGTGCCGGACAAGGCACTCTGCAAGAAGCGCGACAGGTCTGAAGTATTCACCCCCAAAGCCCGTGCACGGTCCTGATCGATCAACAGGCGTACGACCTTGCTCGGCTCTTCCCAATCCAGGTGCACATTGGCCACATGGGGGTTCTCGCGCACCTTGATCGCCACTTCACGAGCCAGCTTGCGTACCACTTCAATGTGCTCGCCAGACACCCGGTACTGGATTGGATACCCCACAGGCGGGCCGTTTTCCAGGCGTGACACGCGCGTGCGCAGGGTCGGGAACTGGGTGTCGAGGGTATTGATCAGCCAGCTGCGCAGGACCTCGCGATCCGCCACCGACTTGGTCAGCACTACAAACTGGGCAAAGCTCGGGGTCGGCAACTCCTGGTTCAGCGGCAGGAAGAAGCGCGGCGACCCCCCCCCACATAAACCACGTAATTGACGATGCCATCGTGCTCTTTGAGCATGCCTTCCAGGCGTTTGACCTGCTCATTAGTGGCCGTCAGCGACGCGCCCTCACTGAGTTTTAGGTCGACCAACAGCTCGTAACGGCCCGAGGCCGGGAAGAACTGCTGCGGGACAAAACGGAACAGCACAATCGAGGCGATAAACAGCCCGACCGTGAGCATGATCACCATCTGGCGGTGACGGACACACCAGTCCACCACCTCGCGTACGCGCTGGTAGAACGGCGTCGCGTAAGGGTCATGACCGCCTTCACTGCCGCCATGTTTGGCCGCGTGCTGCTTGGCCAGATCCGGCAGCAGGCGTTTGCCCAAGTAAGGCACGAACACCACGGCAGCAATCCATGAGGCCAGCAGGGCGATGGTCACTACCTGAAAGATCGAGCGGGTGTATTCGCCGGTGCTGGAGTTGGCCGTGGCAATTGGCAAGAAGCCCGCGGCGGTAATCAGGGTGCCGGTCAGCATCGGAAAGGCGGTGCTGGTCCATGCGTAGCTGGCAGCAGTCAGGCGATCGAAGCCCTGCTCCATTTTGATCGCCATCATCTCAACCGCAATGATGGCATCGTCCACCAGCAACCCGAGTGCCAACACCAGCGCGCCGAGGGAGATCTTGTGCAGACCAATGCCGAGGTAATACATGCTGGCAAAGGTCATAGCCAGTACCAGCGGAATCGACAAGGCGACCACCATGCCGGTGCGCATGCCGAGCGAGAAAAAACTCACCAGCAAGACGATCACCAAAGCTTCGGCCAGTACGCGAACGAACTCGCCAACGCCGACTTTTACCGCCGCCGGCTGGTCAGAGACTTTGCTCAGCTGCATGCCGGCCGGCAGGGTTTCCTGCAGACGGGCGAACTCTTTCTCCAGCGCTTCACCGAGCACCAGGATGTCGCCGCCGCTCTTCATCGACACGGCAATGCCAAGGGCGTCTTCACCCATAAAGCGCATGCGTGGCGCGGCCGGGTCATTGAAGCCGCGGTGGACTTCACCCACATCGCCGACACGGAAGGTGCGATCACCAACGCGAATCGGGAAGTCGCGGATTTCCTTTACGCTCTCGAAGTTACCCGAGACGCGCAGCCGCACGCGGTCGGTCGGGGTCTCGAAGAAGCCCGCCGCAGACACCGCGTTCTGTTTATCCAGCGCCTGCTGCACCGCGATCAAGGGCACGCCGAGAGTGGCCAGCTTGGCGTTGGACAGTTCGACCCAGATTTTCTCGTCCTGCAGGCCGATCAGCTCGACCTTGCCCACATCCTTGACCCGCTGCAGTTGCAGCTGCACCCGGTCGGCGTAGTCCTTGAGTACGGCGTAGTCGAACCCCTGGCCGGTGAGCGCGTAGATATTGCCGAAAGTAGTGCCGAACTCATCGTTGAAAAACGGCCCCTGCACCCCTTGCGGCAAGGTATGGCGGATGTCGTTGACCTTCTTGCGAATCTGGTACCAAAGGTTCTCCATATCGGTCGAACGCATGCTTTCACGGGCGACAAAGGTCACTTGGGACTCGCCGGGCCGTGAATAGGAGATGATCCGGTCAAAATCGCCGGTTTCCATCAACTTCTTCTCGATGCGTTCGGTGACTTGCTTGGACACTTCTTCGGCAGTGGCACCCGGCCAACGCACGTTGACCACCATGGCGCGGAAGGTGAACGGCGGATCTTCGCTCTGCCCCAGCTTGGTGTAGGAAAACGCCCCCACCAGCGCCAGCAGCAGCATGAAATAACGCACGATCTGGCCGTTTTTCAGCGCCCAGGCGGAAAGATTGAAATTCATCGGGAGTTACTCCTGCACCGCGAATTCAACCACACGATTATCGCGGTCCACCGGGCGCACTAACTGCCCTTCACGCAACACTTGCACCCCAGCGGCCACCACCCAGTCGTTGGCACTCAGGCCTTCCAGCACTGGCACGGTATTTTCGCCATAGGCGCCAATACGCACGGGCGTGCGCACCAGCTTGAAGGTTATCGGCTCAACCACCCAAACATAGGGCGCACCGTTTTCTGCGGTCAGGGCCGACAGCGGCACCGCCAGCGGCACGTCGCCCTCCACGCGAATAAACACCCGCGCACTCTGCCCAAGCTCCGCCGAAACTTTGCCTTCGGTAAAAGCCACGCGCGCCGCAAAGGTGCGCGACTGCGGATCGGCCGAAGGCGCCAGCTCACGAATGCGCCCAGGGAAGCGTTCGCCAGCCTGGGACCACAGCTCCACCTCCACCGGCTGACCGACTTTGACCCGGTCAAAGCCCTGCTCTGGGAGGCTGATCAACACTTCCCGCTCACCCGCGGCCGCCAGGGTAAAGACCGGCTTACCGGCTGCCACCACTTGCCCGGCTTCGATCATGCGTTTGGCGATCACGCCATTTTGCGTGGCCCGCAGCACGGCATAGCCGGCCTGGTTATTGGCCACGTTGAATTCGGCCTGAATCTGCTGCAGACGGGCTTCGCCTGAGCGATAGAGATTTTCTGCGTTGTCGTACTGCGAACGACTGATCAGCTGACGCTCCATCAACTTCTTGTAACGATCACGCTCGGTACGCACCAGTTGCAGGTTGGCTTCAGCGGCACGCACTTGCGCCCGCGCGGCTTCCAGCTGCAGCCGCACATCTTGCGGGTCCAGCTCGGCCAGCGGCTGACCGGCCTTGACCCGATCACCGACATCCACCAGGCGCTTGGCCACCTTGCCACCGATGCGGAAGGCCAGCTCCGACTCCAGTCGCGCACGCACCTCACCCGGATAGGTGTCCATCAACTCACCCGAAGGCAGCGGATGCACAACCATGGCAGGTCGCGCCTTGGGCTGTACCTCTTCGGCACTCCCACAGGCAACCAACAGGGCAATCAGACTTACTGGCAAAGCGAGAGACAAGGCATGGCGAAACATGATGATCGACCTTCCGCGAAGAACGCTTGGAATTTTTATGCTGGGAATAATTATACTGGCGAGTATAGTAAAAATAGAAAACTCATCAGTCCAGTATTAAACCGCGCAATGTCTAACAAACTGTTACCGCCCAACGGCCCTGGCCGACCGAAAGACCCAGCCAAACGCAAAGCCATTCTCGAAGCGGCGGAAACCCTGTTCCTGCGCAACGGCTATGACGGTAGCAGCATGGACGCCATCGCCGCCGAAGCTGGGGTTTCCAAGCTCACGGTGTACAGCCATTTCACCGACAAGGAGACCCTGTTCGCCTTCGCCGTGAAGTCCAAGTGCGAGCAACAGATACCCGAGCTGCTGTTTGAATTGCCGGCCGGCGTGCCGATCGAAACCGTGCTGCTGAACATCGCCCACGGCTTTCACCGGCTGATCAACAGCGACGAGTCCATCGAACTGCACCGGGTACTGATCACCCACGGCGCGCAGAACCCGAAGATGTCGCAGATGTTCTACGACGCCGGCCCCCAGCGCCTGATCGATGGCATGGAACAACTGCTGACCCAGGCCACCCTGCGCGGCCAGTTGCAGGTGAGCAATCCACTGATGGCGGCGGATCAGTTCTTCTGCCTGGTTAAGGGCGGCTGTAACTTCCGCCTGCTGATCGGCTGCGGCATCCAGCCGAGCGAGGACGAACTGGAAGCACAGGTGCATGCCACCGTAGACCTCTTCGTACGCGCCTACCGGCCCCGAGGGTAAAAATCAGGCCTTCAGCGCCTTCTTGGCGTAGATGTCGTAGCGACTGGATTTGCCTTCCAGCACATAGCTCGGCTTGGCGCCTTCGATGCACGGAGCCTTGCGCGGGCGCTTGACCACTACCCGGTGACTGGCCAGAGCCAGGGCCGCCGCCAGCAGGGCCGGCGCATCGAGGTCATCGCCCACCAGCGGACGAAACAGGCGCATTTCCTTTTTCACCAGGGCGCTCTTGTCGCGATGGGGAAACATCGGATCGAGGTAGATCACCTGCGGTGCCTCATCTGTCCAGGCACTCAGCAACTCGATGGCATTGCCTTGCAGCAGGCGCATCTGCGCCGCAATTGGCGCCACTTCGGCACTCTGCCGAGCCCGCGCCAGCCCGTCCTCCAGTAACGCGGCAATCAGCGGCTGGCGCTCAATCAGGGTCATGCTGCACCCGAGGCTGGCCAGCACAAAGGCATCGCGACCCAGGCCGGCAGTGGCATCCAGCACCTGTGGACGCACGCCTGGCTGCACCCCGACCGCCTTGGCGATCATCTGCCCCGTGCCGCCACCAAATAAACGCCGATGGGCCACCGCCCCTTCGACAAAATCGACCCGTACCGCACCCGGCGCCTGCGGACCGAGCTCGACAAACTGCAAGCCCTCAGCGCCCAACTGCAAGGCAAAGTCGGCGTCAGCCTGCGCCTGCAAGCCCAGGCGCTCGGCCCAGACTGCCAAAGCCGGCTGATAGACAGGTTCAAGGGCTTGCAGGGTGATTATGGCGCTATGCCGCTCGTCGCTCATCGCTAAACATGCTCAAAAATTGTTCAATCCCGCCACATGACGGCCGATAACCAGCTAAAGCGGCATTCTGCCAGACCCGGCACTTTGGAGCCGCATCGAGTTCGTCATGCTTGATCCTATTTCCGCCCCACGCGCGTCCCTGCAGCCCGCCCGCCGCCGTGACCACGAGCCACCTGTATCGGCCGAAGTGGCGCAATCGTTGGACTACCAACTCCTGCGCCGCACGCTGAACCCCGACAGTGAGATCACCGTCAGCGAAGCCCCACCTGCCGCCAGCCCGGCGCCCAGTGCAGCCCGCAGCAGTGCCGCCACCACGTCCGCAGCCAGCATCAGCAGTGATAACCTTACCCAACAAAGCCAGCTCAACGTCACTGTCGGCACCGCCGCCAAGCCCCAGCCTGTGCAGCAGACCGACCCACTGGTACTCGACCTCGCCGGCAATGGCTTCACCACGCGCGGCCTGGACGATGCCGTGCGCTTCGACCTGACCGGTGACGGCCGCCCCGAGTCCATCAGCGCGCCAAAAGGTGATGACGCTCTGCTGGCCCTCGACCGCAATGGCAACGGCCGCATCGACAGTGGCAAGGAATTGTTCGGCGACCAGCACGGCGCCAGCAACGGCTTCGCCGAACTGAGCAAGTACGATGACAACAGCGATGCCCGCATCGATCGGCAGGACAGCGTATTCGAACAGCTAAGCCTGCTGCGCTTCGACGCCCAGGGCCGCCAACAGCAACAAACCCTGGCTGAAGCCGGCGTCAGCGCCATCCATCTGCAGGCGCAGAACGTCAAGCAAGCCTTGGGCGCCTACGATGAAATCGCCCAGATCGGCCGCTTCGACTTTGCCGACGGGCGCAGCGGACAAGCCGCCGACCTGCTGCTGGCCAGCGGCTAGGGTCTGTTGCCGTTTCATCGTGAGCGAATGAAACAGCAACAGACCCTAGAGCAACGCCAGCTGGTTGACGGCGGTGGTCTCCAGCAGTGGCCAGGGCAAATCCAGCAAACCCGGCAAACGCGCCTGCAACTGCTGGTGAAAACGCCAGGCCAGTTGCGGCGCCAGCTGGTTATCCGGGGTATGGATAAACACATAGGGCGTATGCCCCGCCTCGATCCATTCAGCCACCTTGGTCACCCACGGCGCGAGAAACGCATCATTAGCGGCCAGCTCTGGATGGCCGATAAAACGTAGCTGGGGCGACTGGCTGAAGGCCGCTGGGCGCAACGGCAGATGGGGCTTCTTCGCCTGGGCATGGCGCACCGCTGGCGCAGCATCGGTACAACTGAACAACGCCCGCGCATCCAGGCAGATGCGTTCCACTCCCAGATCGCGCAACAGCCGATTGAGCTGACGCTCCTCTTCGCCCCTGGCGAAAAACGCCGGATGACGCACTTCCACTGCCAGTGGCCGCGCCAACTCGCGCAAAAACTGCTGCAAATCCGCCAATCGGGGCGGGCCGAAACTGGCCGGCAGTTGCAACCATAGCGGCGCCACCCGCGCGCCCAGCGGCGCCAATAACTGCAAAAAAGCCTCAGCGGACGGCAGCTGGTCGGTCAGATTATCGCTATGGCTGATGGTGCGCGGCAGCTTGGCGCAAAAGCGAAAGTGCTCAGGCATCTGCGCCGCCCAGCGGGCTACCGTGGCGGGGGCTGGTTCAGCGTAGAAGGTGGTGTTGCCCTCGACAGCATTGAAGCAGCGGCCATAGAGCTGAAGAAACTGTTGGCTGGTCGCGCCCGGCGGATACAGCGAGCCGCGCCAGCCGGGCTCGCTCCAGGACGGGCAACCGAGAAAGTAAGGCAGCATCAGGCGTAGAGGTCGAGACCGAGCACTTCGGCGGCGCCGCCTTCGACGGTAAAGCTGGCCGTGCTGCCGTAGCTGGCCAGGGCCTGATTGGCCTTGTTGCTCAGACCACGCGGGATCACCAGCTCCTGGCGAGCGGCCTGGCTGTCGCTGCTGGCATTGCCAGGCTGCACGCGGCGCGGTTGCGCGATCGTTTCCAGCCCCTGGCTACTGGCCGGCGTGGTCGGCAGCTCACGGCGTTGCTCCTGCTCGCGCTGAATCTCGCGCAGCGGCGTGACCGCAGTACCCGGACGGGTGCTGCGATCAAGCGAAGAGAACGAAAGTGGGCTGTCGATACGCATTGCTTAGCGTTCTACCGGCAAGTGATGGTGAATGTTCACGTTCAATCTAGCGGTAGCACCGAGCCATAGCAATTGGCCAACGAGCGAAGACCACTCGCAACGGACAGAAGGTCTCACAGCGGCGCCTTGGGCGTTGCCACTTTGTCGCGCAAATAAACCGGCTGGGCCATGTCAGCTGGCAGCGCTTCGCCACGCGCCCAGGCAAAGACCGCCAGCGCCAGCAGGTCCTGGGCATGGGGCAACAGCACCTGGGGCTCACCCTGGGTCAGTACCGGCAGACGGCTGCCATAGCTGCCCCAACCCGTCCCGGCCGCGCACCAATCGCCAGTCGCACCCGCCGGCAATAGAGCCTGCTCGGGCGGCAACACAGCCTCCTCGCCAAACAGGCGCATTTCGCCCTGTTCAGCGCGGTAGCATCCCCAATACACCTCATCCATGCGGGCATCGATGGCCGCTGCCACCTGCTGTGCGCCTTGCTCACGCAGCGCGCGCTGGGCCAGCACCGCCAGGGTCGATACCGGCAGCACCGGACGCTCCAAAGCAAACGCAAGACCCTGAACCACGCCGATGGCTATCCGCACCCCGGTAAAGGCGCCCGGTCCACGTCCGAAGGCAATGCCATCCACGGCCGACAAGGCAATTCCCGCCTCAGCCAGCAGATCTTTGATCATGGGCAACAGGCGCTGGGCGTGCAGGCGCGGGATCACCTCGTAATGGCTAAGCACTTTGCCGTCGTGCAGCAAGGCAACGGAGCAAGCTTCGGTGGCGGTATCCAGGGCCAGCAAGGTGGTCATTGGGGCAATCCGGTCAGGCAAAAAAGGGGATGCAGTATAAACACCAACGGCCCGCAAGCGGGCCGTTGGTGGACTAAACGATGATCGAGCGAGCTAGAGCCAGGCTAGGCGGCAAAGAGCCGAGGGCGCGGAGTTTACATGCAGTAAATGAGCACCCGAGGCTCTTTTCCAACGACGCATGGCCGACGCGCAGCCGATCAGCTAAGAGCGGCGAGCACCTTGGCGGTAATCTCGTCAACCGAGCCGACGCCAGCAATGGCGCTGTACTTCGGCGTGCCGTCAACGGCCGCCAGCTTCTGGTAGAAGTCCACCAGCGGCTTGGTCTGCGAGTGATACACGGACAGGCGATGACGCACCGTCTCTTCGGTATCGTCCTTACGCTGCACCAGCTCTTCGCCGGTTTCGTTGTCCTTACCTTCGACTTTCGGCGGGTTGTAGATCACGTGGTAGACGCGGCCGCTGGCCTCGTGCACCCGACGACCGGCAATACGCTGGACGATTTCTTCGTCATCAACAGCGATTTCAACCACGTTATCGATGACCACACCAGCTTCCTTCAAGGCTTCAGCCTGGGGAATGGTGCGCGGGAAGCCGTCGAACAGGAAGCCGTTGGCGCAGTCGGACTGGGTGATGCGTTCCTTAACCAGGTTGATGATCAGGTCATCGGAAACCAGGCCGCCGCTTTCCATGATGCTCTTGGCTTTCAGGCCCAGCTCGGTGCCGGCCTTGACTGCTGCACGCAGCATGTCGCCAGTGGAAATCTGCGGAATACCAAATTTCTTGGTGATAAAGCCAGCTTGAGTACCTTTGCCGGCACCGGGAGCCCCCAACAGAATCACGCGCATCAATGTGCTCCTTCAAAAATCAATAAAAATGGCGGATTCGCCTCATGGGGCCAATCTCTGTATCCGGTCAGGCAACGCTAGGCGGCCAAAGGGTGCTCAAGATACACAGCACACCCACCCCGCACAAGCCACCGAAAGTCTGATAACAGGCTACTTTAGCCGTGGTCGTGCAAGCCTGCAGTAATGCCCGCCACGCTCACCAGTAAAGCCTGTTACTGCACGCTGTCTACTGTGCCAGGCGAACGCCATGAACACCCCAGAAGCGCCATCTGGAGCCGCCGCAAGGGTTGCACCACGTGACATCTGACGATGGGTAAGACTCAGACTAGCAAACCTTAGGCCAGGCCTTGCGACCGTCCGGTCGGCAGCAGGACACGAACACCCGCCTGCGACAAAAAGTCGCGTAAAAAACACTTAAATCCGCCCAATTCGAACACCAAAACCGAGGGTGCGTCGACTTCTTACACCGCTGCGACAGCATCCAACAACGCGCGCGCGGCCAGCTAGGCTAAATCACAGGCTCCAGCGTCGGCTCGCCGAAGGCGCTTGCCGCTGTGCCTGGAGATAGAGAGGTGATCATGAGGATTCGCGAACTGGCCCGGCACTGGGAACACAACGCCAAGGGCCGCCTAACCCACAACCTTATCCAGATCCGCCTGGACCTGGAGTCCGCTGCGCGCCTGGCAGCACTCAGCGAGATGTACCCCAAACGTCAACCACAGGAACTGCTGGGTGAATTGATCGGTGCAGCCTTGGAAGAGCTGGAAGCCAGCCTGCCCTACGTCAAAGGCAGCCAGGTGGTGGCTACCGATGAGCAAGGCGACCCGCTATATGAAGACATCGGCCCGACGCCGCGCTTTCTGGCCCTGTCGCGCAAGTACCTGAAAAGCCTGGTGCAGCAGCAGGACAGCGCCAGCCACTGACGAACCGAACTGTCTGGCGCGTTACTGGACTTGCTGCGGGACTTCTTCGCCGACACAACGGACGGCTTGCTTGCGGTTGTCCACCAGCACGCCAGACAGGCCCTTCTGCGCGGTATCAAACAGCACCAGCACGCCATCGATGCACTGGGCGACCTGAGTCGCAGGCTTGAGCGCCACTTTGTAGTCTTCGCCAGGCTGGGTCTTGTACATGGTGAACTCGGCCAGCAACAGGGAGTCTTCCGGCTTGGCGATATGCAGGTAGCCGTAGAACCACAACACCAGCACGCTGCCCAGGGTGCTGCAGATGGCGGTGATGATCAGAGGCAGGGGATTACGTTCACTCATTACGGACTCTCAGGTTGTGGCGTGGTGGAATTAGTGGGGCGCTCAGCGGCGATCTCGGCCAGCCGCGGCAGGCTCGTCATGCCCGTCGGGTCATCAACAAAACGCAGCATGACTTGACGCCAGAGCGGCTCGGCAAAGGTTTGCACATGAGCGCCACGGGTCAGCTGCAGCACCCGCGGTGGCGGCGCAGCTTGATACAAGCGCACGCCGTTGGAAAGAGGCACCACCTCATCATCGAGGCTCTGATAGAGCAAAATCGGCAGCCCGGCCAGCGCTGGCATGGCCGTAATGGCACTGTCGCCGTCAGGCATCAGCCACGCCAGCGGCACCTGCAGGGGCCAGGTCAGCCAGACATTGGCCAGGGTGTAGCGCGCCATGTCACGGTAACTGGCCGGCACCCCATCCAGCACTAACGCCTTGAGCTGCACACGCGATTGCGGATGGGAGGCAAGATAGTGCGTAGCCATGGCCCCACCGAGGCTCTGCCCCAGCAGCACCAGCGGCCTACCCTGCACCTCTGGCGCCTGCTGCAACCAGGCGAACGCGGCGTCGATATCCTGATAACTGCCACTCAAACTGGCTGCACCCGCCGAACGGCCATAACCGCGATAATCCAGCAGCAGCACCTGATAACCCGCAGCCGGCAACCACCAGCTGCCCGCCAGATGGCTGGAAACATTGCCGCCATTGCCATGCAGGTGCAGCACCGTGCCCTTGACCGCCACCCCAGCCTTGGCCGGCAACCACCAGGCATGCAGGCGAGTGCCGTCGGCGGCGGTAATGAACACATCCTCGTAGGCCAGACCGACCTCGGCGGGATTGAGCAGCATCTCCCGCTCGGGATAGAACAGCCAGCCACTGCAGCCGCTCAACCCGAGCAAACACAGGCCCAGCAACAGCGCGCGCATCACTTGCCGCCGGCGCGAACTTCCTCGCGGGCCTTGAAGGTGGCGTCATACACACGTTCCGCCAGGCGCGAGAACGGCAGACTCTGAATCCATACGGTGCCAGTGCCTTTGAGGGTCGCCAGGATGATGCCCTCCCCCCCAAACAACATGCTCTTCAAGCCGCCAGCCAGGCCGATGTCGTAGTCGATGCCACGGGTAAAGGCCACCAGGCAGCCGGTATCCAGGCGCAAGGTAGAGTTATTCAGCTCCTTGCGGATCACCGTACCGCCGGCATGCACAAAGGCCAGGCCATCGCCCTCCAGTTTTTGCAGGATAAAGCCCTCGCCACCAAAGAAGCCGGCGCCGATGCGCTTGTTAAAGCTGATCCCGATCTGCGTGCCATGGGCGGCGCATAGGAAGGCGTCCTTCTGGCAAATCAGCGTGCCACCGACCTGCGCCAGCTCGATAGGCACCACCGTGCCCGGATAGGGAGCGGCAAAACCGACCTGGGCCGGGCCTTGGCCAGCGTTGCTGAAGTGGGTCATAAACAGCGACTCGCCGGTCAGCAGACGCTTGCCCGCGCCCCACAGCTTGCCCAGCACGCCAACTTCGGAACCATCGCCCAGGCGCGTCTCGAAGCGGATGCCGTCGCTCATGTAGTTCATCACCCCGGCCTCGGCGATCACGGTTTCACCGGGGTCGAGGGTGATTTCCACCGCTTGGGCCGAATCGCCGAGAATTTGATAATCGAGTTGATGGCTGGGCATGTCGTGGGTTCCTTGATCGGTAGCCCGGATGCAATCCGGGGCGGCGGTCAACCCGGATTGCATCCGGGCTACGAGCGCCATAATGTTGTCGGATGGAGCATAGCGAGGGAAGGCAGGTCGCTTTTTCAACGCCACATAACCGAGCGCAGTAGGCCCTAGAGGATGTTGGCGTAGTCGGCTTCGATCCGGTCCAAACTCAGGTGATTGAGGAAGTTGGAGAAGCACATCCACGCCGACAAGGCATTCAGATCCCGAAACTGCGGCGGCAGGTACTTAGGCGGCGCAACCAGACCTTCATCCACCAACTGACGCAGGGTGCGCATGTCTTCCAGGGTGGTTTTACCGCAGAACAGCAAAGGAATCTGTTCCAGCTTGCCTTTACGCACCGCCAGCTGGATGTAGTTGTAGATCAGGATAAAGCCCTTCAAATAGGACAGATCCTTGGTGAACGGCAAGCCCTGCGGGGTGGAGCCACGAAACACCCGACTGGCATTGCCGTAACTGTCCTCCATGCCAAAACCCTGCTCGCGGTAGAACTCGAACACCTGCAAGAAGTCCGCCCCCTCCTCGGCCATATGGATGGCGCGCGTGCGGTTGGTCAGCTTGCGCAGACGGGTTGGGTAGGAGGCAAACGCAATCACCTCCATGAGAATTGCCAGGCCTTCCTGGGTCACCGTCGACGAGGGCGGGCCCTTGGCCAAAAAGGTACAGAATGGCTGGTTCAGACCATTCAGGGTGGTGCCTACATGCACCAACCCTTCGTGCACTTCCAGGGCGCGCACATCGCGTTCATTGAACATGGCATCGGCGCGGATCTTGATGTAATCGGCACCGGCAGCGGCATCGGCGACAA
>OFRI01000255.1_pt1 | contig 14420 bp, 14 predicted proteins | sample 1543031 | NCBI WGS metagenome assembly OFRI01 (sample SAMN07774226, study PRJEB24372) | wastewater metagenome
CGCAAGGCACCGACCTTGCTGCACGCCGCGACCGTGGAAGAAATGAAGCCAGGCTCGGTGATCATCGACCTCGCGGCTGCTCAGGGTGGCAACTGCCCGCTGACCGAAGCCGATCAGGTGGTGGTCAAGCACGGCGTGACCATCGTCGGTCACACCAACCTGGCGGCCCTGGTGCCGGCAGACGCTTCGGCGCTGTACGCACGCAATCTGCTGGACTTCCTCAAGCTGGTTATCGACGGCGAAGGCAAGTTCCACCTCAACCTTGAAGACGACATTGTCGCGGCGTGCCTGATGTGCACCGGCGGCGACGTTGTGCGCAAGAACGGTTAAGCGGGAGCAAGACGATGGAAATTTCTGACAGCATCTACAACCTGATCATCTTCGCCCTGGCCATCTACGTGGGCTACCACGTGGTGTGGAACGTGACCCCGGCTCTGCATACCCCGCTGATGGCGGTGACCAACGCGATTTCCGCGATCGTCATCGTCGGCGCCATGCTGGCTGCAGCACTGACCGTCACGCCACTGGGCAAAACCATGGGCACCCTGGCCGTGGCCCTGGCCGCAGTAAACGTCTTCGGTGGCTTCCTGGTCACCCGGCGCATGCTGGAAATGTTCAAGAAGAAAGCGCCCAAAGCGGTATCGACCGGCGCGCCGGCGGAGAAGCACTGACATGAGCATGAACCTCGTCACCGTCCTCTATTTGATCGCTTCGATCTGCTTTATCCAGGCCCTCAAAGGCTTGTCGCACCCGACGACATCGCGCCGCGGCAACCTGTTTGGCATGCTCGGCATGGGCCTCGCCGCCTTCACCACCCTCGCCCTGATCGCGATGAAAGTGAGCGAGTTCCAGCAGCGCGGCGTGGGCATCGATCTGGCCCAAGGCCTGGGCTTCGTGCTCGTCGGCCTGCTGGTCGGCGGTAGCGCCGGTGCCATCATGGCCAAGCGCGTGGAAATGACCAAGATGCCAGAACTGGTCGCCTTCATGCACAGCATGATCGGCCTGGCTGCAGTGTTCATCGCCATCGCCGCTGTGGTTGAGCCGCAATCCCTGGGTATCGTGGCAAGCCTCGGCGACGCCATCCCGGTCGGCAACCGCCTGGAACTGTTCCTCGGTGCAGCCATCGGCGCCATCACCTTCTCCGGTTCGGTGATCGCCTTCGGCAAACTGTCGGGCAAGTACAAGTTCCGCCTGTTCCAGGGCGCACCTGTGCAGTTCAAGGGTCAGCACATGCTGAACCTGGCTATCGGCCTAACCGTGATTGGCCTGGGCCTGGTGTACATGTTCACCGGTAACCTGCAGGCATTCGCGGTGATGCTGGCTCTGGCCTTCATCATCGGCGTGCTGATCATCATCCCGATCGGCGGTGCCGACATGCCGGTCGTGGTGTCGATGCTCAACAGCTACTCGGGCTGGGCGGCGGCGGGTATCGGCTTCTCGCTGAACAACTCGATGCTGATCATCGCCGGTTCGCTGGTGGGTTCGTCGGGCGCCATCCTCTCGTACATCATGTGCAAGGCGATGAACCGTTCGTTCTTCAACGTGATCCTCGGCGGTTTCGGTGGTGCTCCGGCAGCCGCAGGCCCAGCCGGCGCTCAGGAAGCCCGCCCGGTGAAATCCGGCTCGTCTGACGACGCCGCGTTCCTGCTGACCAACGCCGACACCGTGATCATCGTTCCGGGCTACGGCCTGGCGGTGGCCCGTGCCCAGCACGCGCTGATGGAACTGGCCGAAAAGCTGACCCATCGCGGCGTCACCGTGAAGTACGCGATCCACCCGGTTGCCGGGCGTATGCCAGGCCACATGAACGTTCTGCTGGCCGAGGCCGAAGTGCCTTACGAGCAAGTGTTCGAGATGGACGACATCAACTCCGAGTTCGGCCAAGCCGACGTGGTACTGGTGCTGGGCGCCAACGACGTGGTCAACCCGGCCGCGAAGAACGACCCCACCTCGCCTATCGCCGGCATGCCGATCCTCGAGGCCTACAAAGCCAAGACCGTGATCGTCAACAAACGCTCGATGGCCAGCGGCTACGCCGGTCTGGACAACGAACTGTTCTACCTCGACAAAACCATGATGGTCTTTGGCGACGCCAAAAAGGTTATCGAGGACATGGTTAAAGCGGTCGAGTAATCGACCGCCGCAACTGCAAAAAACCCGGCCATGTGCCGGGTTTTTTGTGTGTTAAGGTTGTCTCAGCGCGCCGATTTTTCAGCCACCACCTCGCGGTAGATTTTCGCCATCTGCCGGCCCATCTGCTCAGCAGTGAAGAGTTGTTCATAACGCAGCGCCGCTTTCTGCCCCATGGCGAGCGCTTGCAGCGGGTTGTCCCAAAGCGTGCGCATGGCTGCACGGAACGCCAACGGATCGCTGGGCGGCACTACCAGGCCTGTCTCGTTATGTATGTTGATGTAGCTGGTGCCGGTGCCGATCTCGCTGGAGATCATCGGTTTGCCGTACATGGCGCCCTCCAGCAGCGAGATGCCAAAGGCCTCGGAGCGCAGGTGAGAAGGGAACAGGATGGCCGTGCACAACTGCAGCAAAGCCACCTTGTCTTCTTCACCCAGGCGACCGACAAAGTGCACGTGATGTAAGCCCAGCGCAGTCGCCTGCTCACGCAACTCCTGCTCCAGAGGGCCGGCACCAACAATGACTATCGGGTAACCAGTACCCTGCGCCGCCTCCAGCAAAATGTGCAGGCCTTTGTAGTAGCGCATCACGCCGACAAAGAGGAAGAAGCGCTCGCCGAAACGTTGACGCCAACCCTCGACGCAGGCATTCACCGGAACCGGATAGCTGCTTTTATCCAGGCCGTACGGCACCACCACGGTCTTGTTGCGGTAATGTTTGAGCACCTGGCTGGTGGCCAGATAGTTGGGGGAAGCCGCGACAATGCGGTCAGCCTGCCCCAGAAAGCGGTGCATCAGTGGGCTGTAGAGGCGCAGTAAGTTCTTCTGCCGCACGATGTCCGAGTGATAGGTGACCACCGTCGGTTTGTGCATGCGTGCGGTAAAATGCACCAAATCCATAAACGGCCAAGGAAAGTGATAGTTGATCACGTCGGCCTGTGCCGCCAGCACCCGAAAACGCTTGAGCACGCTGTAGGAAAAACCGGTGGAGGCCAGCTGAATGTCCAGCTTGGCCCGATGCACCTTGTGGTCGGCGACCATGACTTCACGGGGCTGCGGATTGGCACTGAGGGTTAGTACCTCGCCATGAATACCGTGGCCAATACCGCTTTGGCAGAGCTGATAAATCACCTGCTCGATGCCGCCCACTGACTCTGGCAGGTAGGTTTTAAAAAAGTGCAAAACGCGCATCAGGATTTCACCACTTGTCGGTACACGCGTGCAGTGATCTGCGCACAGCGCTGCCAGGAAAATGCTTGGGCGCGCAGCAGACCGGCATCCCGTTGTTGTTGCCAATAGACTTGATCATTGATCAGCCGCTGCATGGCCGCGGCACACACCTGTTCATCCTGCGCATCGATGTAAGTACCCGCCTCACCGGCGACCTCCGGCAACGCCGAACTGCGCGTCAGCAGCACTGGCGTGCCACTGGCCATGGCTTCCAGCACAGGTAAGCCAAAGCCCTCATACAGCGATGGAAACACCAGCAAGCGCGCGCCCGATAGCAGTTCGGCAACAGTATGATCGCTCTGGTAGCCGAGCAGACGCACCTGCCCGCTGGCGATGGCGCGTTGCAGCGGTGCCGCCAATTGCTCAGTGCGCCAGCCCGGCATGCCCACGATCACCAGCGGATAGCGCGAACGTACAGCCGCTGGTAACAGCTCGTAGGCACGCAAGGCCAGTTGCAGGTTCTTACGCGGTTCCACAGTGCCGACACACAACAAGTACTCGCCCGCTTGCAAACCCAAGGCCTGCAGCGGCGCGACCAACTGCTCAGCACTACGGGGATGAAACCGCGCTGCACAGCCCAATGGCGCCACCGTCACCCGCTCAGACGAAACCCCGTAATAACGACACACCTCGGCACCGATGAATTCCGAGTCCACCAGAATACGCTCAGCCCGCACGACGCTTCGTGCGGCATGTCGCTCAATCTCGACGAGGCGATCCTTGGGCTGGGTTTCGGGGAAATGCACATGGGTCAGATCATGCAGGGTCATGACCATCGGCCCGTCAAACTCGAATGGCCACAGGCTCGGATCGTGATAAAGATCGATACCCGCACAGCCACGGCTGAAACGCTGCTGCTCGATCAGCCGGCGCAAAACATAAGCATTAGGCACCCAGCGCTTGATCAGCCCGCTCGCTCGGGAATAGCCCGGCAGCGCTGCACCCGGCAATTCAGACTGCCAATTCCAGCCGTTGAACAGCGCCAACTCCAGCTCCGGATCGGCCGCCAGCGCCTGCACCAGCTCAACCAGATACTGGCCAATACCGGTGCGCGGCGCCCGCAGGATGCTGGCGTTAAAGGCGAGTCGCATCGGCCTGACGGAGTGACTGGCCGTGGCGCAACCCCTCTAGAGTGCCGTTTACCAATTGCTGGCTCGCTTCGCGCCAACCTATCCACTGCCAATCCGCGACTGATCTACTGGCCGGAAACTCGTTGCTGGACTCGAATTGGGTGACCCTGTCAGCCAGGGTCTGCGGATCGTCCAGATTGAAATAGGCCATAAATTCACCGCCGATTTCTCGAAACACCGGAATATCGCTGGCCATCGCAGGCAGGCCTCGCTGCATCGCCTCCACCAGCGGCAAGCCAAAGCCCTCAACATAAGACGGAAAGACCAGCGCCCGCGCATTGGCGTAGGCAAACTCAAGACTCTTGTCATTAATGCGATTAAACATAAACAAGCGCTTATCCCATTGCGGGTGTCGCTTGATGCGCTCCACCAATGCTTCACATTTCCAGCCGACTTTGCCAATGATGCACAATCGCGCATTGCTGCCCTGAGCCCATAGCAACTCGAATGCATCAAGCAAATAAGCATGGTTCTTACGCGGCTCAATGGTGCTGACCATCAGATAAACCGGCGCTGGATCGCGAAACATGCGCTGCAGATCAGGGTGCACACGAGCCTCGTTACGCAGTAAATCCAACTCCGAACCGAGGTGGAAGTAACCATGCCAGCGCTTCGCGGCTTCAGCCTCGCCGAGACGCCGCTGAATCTCACTATCGACTTGCTCACTGATGGTCTGGGAAATAGCCATAAAGCCATCGGCAGTCGCTGCGATCCAGTCAAACCAGCGATCGAACACCTTGACCAGTCCTGCATCACAAAACTGCGGATGTGTAAGCGGGATCAAATCGTAAATCACTGAAACGATGCCAACGCCTTGGCGCTTGAGCTTTTCGGCCAGAGGGAAGATATCGTCATGCCAGGATGAGTCCAACAGCACCAGTTGATCACCGGCCTGCACTTGTAACGGCACTGCACGCTGAGGCGCAGGGAGGGCGTTGCGGTTCAACCAGAGCAATGCGCGTAACGGCAGACTAATGGCCAGGCTGGCCAGTTTGCACGGCCAATAGAGTAAGCGACGCGCAGTTTTAGACGCACTAAAAGGCCAAAGGCGCTCTAACCGTGAATGCCACCACCAGTAGCGATTTCGCCAATGGTCGAGTTTGACGATAAGCGCCTGACGCCGGCTGGCTCGATGGTCCACCTCCAGCGGTGCCAGGCTCAGCACCTGATAAAGTTGGCCGCCATTCATCATCACCGGCACACACTCGACAGCGGGTTTAGAAGCCCCCAATTCGCGAATGATATTGCGTACAACCCGCTGAATCCCGGAGTTGTCCTGCGGGTGTTCGTATACGTAGGTACATTCAATCAAAAAACGCATGCAGCTCTCACACAGATTCAGACACTGGCTGCCTGCTGCAAGCGCTCAATGCTTAAATCGGCATCCAGCGCGTTGCAACCAACAAAGTCCGGTTTGTTGATATTGATCATATGAAACACCAGCGCGAAATCGCGCCATTCGTAGTTGGTGTCCAGATGCGAGTCGAATCGTGAGAGTGACAGGGCAATGGAGTAATTACCTTTGCCAATATTCGCCGGGAAAGCAAAGCGATAAACGATGCGCTCACCCGCGGATACATTCTCAAGAGCACGATGTAGTCGATGGGTATTAATGCCGTAAATGGCTTGGCCCATGCGGTCCTTGATCATAAAACCAAGCACCAGGCGCGGAACCGCCTGCTTAACGTCGACAGTCACTTCAAGCACCGCCTGACTGCCGACCTCCAGCACTTCGACCCGCTGGCCCCGGGCATTAAGCAAGGCGATATCAGCAAAGCCGGCTTCGCCGCTTCCAGAAATTGTCCGCACTTTGCCGTTGTCCAAACGCTCCTGACGGACCGTCTGCTGCTCCTTTTCCGCAATCATCGCACCGTAGAAGTCCATCACTTCCTCGGGAGCGCCCTCGAGGGCCAAACGCCCTTGCGCCAGGAGAATCGCGCGATCGCACAGATTCTGAATCGCCTGACGATCGTGGGAAACGATCAACAGCGTGGTACCGGCCTTACGAAACTCACGGATGCGATCAAAGCTTTTGTGCTGAAAGTAGGCGTCGCCCACCGATAGAGCCTCATCGACGATCAACACATCGGGGCGTCGAGCCGTGGCCACGCTGAAGGCCAGACGCATCTGCATGCCACTCGAGTAAGTGCGCACCGGGTGATCCATGTAATCGCCAATCTCGGCAAACGCTTCGATTTCCGGCATCAGCGCCTGCAAATCTTCCATGCTCAGCCCAAGGAGTTGGCCGGCCATAAAGACATTCTGCCGACCACTGAAATCCGGATGGAAACCCATGCCCAACTCAAGTAAGGCAGCGACACGGCCCTGAATATGAATCTGCCCGGTATTGGGCTGAGTGGTGCCGGTAATCATCTTCAGCAGCGTGCTTTTACCCGCGCCGTTGATGCCAATAATGCCCAACGCCTCGCCGGGATTAACGGTGAACGAAACGTCCTGCAGCACCCACTTCAATTGGTGCCTGGGCGCCGAAAAGGGAATCAGCCATTCGGCCAACCGCGACCAGCGCGTGGGATATTGTTTGTAGGCCTTACCTACCTGAACCACTTGAATACTGCCCATCAGAGTTCATCCACCATTTCGCCGGAGCGTTTGCGAAAGAGGCGCATACCTAGCAGGCACATCATCACCGCCAGCACGGTAACCGGCCCGAGCGATGACCAATCAGGCCACTGGTCGTAGACAAAAATCCCCTGGTAGGCCGCGATGAGCGCTGCCATGGGATTGGCCTCAATCAGCGGACGAATGCCTTCCGGCAGAATAGAGGCGGGGTAAACAATAGGCGTCAACCAGAACCAGAACTGCAGGACAATACCAACTAGCTGACCGACATCGCGAAAGAACACATTCAGCACACCAAGAATGATTCCAAGGCCAATGGCAAAGGCGACCTGGATCATCAATAGCGGAATCACCGCCAATACCGCCCAACCAGGAAAGTTCTGCGTCACTGCCAGGAAGCCGAGGAACAAAGCAAAAATAATTGCAAAGTTCACGCTGGCATTCAGCACCACAATCAACGGCAGACATATGCGTGGGAAGCTCAGCTTCTTGATCAAGTTGGCGTGTTCAAGAAACACAGACTGGCTGCGACCAATGATTTCCGCGAAAAAGCCCCACGCGAGAATGCCGGCGCACAGGTAAATGCCATAGGCCAGGCTGTTGTCGACGCCTGGCAGGCGGGCCTTCATCAGTTGGGAAAAAATCACCGTATAAACAATGATCATCGACAGCGGATTGAGGATCGTCCAGACCGCACCCAACAATGAATTGCGATAGCGCGTCTGAAACTCGCGCTGCACGCTACCCAGTACGAAGCCGCGATAATTCCATACTGCACGAGCTATCCCCACGGCCATTACTGCACCCTGCCGTATTGGTCTTCGAAGCGAACAATGTCGTCTTCACCGAGATACTCGCCGCTTTGCACTTCGATCATCACCAGGTCAATCACACCAGGGTTTTCCAGCCGGTGTTTATGCCCTGCAGGGATAAAGGTCGACTCGTTGCTGTTGATCAGTAGCGAGGTTTCACCATTCACAACCTTGGCCATGCCCTGCACCACAATCCAGTGCTCGCTGCGGTGATGGTGCATCTGCAGCGACAACGCGGCACCGGGCTTGACCACGATGCGTTTGATTTTGAAACGCGGACCCTCTTCGAGCACGGTGTAAGTGCCCCAAGGTCGCGATACCGTGCGATGCAGGCGATAGGCTTGATGGTTTTCCAACTTCAAACGCTTGGCAACCTGGCCCACTTGCTGCGCACAGTCGGCGTTCGCCACCAGAATCGCATCGGGTGTCTCGACCACGATCAGGTTGTCGACCCCCACCGTGGCGACCAGACGGCCCTGGCTCTGCACGAAGGTATTGCGGCTATCGATAAAAATCGCATCGCCTTGCACACGATTCTGCTGGGCGTCGGCGTCAACCAATTCGCGCAGAGCATTCCAAGAGCCGATATCACTCCAGTCAAAGGCTGCAGGCACGACGGCAACCTTGTCTGAACGTTCCATCAAGGCATAGTCAATGGAGATATCCGGCAAGGCCGCAAAGCTTTGGGCGTGCAACTCCTGCATTTGCGCACCATCGCCACGCGGGCTCTGCGCCACGCACGAACGGGCCAGCTCCAGCAACTCAGGTGCATGCACCTGTAGCTCATCAATCAAACTGCCAGCAGTGAAACAAAACATCCCCGAGTTCCACAGAAAGCGACCGCTCTCGAGGTACTCCTGCGCTGTCGCAAAATCAGGCTTCTCGACAAAACGTCGTACTCGGCAGCCTCCTTGTTCGTCCAGCGCCTCTCCCGCCTCGATATAGCCAAAGCCGGTTTCGGGTGCAGTTGGCCGAATGCCGTAAGTGACCAAATAGCCCTGACGAGCCAATGCCACCGCGTGCTCGGTTGCAGCCTTGAACCCTGGCAAATCATGAATCAGGTGGTCCGCCGCCATAACTACCAACACAGCATCCTCGCCGTGCTCGACCGCCAACGCCAGGGCTGCGACCGCGATGGCCGAGGCGGTATTGCGACCTTGCGGCTCAAGCAAGAACCGCGCGCGATGACGGCTCAGACTGGCTTGGGCGAAGTGGTCGCGGCTTTCAAAGTAATGCTCGCGATTGGTCACCGTGACAATCTCGCCACCCTCGGCGATCAGGCTGGCGGCACGCAAGTAGGTCTTCTGTAGCAGCGACTGGCCATCCGGCAAGCGCATAAAGGGCTTGGGATGGTCCTCGCGCGATACCGGCCACAAGCGAGTACCGGCGCCACCGGAAAGGATGACAGGAATGATCATGATGGGCTTATTCCTTGCCAACGCGGCGCAGGTCAGCCTCAACCATCATTTCAATCAAGGTGGACAGGCTGGTTTTCGGTGTCCAGCCCAGCTTGCGCTCGGCTTTGCCTGGATTACCCAGCAACACCTCAACCTCGGCGGGACGGAAGAACTGCGGATCAATGACCACATAGTCTTCATAGTTCAAGCCAACATGCTCAAAGGCCAGCTTGCACATATCACGCACCGTGGTGGTCACCCCGGTGGCCACCACGTAATCATCGGCCTGTTCCTGCTGCAGCATCAGCCACATGGCTTCCACGTAATCACCGGCAAAGCCCCAATCGCGCTTGGCGTCGATGTTGCCCATGCGCAACTCGCTTTGCTTACCCAGCTTGATCCGTGCCACAGCGTCGGTCACTTTACGGGTGACAAACTCGATGCCGCGCAACGGCGACTCGTGATTGAACAAGATGCCGCTGGAGGCATGCAGTCCGAAGCTTTCACGGTAATTGACAGTGATCCAGTGACCATAAAGCTTGGCCACACCATAGGGACTACGCGGATAGAAGGGCGTGTTCTCGTCCTGACGCTCGGCCTGGATCAGACCAAACATCTCGCTGGTGGATGCCTGGTAAAACCGCGTATCCGGAGCAAATTGACGAATGGCTTCGAGTAAGTGCGTTACCCCTAGACCGTCGACAATACCGGTGGTCACCGGCTGATCCCATGAGCTACCGACAAAGCTCTGCGCGCCAAGGTTGTATACCTCGTGCGGCTTAGCCTTGATCACGGCGCGCTGGATAGAACAGGCATCGGCCAGATCACCTTCGTGATAGCGCAATTCGCCTTCAATACCCAGCTCACGCAAACGCCAGCGGGTATCACTACTCCGCCGAGCAACCAAGCCATGTACTTCATAGCCCTTATCCAGCAACAACTTCGCTAGATAGGCTCCATCTTGGCCGGTAACACCCGTAATCAACGCAACTTTAGACATTCTTATAATTCTCTTGCTTCCCAGTCAGAGAGCACGCTCTGCAGGGTCTCCGTGATTGATACGCCAGGTTTCCACCCGGTCTCTTGTTGTATTTTATCGGCACAACCTACTACTCGAAGCTGCTCGGCACGACGCATACGTGCCTCGTCCTGAACCAACTCGACATCCACCCTCGCCAACTCGGCCAACCGCGTGATCATATCGCGCACTCGCAATTCGAGACCGGAACAGACGTTGTAAATTTCACCGTTTTGGCCACGCTCCAGTAAGGCAAGATATGCCTGAAGCACATCGCGAACATCGAGGAAATCACGCGTCACGTCGACATCACCGACTTCAAGCCGAGCAGGCTGTAAACCCTGACGCACTCGAATCAGCTGGCGCGCCATGCTCGGGATAACGAATGCCTCGCCTTGCCCGGTGCCGATATGGTTAAACGGCCGCGCCACCATAATCCGCCAAGGCTCCACATAGCCCCACTGCAGACACAACAATTCAGCGGCTACCTTGCTGACGGCATAGGGGTTGCGTGGCTGCGGCAAACGACACTCGCGAATCGGTAACTCATCCTCCGCGACCTGACCATATACATCACCAGAACTCACATACAAGAAGGTGCCGCTAAAACCTCTGCGCTTGAGCGCCTGCAACAAATTCAAGGTGCCCAGCAAATTGACCTTGATCGTCTGCGCCGGGTCGCGAAAGGCTTCAGGCACGAAGGTTTGACCGGCCAGATGGATCACTGCGTCGGGGCAATCGTCCTGCAACCAAGCATCCAGCGAGGCCGGCTCAAGCAGGTCATGGGCCGGCGACTCAAGCAACTGCCAGGAGGACGGCGCCCCCTCAAGCAGCGCCTGTAAATGGTGCCCGACAAAGCCGTTTAAGCCCGTAACCAGTAGTTTCTTCACTCCAAGCTCCCTCTCAACCCAAGGCCGTCAACAACCCACCGAGTAGGCTTCCACCCCAGCGCCACACCAGCCAGGCCGCCGCAGCGCCTACCAGCAGTCCTGCAAGTATTTCACCGCGGCTATGCCCCATACGCTCACGCAAGGGGGCCTTCTGCTCCTCAGTCGATAGCGCATTAATAGCCTGTGCGTGCAGACCAACTTGTTTGCGCAGGCTATTAGCGTCAAGCAGCACGATAAAGGCCAGCGTGACGGCTACACCAAACGCCGGATGCGCAACACCTTCGCGCAAAGCAATCAATACCGCCATGCTGCAAACGATGGCGCTATGGTTGCTGGGCATTCCGCCATAGCCAATCAAATCAAACGCTAGGCGTCGGGCACGCAAACTGTTGATGGCAAATTTGCTACAACCGGCGAGCAGCCAGGCGACAAAGGGCGTGAGCCCATATGAAATATCAAGCGTCATAGCGTATGTCCCGGCCAGATGGAAACAGCAGACACAACGCCCCAGATAGCGACTGTCAGCAATAACTGCCAGTCACCCAGCAAGGCGTCAGTCGGTGATTCACCACAGTCTTTAGACTCGACAATAAACCAGTAGCGATACAGCCCATAAAGCACCAGCGGGATGGTCATGACCATCTCAGGACGCGCCGTCATCACGAACAGGCTGTAAAACAACAGTGCCCCGGTGGCAGCCATTTCGGCATAGCGATCAATCAATGCCGGCGTGTAGTGCTGAAGTACCTCACGGCTATCACTACCGTTGCTGGCAAGCTCTTGGCCACGCTTAACAGCCGCCAAATACAGCGCGAGGCACAGGGTAGTCACAAACATCCAGGACGATACTGGCACCGACAACGCCATGGCACCGGCATACACGCGCAGAACAAAACCAATCGCAATCGTGAAAATATCGATTACCGGCTGATGCTTGAGCACGAAGGTGTAAGCCAGGTTAAGCAGCAAATATCCCAGCACCACATAAAGCACTGCAGGCATGACAAACCAGGCGACCAAAAGTGCGACATATAGAATCAGTAATAACGTTATTGCTTGCGGTATTGAAACAAGGCCTGATGCCAATGGCCTGCTCTTGGATTTTTTCGGATGACGACGATCGCGCTCAATATCCGTCAAATCATTAAGGATATAAGTAGCCGATGAGGCCACGCAGAAAATCAGTGCCGCCAAGGCCACTTTTTCAATGGACTGCAGTTTGAGAAATTCGCCGGCGAAAATTAAAGGGGCGAAAACAAATACATTCTTCACCCACTGGCGCGGGCGCAACAACGCGAACATCCCTCGAATTTGCGCTAGAGACGAGCGCGGCGCTACGGTAGCATGCATGCCATTTTGCCTCGGCTGGGTATTAAGGAAGAGTTATGAAACTGGCAGCTATCTACGCGCTTCTTGCTGCGATCGCGACAGCAACCAACATAGGTGCGCAAGCTGGCTTCCTGCTCGCCTACGACGGCAGCCATGCTATCGCACTGTCGATCATTGCCGGAACAGGCATTGGCTTAATTGTTAAATACGCCCTCGATAAACGCTATATTTTCAGCTTTAAAGCCGAGAGCGCCGCCCATGACGGCAAGGTTTTCGCCCTATATGCCTCCACCGGCGTGATCACTACCGTCATCTTCTGGGGGCTGGAATTTTCTTTTCACCTATTTTTCGGCAATGACTTGATGCGCTATCTCGGCGGCGTACTGGGGCTAGCCATTGGCTATGTGATCAAGTACGAACTGGACAAACGCTTTGTATTCCGTCAACAGGCACAACCAACATGCTGACTCACGGCTGGGGCCGCTACCCACTGCATGACGCACAACTGATCCAGCCACACACAACGCAAGAAGCCGCTGAACTTCTGGGCCAAGAAGAGGCCGTACTTGGCCGCGGCATGGGTCGCAGCTATGGCGACAGCGCGCTGGCCGATACACTGATCAGCACGCGTCACCTCAATCGCCTGCACAGCTTCGATATGCAAAGCGGTTTACTGACGTGCGCAGCCGGCATCAGCCTAGGCGAGCTTCTGGATGTATTTGTGCCGCGCGGTTGGTTTCTGCCCATCACTCCTGGCACCAAGTTCGTCAGCGTCGGTGGCGCGATTGCCAGTGACGTGCATGGCAAGAACCATCACTTGCATGGCTGCTTCAGCGAATGTGTTGAAAACCTTGAGCTAATGCTGGCCGACGGCTCGCTGATCAGCTGCTCACGCAGCGATCAGCCCAAACTGTTTCATGCCACCTGTGGCGGCATGGGCCTGACCGGGCTGATTGTTGCCGTGACGCTGCGACTGCTGCGCATCGAGAGCGCCTACATCCAGCAAACCACCTTCAAAGCCGCCAACCTTGATGAGGCGCTGCAGCTATTTGAGACCCATAGCACTAGCACCTATTCAGTGGCCTGGATCGATTGCCTGGCCAAAGGCCAGGCATTAGGCCGATCACTGTTAATGGTGGGTGAACACGCCCGCGACGGCCAACTGCTATTACCTGCCAAACGAGCGCTGAGCGTGCCGTTGGACATGCCCGCAGCACTGCTTAACCGCTACTCCGTACAAGCCTTTAACGAGCTGTACTACCAACGCATCCGCAAGCCAGAGTCCAAACAACGGGTATCTTTTGAGAGCTTCTTCTACCCGCTGGATGGCATTCAGCAGTGGAACCGCCTGTATGGCAAACAGGGCTTTGTGCAGTATCAATTTGTCATCCCCAAAGCCGCCGGCCTGCATGGCATGCGCGCAATCCTTGAGCGCATCTCGGCCTCCCATCGCGGCTCCTTCCTGGCCGTACTGAAGACCTTCGGCGCAGCCAATAACAACCTGCTGTCATTCCCCATGGAAGGCTACACCCTGGCGCTCGACTTCAAACTAGAGCCGGGCCTGCTGGAGTTATTGGACGAATTGGACAGCATGGTCCTGGCCTATGGCGGCCGCCTGTATCTGGCCAAAGATGCGCGTATGAGTGAGGCCACATTTAAACAAAGCCAGCCCAACTGGCAGCAATTCCAAGAAGTTCGCGCCCACTATGGCGCCCTCGGCAAATTCGCCTCCCTGCAATCGCGCCGGCTCGGCCTGGACTAATCCCATGCAAAAAATTCTGATCATCGGCGCCACTTCGGCGATTGCCGAGGCCTGCTCCAAACGCTTCGCCGCCCAAGGGCACAGCCTGTATTTACTCGCGCGCAACAGTTCGCGCCTCGATAGCCTGGTGCAGGCCTTCGGAC
>OFRI01000256.1_pt1 | contig 14420 bp, 7 predicted proteins | sample 1543031 | NCBI WGS metagenome assembly OFRI01 (sample SAMN07774226, study PRJEB24372) | wastewater metagenome
AGCTCGGCCTGCGAATGCATCTCGTGGGTACGGATCTGCACTTCGATGGTGCGCCCTTCCGGGCCGACCACGGCGGTATGCAGCGAGCGATAGTCGTTGGCCTTGGGCCGGGCGATGTAGTCGTCGAACTCGCTGGGCACCGGCGCCCACAGTGCATGCACCACGCCCAGCGCGGCGTAGCAGGCGGCGACATCGTCGACCATGACGCGCACCGCACGGATGTCGTACAGCTGGTCGAACGCCAGCCGCTTCTTCTGCATCTTCCGCCAGATGCTGTAGATGTGCTTCGGGCGGCCACTGACCTCGGCCTTGATGCCCTGCGCGACCAGTTCGCGCGACAGCACGCGGCTGTCCTGGCGCGGCAGCTGCAACCACACTTCGTCGAACTCCGAACCCTGCGCCTTGTGCACGGTCATCGCGAAGGCGCTTTCATGCGCGGGCAGTGCGGCCGGGTGGAAGGCGCGCGGCTGGTCGACGCTGTCGCCGGGGAACCAGGCCACCATCGCGCCGCTGCCATCACGCAGGCAGATGCCGATATCGCCGTTGAACAGGCGATGCCGGTAGCTGTTCTCGGTGACCAGCAGCAGGCGACCCTGGAAGTAGCCGGGGGTGTTGCCGGCCAGCAGCTGTTCGATGCGGCTGTTGAGCCCGCGTGCGCCCTGCGGGCCTTCGCGCAAGGCGGTCAGCACACGCAGGCGCCCGGCCTGCTGCAGGGCAAGCACTGGATCAGCCGCGTCGGCCAGTGCGCGCCAGTGGCCCAGCAGGTGCTCGCGCTGGCCACGCAGCGGATCGGCCTCGCCTTCGTGGAAATGCACGCCGGCCAGTTCACCGCTGCGCAGCAGCTGCAATGCTGTGCTGCTGTCGCCCTCGCGCACGGCGTGGGCCAGCGGTGCCAGATCCAGCGCATCGCTCTGCCGGTAGCCGCGCTGCAGCTGCACGCGGCGCCCGGCGAAGGCGCGTGGTGCGGCCTGCGGCTGCAAGATGGCCGGCGCCAGAAGACCATGCAGTGCCTGCGCGTCATCAGCGCGGGTACCGATGCCATCACCGCTGGCACGCAGGATCGCGCTGAGCACGTCGCCGGCCTCGACCGAGGGCAACTGATCGGGATCGCCGAGCAGGATCAACCGGGTGCCGCTGGCGATCGCGTCGACCAGCTTGGCCATCATCGGCAGATCGATCATCGAGGCTTCGTCGACCACCAGCACGTCCAGGGCCAGCGGATTGGCCGCCGTGTGGCGTACCTGCGGACGATCACCGCGACTGCCGAGCAGGCGGTGCAGGGTGCGCGCCTGTTCCGGCAGCGCGGCCTTGATCGATTCGCTGACCGGCAGGCTGGCCTTGGCGTTGCGGATTGCCTCGGCCATCCGCGACGCGGCCTTACCGGTGGGCGCGGCCAGGCCGATGGCCAGACGTTCGCCGCCCGGTTGCTCGAGCAATGCCGCCAGCAGGCGCACCACGGTGGTGGTCTTGCCGGTGCCGGGGCCGCCGGAAATCACCGCCACCCGCTTGCGCACCGCCTGGGCGGCCGCCAGACGCTGCCAGTCCGGTTGTTGAGTATTATTGGCAAACAGACGCTGCAAGCTGTCGCTCAACTGCGCTTCATCTACCGCCGGCTGATCGGCGGCGCGGCTGAGCAACTGCGCCGCCAACTGCGCCTCGTATGCCTGATAGCGCGCCAGGTACAAGCGCTCGCCGTCGAGAATCAGCGGGGTAAAGTCGCCCGGCGCACCAACCAACGCGGACGCGCTCAGTTGCCCACGCCAGTCCGCCAGCGCCGGCAGGGCATAACTGTCACCCCACGGCCGCTGCCCGGCCCAGCGCGCCAGCGGCAGGCAGACATCGCCATTGCCGAGCACTTGGCAGCACAGCGCGGCAGCGGCCAACACTGTCTCATCCGCACTCGGGTCGAGGCGTTGCAGGCTCTGCACCAGGGCGCGCTCCAGCGGGCCCAGCGGCAACTTAAGCAGCGACATGCCGAGCCTCCTCGAACAGCTGATCCAGCGCATCCAGCAAGGCATCGCTGGGGCGGGCGAAGTACACGCCGGCCTCCGGCATGCCGCGCAGAAACAGGTAATAGGCGCCGCCCAGCTGTGCATTACTGAAGTCAGCCAAGCGCTGGCGCAGGAAGCGCCGCAGCGCCACCAGGTAGATCAGGTATTGCAGGTAGTAATGTTCGCCGGCCAGCGCTTGCAGCAGGCGTTCGCCGCCGTAGTAGCTGGCGTCCGGGCCGAGCCAGTTGGATTTGTAGTCGAGGATGTACCAACGGCCGTCGTGTTCGAAGGTCAGGTCGATAAAACCTTTGAGAAAGCCCTTCAAACTGTCGAATTCCAAGCGACTGGCGGCCTCGCGCAACGGCTCGGCCAGGCCGTGGGCCGGGTCGCTGAGGATATGGCGCAGGCGCTGCACCTGCAGGTCGCCGACCGGGAAGGTGAAGCCCAGCTCGGGCAAACGCCGCGCCGGCTTCAGGCTGGCCAGACTGAGGCCCTGGCCATCCAGATCGCTGTCCAGCACCAACTGCAACTGCGCCAGCGCCACCGCGCCCCAGGTGTCGGCATCGATTCCGTGGCCGCTCAGGGCTGGCGCCACCAGATCCGTCAGTGCGCCCTTGCCGCGCGCCCAGTCTTCGAGAATCGCGTGCAGGCAAGTACCGGCCCGCGCACCACGGGGGAAGGCGTAGAAGCCGCTGCCCGGCTCGCTGGCATCGGGCATGACCAGACCATCGCGGTCCGGCGCTTCCATGTGCATGCCAGCCGCTAACCCGGAGAAGCTGCCGACCCGCCAGGCGCTGTACAAGCTGCGCTTGAGCTGACCCAGTTGCGCGGGCGGCGCGGCGCGGCGCTCACCGGCGGCGCTGGCTTCAGTGTCACGCAGGACCTGCACGGCCATACGGCCCTGACTGGCAGCGCTCAGCTGGTCGATTTCTGCGCGCAGGCCGCTGGGACTGAGTTGTTGAAAGTGCTCGGCGAGTTCCGCCAAGGCGTCAGCGCCCGACAGCTGACGACCGTGCAGCAGCCAGGCCAGGGCGCTGCTATGCAGGCCGCTGTCGCTCATGCTGCCGTCCTTTTTCGGCTTGCAGTCCACTGGCCCCCAGTGCAGCCACAAGCGATCGCGGGCGCGGGTCAGGGCCACATAGGTCAGGCGCAGTTTCTCGGCGAAGCGCTCATGGCGGGCGCGCTCGCGGTGCACGTCGAACTGCTCGCCGCCCAGATCCAGCAGCGGTGTGCCGTCGTCGGCGTGACAGGTGATGTCTTCATGCTGGCGCAGCAAGGCGCCGTCCCACAGATAAGGGCAGAACACCAATGGGTACTCCAGCCCCTTGGAGGTGTGAATGGTGACGATCTGCACCCGCTCGGCATCGCTTTCCAGGCGCAGCAGGGCGTCTTCGCCATGGGCCTCAGCGCTGCGCTGGGCGTTGAACCAGCTGAGCAATTGCTCCAGGCCCGCGCGTTGCAGGCTCTCGGTTTGCAGCAGCTCGGCCAGGTGCAGCAGATTGGTCAGCCGCCGCTCGCCATCCACCAGCGCCAGCAAGCGCGGCGCCACCTGTTGCTCGTCCAGCCAGGCACGGAAGGCGCGCATAAAGCCCTGCTGCTGCCAGAGCTGGTGATAGCGTTCGGCGGCCTCGCGCTCCTCGTCCCAGGCGCGGGTATCTTCCTGGCAGGCGGCCAGATCGGCTGCGCTACGCCCGAGCAAACGACTGGCCAGGGCATAGCGCAGGGCGCCTTCGCGGCCAGGCTCAGCATAGGCGGCCAGCACCGCGGCCAGCTCACCGGCCTCTTCGCTGTGCCAGACGTTTTCCTTGCCGCGACGCACGCTGGGTACGCCGCGCGCGGCCAGTTCGGCGGCCACGTCACTGGCTTGCCGATGGCTGGCGACCAGCACGGCAATATCGCCGCCTTTGAGTGGCGTGCGTTCACCGCCCGCGTCGAAATACGCCTCGCCCGCCGCACTGGCGGCCAGCAGGGCGGCGATGCGTCGGGCCGTGTCACGAGCCACCAGGCTACCGGCCGCGCCTTTGCCCAGGTAGTCGTCATCAAGCCAGACCAGGCTCAACGGTGCGTCCGCTTCATCCTCGACGACCGGCAACACCAGCTGCGCGCGAACCTTGTCGCTGGCGCCCACCGGCGGGTAACTCAGTCCCAACTCAGCGAACGGCATGGGCCGGTCGAACAGCTGATTAAGGGCGGCGATGAGCTCCGGCGTGGAGCGGTGGTTGGTGGCCAGGCTGTACTGCCGCGCTGCCTCGTCGCGGGCCTTGAGGTAGGTGGCCAAATCGGCGCCGCGAAACGCGTAGATGGCCTGTTTGGGGTCGCCAACAAAACACAGATCCCCTTTCTCGGCGTAGATACGGTGAAACACCTGGTACTGCACCGGGTCGGTGTCCTGGAATTCGTCGATCAGGGCCACCGGGTACTGCGCGCGCAGGGTGCCGGCCAGGTGCTCGCCGCCCTCACCGTACAGGCCCTGCTGCAGCTGGTTGAGCAGGTCGTCGAAGGCCAGCAGGCGTTGCGCCGCCTTGCGTTGCGGCAGCTGCTCATTGAGCTGGCCGATCAGGCGAACCTGCAGGTCGATCAGCCGTTGCTCGGCCTCAGGCTGCGCGGCAGCCAGGGCGTCACACAGGCCCTGTAACGCTGCTGCCAATGGGCTCTCGGGCACGCTGGCGCCCTTCTTGCTGGCCTTGAGCAAGCCTTCACGGGACAGGCGCTGGTGCGCCTCGGTCTTGCTGAACAGCGCCGCGGCGTCGCTGAAATAACCGTCCAGTTCCAGCTGCCAAACGCCCAGTTTGGCGGCGTTGCACATATTGCTCTTGAAGCCGTCGCAGGCCTTGAGCTGCGCCAGCCAGGCGGCACTTTCCACCTGCCAGCTATCACGGGCGCGCTGCCAGGCGCTGCGCAGGCCGCTCATTTCACTGCTGGCCCCCGGCTGCGGCTCGATGCGCAAGTAAGGTTTGCCCAGATGATTGCGCAACTGCTGACGCAGGCTCTGCGGGGTGACTTTCTGCTGCACCAGAAACGCCGCCCACTCCGGCTCGGCGGCGGCCAGCTCATGGCGCCAGAGGTCGGCAAGCAGGGCGTCGAGCAGTTCGCGGTCGTCGTGGGTCAGCTCGTTATCGAAATCGCCACCGGCCTCGAACGCCGCATCCTGCAAGGCGCGCTGGCAGAAGCCGTGGATGGTGAAGATCGCCGCTTCATCGAAGCCATGCACCGCCAGCAGCAGGCGCCGGTGGCTGGCGGCATCCGGGTACTGGGCGTGCAGACGGTTAAGCAAGTCGTCCGCGCCTGGGCCCTGCTCGTACACCGCCAGCAACTCGGCCAGGCGCTTGCGGATGCGCTCGCGCAGCTCGGCGGTGGCGGCGGTGGTGAAGGTCACCACCAGAATCTGGCTGACGTTGAGCTGCTTCTCCAGCAGCAGACGCGCGTACAGCGCGGTCAGGGTCCAGGTTTTGCCGGTGCCGGCGCTGGCTTCGATCAGCGAGCGGCCAGTGAAAGAGTCCGTAAGTAAATCCAGGGCGGCGCTGTTCATGCCTCGTCCTCTGCTTGGTCTTGCAAGGCATCCAGGGCCGGGCCGTAGAGCTGTTCGGCCAGGGCTTCGAAGCGCTCGTCGAGCACCTCACGGTCGCGGAAGGCCAGAGCATTCCAGGGGTCGTCACCTTCGCCGCTCATATGCTCGTTGCCTTGCCACATCAGCGCCGCTTCGCTGCGGGCGGCGTCGATCGGCTCCTTGCGCCCAGGGTTGCGCCATTTTTTGGCAAAACCAACGCTGCATTTGGCCAGCAACGGCAGCGGCTCGCACAGCGCACTTTGATAGGCCTCCAGCCACGGCTGCAGCAGCTCCAGGGGATTGGCCAGCGGGCCGAGGCGCCACTCGCTTTTCGGCGAGAGCAGGCGACTGTCGCGGCGGATGCCGGGGGTCGCCGCGCAATTAAGCAGCAGGTGGCGCAGCCAGAACGGCGCCAGCTCCCAGGCGCCCAGATCACGCAGGCGGTAGTCGAACAGGCCCTCGTCGGTAACGCCTTCCAGCCAGCCGTGGATGCGCACGCCGGCCAAGGTGATATCCACCAGCAGCGGTTGCGCGGCCTCGGCCGGGCGTTCGTCAAACAGGGTGGGGGCGAAGGCACGAATCGGCCCGCGGATCTGCCCCCAGTAGGCCTGACCCAACTCACCCACCGGCAACCAACCCGAGGCGGCGGCGACGGCGCGTTCCTGGGGCTCCGTCCAGCTCTGTTCGATGGCCTGTAACGCCAACTGGCGCAGGCCGTGCTGGCTGGTCCATTCGACGCTGAAGGGTTCGTCACCGGCCAGCACTTCGGTGCCTTGCGCCAGGTGCAGACCGAGGCGCTGTTCCAGCAGGTAGCGCGCCGGGTGCTTGAAGCAATGCAGCAGCTGGCTCGGCTCGATGGTCAGCCAGTCCGCATCGGGGGCAGCCAGGCGACTGGCAAAGGCGGGCGCCGGCACTACCGGCTCGCTCAGGCGCTGCGCGGCGCGGAACCAGGGCGCGGCGAAACCGGCATGGGCGGCACTGGCGAAGTTGCCGGGGGCGAAAGGTTGCAGCGGGTGTTGATGGGTAATACGCGCGCTGGCTTTTTGCTCTTGTAGGAGCGGCCTTGGCCGCGATGTTTCGGCGGCGCCGGGTTCGCGGTCAAGACCGCTCCCACAGGTCGGCAGGAGTGGTTCCCGAGCACTTGCTGCAGTTCCTACACCCCTATAAGTCGCTGTCAGGTCGACCACATCCAGCAGTTCACTGATCAGCACCGACGGCGGCAGTTCGGCGTTGCTGCGCGGGTCGCGACCGACATAGCTGAGGTACAGGCCCTGGCGCGCCGAGAGCAGGGTTTCCAGCAGCAGGTAGCGGTCATCCAGACGGCGGGCGCGGTCGCCATGCCGCGGTTTCTGCCCGATCAAATCGAAGCCGGCCGCCGGCGTGCGGCGTGGCAGGGCGCCGTCGTCCAAACCGAGTAGGCAGACCAGGGCAAACGGCAGGCTGCGCATCGGCACCATGGTGCAGAAGGTTACCGCGCCGGTAAGAAAGCCCGAGGCGCCGCTGCCTTGCTCCAGCGCGGCAGTCAGTTGCTGGCGGATCAGCGCCAGCTCCAGTGACCGTTCGATGCCCGCCGCCAGGGCCTGTTCGCGCAGGGCGGCGCAGGCCTTGCTGAGCAGCAACAGGGTGTCGCCGGCTTCGCGCTCGTCGAACAGCTCGTCGATCAGGCACTGCAGCGTGTCGGCCCAAGCGCTCAGGCTACGCTGCCGTTGCAGCGTCTGCGCCAGTGCCGCCAGGCGTTCGACAAAGGCTACCAGGCGGCCGAGCAGCTGGGCGCGGGCACCTTCCAGTGCATCCAGCGGCCAGCTGTCACCGAGCAACGGCGCGTGTCCAGCGGCCAGTTGCGGTGGCGCAGCAAAGCCCAGCAGCAGGCGATCCAGGCCCTGACGCCAGGTGAAGGCGGCATCGGCCGGCAAGCCGAGTTGCTGGCGGTGCTCGCCATCACGGCCCCAACGCACCCCTGCCGTGCTCAGCCAGTCGCGCAGCAGCGGCAGGTCGTCGGCGTCGATGCCGGCCTTGGCCGCCAGGGCTGGTTGCTCCAGCCAGGTCAGCACTTCTTCGGCGGTAAAGCGGCTGTCGGGCAGCGCCAGCAGGCTGAGAAATGCTTCGATCAGTGGGGTTTCCGCGCGCAGGCTGCGGTCGGCCAGGCTGAACGGGATGCGTGGCACACCTTCGCGCGGGGCAAAGACGGCTTCGATATAGGGCGCGTAACGCTCGATATCCGGGGTCAGCACCACCACCTGATCGGGAGTCAGTTGTGGGTTGGCGGCGAAGCGCGCGAGCAGCTGGTCATGCAGGATTTCCACCTCGCGCAGCGGCGAGTGGGCGCAGTGCACTTCCAGTGAACGGTCATCGGCACGCAACTGCAAACGTTCCTCGGGCTGGCGAGTGCGCAGGCGCAGGATGTCGTTTTGCAGGGCTTGCAGCAGGCTGCTGTCGTGCAGGTCGGCATCCTCGGAATACAGGCCGATCTCCTGACCACCTTCGCCGGACGCAAGGCTGAACAGGCTGTCGAAAAAATCCCGGCCCTGCTTGCCCAGGCTGGCCAACAACGGGTTACCGACATCCAGGTACCACTCATCCGGGTGCAGCTCCGGGCGCTTGGCCAACTCGCGGATATCGCGAATCTCGCCCCAGGCCTCGCGACACGGATTGAGGGCAAACAGAATCACCTCGCAGTGCCGAGCCAGGCCTTCGAGCACGCGCAGGTGATGGGGCGGCAAGCTACTGATACCGAACACCACCACGCGCTCGGGCAGCCCAGCAATCGGCTCGGGGGTGTGCAAGCGCTGCAACAGCTCATCAAGCAGACGCGCACGGTGTGGGTGGCCATCCTTGGTCAGCTCGCGCCAGAGCAGCGCCTGCCAGCCTTCGTCCGGGCCCAGATCAAGCAACTCATTGCGCTCCCAGGCCGCCAGCCAGTCGTCGCGGTACAGCAGGTATTGGTCGAACACGTCGGCAATCTTCACCGCCAGGGACAGCCGCCGGCGCTCGTCACCGCCCGCCAAGTAATGGGCCAGGCGCGGCGCCTGAGCGCAGTGCTCGGGCTCACAGAGCCAGTCATACAGGCGCCAGGTCAGACTGCTGGGGCTGAAGGCCGACTGTTCAGGTAACTGACCGAGCACCAGGCGCGACACATCCCAGACGAACTTGGCCGGTAACTGCACCTCCAGCTGCATGGCGATCCCGGTGCTGCGCGCCAGTTGCAAGGTCAGCCAGCGGCCCATGCCTTGACTCGGCACCACCACCAAGGCCGGCGCCAAAGGCTCACTCAGCGGCTGAGCCAGCAGCGTGCAAGCCAGCTCACCAAGGGTTTCCAGATCGGGGGCATGAAAGAGGCTGAGCATGGGGCGGTGGAGTCCGTTCGAAGGCGGGAAAAACAGCAACTCTGTTGCGCCGGATCATAACGCGAAGCCAGTAGCCGACTACGGTTAAAGGCTAAACGCGGTATGCGACAGGCAGTGTCGCGCGCGACATTCTACGCAACCTTCCACGCAATCACGGAGCCAGCATGGACAACCAGCCAACCGCGGCCGCAGGGCCGGATGTTTACCCCTATCTGCAAAAGCTCTACAGCCTCGGCGGCTCGGACATGTTCTTCAGCGTCGGCACCCAGCCGCAACTCAAGGTCGAAGGCCTGACCCACCCGGTCGGCAGCGAGATCATGAAGCCCGGCGCGGTGCAGCACATGGCCTACCAACTGATGACGCAAAAGCAGATTGCCGAGTTCGAGCGCGACCTGGAAATGAACCTGGCCGTCAGCGTCGGCGGCTCGGGGCGCTTCCGTATCAACGTCTATTACCAGCGCGGCGAAGTGTCGATGGTGGCGCGCCTGATCAAAAACGAAATCCCGCCGATCAGCGCCTTGGGCCTGCCAATCCAGCTGGAGAAGCTGGCCATGCTCGATCGCGGTCTGATTCTGGTCATCGGTGCCGCAGGCTCGGGCAAGTCGACCACCCTGGCGTCGATGCTCGATCACCGCAACAGCAACAAGGACGGCCACATTCTCTGCATTGAGGACCCGATCGAGTTCCTGCATAAGCACAAGCGCTCGGTGATCGACCAGCGCGAGGTCGGCCTCGATACCCACAGCTTCGGCGACGCCCTGCGCAACGTCCTGCGCGAGGCGCCGGACGTAATCATGCTCGGCGAGATCCGTGACCTCGACAGCATGCAGCACGCCCTGCACTACGCGGAAACCGGCCACCTGTGCCTGGCCACCCTGCACGCCACCAGCACCACCCATGCCCTGGAACGCATCGTCCGATTCTTCCCGGAGGAGGCGCGCCGGCAGATTCTCGCCGACCTGGCGCAGAACCTGATTGCCTTGATTGGCCAGCGCCTGGTGCCCGGTGTCGAGCAGAAGCGCGCGGTGGCGGTGGAGCTGCTGCTGGCCTCAGCGCATATCCGCGACCTGATCCAGCGCGACCTGCTGGATGACCTGCGCGAAGCCGTCGGGCGCGCCACCGAGCAAGGCATGCAGACCTTCGACCAGCACCTGCTGGCGCTGTATGAGAGCGGCCGGATCAGCGTCGAGGAAGCCATCCGCCATGCCGACTCGCGCACCGACCTGACCCTGAAGATTCGCCTCGGCCATGGCGTCGGCACGATCAATAGTGATTTGAATATGCTGCGCGACAGCTAGTGGAGTGCTTCGCGCTGTTTGAAGTGTTAATAAGGTCTTCGTGACGATTATAAGTTTCATCAACAGCGCACCGCGCCAGTGGCTCAGCTCCGCCACCGAGTCGCCCGGATTCGCGGCCAAGGCCGCTCCCACAGGGTTTGCGTCAGGCGCTATCTTTGTGGGAGCGGTCTCGACCGCGAACGGCGTAGGCCGCGATTTCGTGGAGAGTATAAGTTCCATCAACAATGCATCGCTGCACTAAGCGCCGCCGCGCTTTCCCTGGCGGCCCGGCTTGGGCATGATCGACCCATGCACACACCTTCCGTCGATCCCCGTCATGCCTCCGTCAGCGCCAGCCTGACCCAGGCCGTCCTGCACGCGGCCAGCCGTCTCGGCCTGGACCGCGCTGGGCTGCTGGCTGCCAGCGGCCTGGACGCCAGCCAACTCGACAACCCCGATGCCCGCGTGCCGCTGCTGGCGCAGCAACAACTGTGGGCGACGATTGAGCAGCAACTGGGCGGCGTCGAAGCCGGCCTGCAAATTGGCGCGGCCCTGGCGCCGGGGCAGTTCAGCGTGCTCGGCTACCTGCTGCAAAGCAGCCCGACCCTGAGCGCGGCGCTGCAGGCGGTGCAGCGTTATCAGCGCCTGGCCGGCGAGGGCGGGGAGTTCAGCCTGCAAGCAGAGGGCGAATGCCTGTGGCTGGTGTATCGCGCCGTACAACCCGAGCAGGCTGCCACCCGCACCCGCGTGCTGGCGCTGATGGCCTTCTGGCAAAGCCTGATGACGCCGCTGCTGGCGGACTTCCACCTGCTCGGCGCGCGCTTTATGCACGCGGCGCCGGACGACCTCAGCCGCTACACCCAAGTGTTCAACTGCCCACTGCAGTTCGCCGCCAGTGATTACGCCATCGGCCTGCCCCAGGCCTTGCTGGAACAGCCGCTGGCCCAGGCCAACCTGCCGTTGCAGAAGCTCCTGCGTGAACATGCCGAAGCCCTGCTGGCGCGGCTGCCCAGCGAGAGCCTGAGTGCCCGCGTAGTGAGTTTGCTAAGCGCCCAGCTCAGTCAGGGCGAGCCGGATCGCAGCCAGCTGGCCCAAACCCTCCACCTCAGTGAACGCACCCTGCAACGGCGCCTGGCCGACGAGGGCAGTAGCTATCAGCAGTTGCTCAACGATACCCGCCGGCAACTGGCCGAACGCTACCTGCGTGATGGTCAGCTAGCCGCCACGGAAATTGCGCTGCTGCTTGGCTACTCGGAGCCCAGCGTGTTTTTTCGCGCCTTCCGCCAGTGGACAGGGCTGACGCCCGGCGAATACCGCGCCCGTCAGCAGACCCAGGAGTAACCCGCAACCACCATCACGTCTCGATTGTGGTGCTATCGGGTGCGACCGGCTTGGCCGCCTCGGGTGCATCCTCGGGCGCCGGCTCATTGCTCGCCGGCGGTGGCTGGCCAATCCAGGTTTCAGCAGATTGTTGCGCCTGGTCGACCTTTTCGTTGAGCGTGTCCACCGACTCCTTGAGGGTTTCCTGGACCATTTGTTTGGCGCTTTGTTCGGCCTTGGAGGCCAGCTCGCGGCCGGCTTGCTCGGCCATGTCGCAGCCACTCAAGCCCACGGCCAGGGCCGTACATACGGCCGATACAGACAGCAATTGCGTTAGTTTCATCGGTGTTCTCCACATTCGGGTGATTGCGGCGCCGCTCAGCTGAGCCGCACCGCACGCTCGTTATTTGGCTGCCTGTTCATCCAGCAGCGGGCCTTGATTACGCGTCTTGTACAGCGACAGCAGTACGCCACCGATCAACAGACCCAAGGTCACGCTCAGGGAAATCACGGGCGGGATCTTGCCGATAATGCCGACCAGGAAAATCTTCGCGCCGATAAACACCAGCACCAGGGCCAGGGCGTACTTCAGGTAGGCGAAGCGGTGAATCATCGCCGCCAGGGCGAAGTACAGAGCGCGCAGGCCGAGGATGGCGAAGATGTTCGAGGTGTAGACGATGAACGGGTCCTGGGTGATGGCAAAGATCGCCGGCACGCTATCGATGGCGAATACCAGGTCGGCGCACTCGATGAGGATCAGGGCCAGGAACAGCGGCGTCACCCACAGCACGTTCTTGCCTGAGGCATCCGGTTGGCGCACGAAGAAGCGCTGCTCATGCAGGCGATCAGTCACACGTAGATGACCGCGCAGCCATTTGACCAGGAAGTTGTCTTCCAGATTCGGATGCTCATCCAGTTTGGAGAACAGCATTTTCACCCCGGTGAGGGCGAGGAAGGCGCCAAACACGTAGAGGATCCAGCTGAACTCGTGGATCAGCGCAGCACCCAGGCCAATCATGATGGCCCGCAGCACCAACACGCCCATGATTCCCCAGAACAGCACCTTGTGCTGGTACTGGCGGGGGATGGCCAGGAAGCTGAAGATCATCGCCATGAGGAACACGTTGTCCATCGACAGCGATTTTTCGATCAGAAAACCGGTGTAGAAGTCCATGCCAGCGTCACCGCCTTTCTGCACCCACACCCACAGGCCGAACAGCAAGCCGGCGCTGATATAGCCGGCTGACAGCCAGAGACTTTCTTTGACGCCGATTTCGTGATTATCGCGATGCAAGACGCCGAGGTCGAAGCTCAGCAAGGCAACGACTACGCTGATGAACACCAGCCATAGCCAAACAGCGGTGCCGAGAAACTCGGCCATAAAAAACGGTTGTAGAGCTTCCATGAGCCCCTCCTAAGTCGAAGTTGTACAAACTGTAACTCCGACATGGCGGCGCTAGCCGTCAGAGGGGCCCGGTGTTACGGGCTGCACTCTATTAATTCCGAGTAAACCGCTCAAGCATTGAGGTTTTGCAAAGTATTGCCGACCTCAGGCGTATGCTCGCAAGCGGGCCAGGCGCCAGCCGGCCAGGCCGAAAAGTAAGGTCAGCCCGACACCACAGAACAGCAGGCCCTGGCTGGCGGGCAGCACCTCTAGCAACAGACCCGCGCCCAGGCCGCCGGCCGCCGGGACCACCTGGCTGGTGACGGTGTAGATGCTCAGCAGCCGGCCGCGCAGCTGCGGCTGACTTTCATGCTGCAGCAAGGCGACGATCAGGCTGACCGCGATGCCAGCGCCGATGCCGTTGAGGCCCAGGCATAACAGGGCCAGCCCCAAGCTGTTGGTTTGCCCCAACAGGCCGAGGGCGATGCCACTGCCGAGGGCGGCGACCAGCACGCAGCGGCCCTGGCCAAAGCGTCGCGCCAGCCACAACGACACCGCGCCACCGAGCAACAACGCCAGCGCCAGGGTGCCGAGAAACAGGCCACGGGCCAGCTCGCTCAACTGCAGGGTTTGCTGGGCGAAGCGCGGCAGCATCACTTGAATCGGCCCCATGGCCAGGTAGATCAGCACCGCCGCCAGCAGCGCCTGGGCCAGCAAGGGCGTGGCACGCACATAGGCAAAGCCTTGCTGCACGCGCTCAAGCACATGACCGGCGCCGCCCAGACCCGGCACCCGCAACCCCACCAGCAAACCCGCCGACAGGCCAAACAACAGCAAGCCGCTGCCATGCACCGCCGGCCAGCCGCCGAGGTTGCGCGCCAGCGCCAGCAGCAGCGGTGCCAGGCCGAAACCAAGCATTACAAGCAGGTTGAACAACACCGCCAGCTTGGCCTGGCGCTCACCAGCCAGACGCCCAAGCAGCGCCATACGCGCGGGGGCCAACAACGCCCAACCGACCCCGGCGCAGGTGGCCCCCAACAGGTACAGCGGCACCCCGAAAGCCAGGTTGCGGCTGGCCGCCGCCAGCAACAACAAAGCCAGCAAAAAGGCGCCGTGGGCGAACTGGGCGATGCGCTGCGGCGAGTGCTGATCGCACCAGGCACCGGCCGGCCAGCCGAGCAGCAACGGCACGCCGAAACACAGGGCAAAGCCGGCACCGGCGAGGGCGTCCATGCCCCAGACATCCTGGGCAAAGAGGATCACCGCATAGTTGGTCAGATGGCCGCCAAGAAAACCGGCCAGGCAAGCGGCGAAGAAACGGATCAGGTCCAGCCGGCTATAGGTGGGGGTGACCAAGGAATAACTCCAGAACAATACAGCGCCTGTGAAAGCGGCCTTAGCCACTACCGGTTTCGGCTTTACGCCGAGTTACTTTCTCTTGACTCGCTTTGCTCGCCCTTCGGGCCAGCCTGCGGCTGTTACTCCGCTGCGCTACGTTGGCTTGCGCGAAAGAGAAAGTAACCAAAGAGAAAGCGCACCCGGCATCCGGGTTTCGCT
>OFRI01000258.1_pt1 | contig 14383 bp, 17 predicted proteins | sample 1543031 | NCBI WGS metagenome assembly OFRI01 (sample SAMN07774226, study PRJEB24372) | wastewater metagenome
CGGCCTCAAGTCGCGCGCCTCGGCGAGGCGCGCATAGGCCGAAAGACACAGTAGCGTAACAGAGCGGCCCCCGGAGCAATCCAGGGGCCGTTTTGCTGTGAGGGCTATCCGCAGATCGCCAGAGGCGCTCGTAGGAGATCCCAGTTTGATAGGGTTGCGCCGCCGGCTAGGGCCTCTGGGCTCCCTAGCGCGGTCCGACCTGAAATGCGGGGCATTCCCGAAGGACGAGTCCGGGGCGGACGGCCTAGTTTTCGGCGTTGACCAGGTTGCGCACGCGAGGCGGGACCGGCGGTGTGGGCGCTGCGCGGACGATGCGAATAGAACTGCTGCGGCAGGCCTGGGGCGAAAGGCGGCCGGGCAGGCGGGTCGAGCCGTCGCCGCAGGCCTCGCTGATCTGGTCCTGCGTCAGGCCGCGCGCGCCCGACAGGTCCACGCCGCGAATATCGGTCCGACGCAGCGAGGCGTTGGAGAAGTCGGCGCGCGAGAAGCTGCCGCCGGTCAATCGCGCCCCATCCAAGCTGGCGTTCGAAAAGTCCGCGTTGGAGAAATCGCCGCCCGAAAGGTTCGAGGCCGTGACCTCAGCGCTGGCGAAGTTGGCGCCGGACGCCCGGACATTGGCCAGGGTGGCCCCGAACAGCTCCGAGTTGGAGAAGTTGGTTCCGGCCAGGGTGGCGCCGGTGAAGTTGACGCCGTGCATCTCGCTGCCCGAAAGATTGGCGCGGGTCAGGTTGGCGCGAACGAAGGACGATCCTTGCGCCTCGGCGCCGTTGATTTGCGCCCCGGTGAAGTTGGCGGAGGTGAAGTTGGCGCCGACGATCTCGACCCCGCCCATGTTGGCGCGACTGAAATCGCTGCCGGTAAAGTTGGAGCCCATCATCTCGGCGCCGCGCAGATTGGCGCCGACAAGGGTGGCGTTCATGAAGCTGGCGCCGGTGAAGGTGGCGCCCGACAGATTGCGGCCGGACAGTTCGCAGCGATTGCACGATCCGCCCAGCGACACCGAACGGGCCACGTCGCGGTCCTGCATCGACATCTCGACCCCGGCGAAGGCTGGGGAGGCGGCGAGCGCCAGTCCCAGCGTCAGCAGGGCCAATGTGGGGCGGACCCGGATATGTTCAGCGATCTGTTTCACGCACTCTGAATGCCTCGAAACCCCCGCCGCACCTACTTAAATCGAGGTAACTTCATGAAATCGAGGCAAGGTCGGCGCCGCTCAGCAGGCCGGAATGCGCAAGCCCCGAGGCAGGACGGTGGAGCCGTCGCCGCAGGCCCGGTTCAGTTGGGCCTGGGTCAGGCCGGTGGCTCGCGCCAGCTGAGCGCCCGACAGATTGGTCCCCGACAGGGTCGCGCCGGCGAAGCTTGCGCCCTCCAGGTAGGCGCCGACGAAGCTGGCGTTGGTCAGGTTGGCGCGCGAGAAGTTGGAGCCGGAGAAGACGCCGCCATAGGCCTCGACGTCGCGCATGTCGGTGTTGGAGAACCGCGTGCGGTTCATCACGCTGAGGCTCAGGTCCGCCTGACGCAGGCGGGCGCCTGCCAAGTTCAAGCCCCGCGCCTCCAGCCCCGAAAAGTCGCCCTGAAAAAGATTGCAACCGGCGCAGGAGGCGCCGCGCCGCACGCTGGCGATCTGACCCGCGTTCTGGGCCAGCGCAGGCGCGGCGACGGCCAGCAGGGCGGCGATCAGGCCGAGGGAAAGTGTGCGTTTCATGGACCGGGCTCCGACGTTTGATCGTCTGTCAGCAAACCCTAGGCCATAACCCTTAACCTAGCCCTGATCGCCGCCTTTCAGCGCAGGGGCCGCCCCGCAGGTGTCGCACACCCAGGCCGCGCCGCGTTGCTGCAGGCTGAAATCGCCGCAGGCGGGGCAGGCGACGGCCTCGCTGTTCGTGGCGGCGCGGGCTTCCGGCTCGCCCTTCTTGCCGAAGGGCAGGACGACCAGATTGTCGGGCGCGGAACCGCGCGCGAATCCCTTGGAGATGAAACGGGCGGCGGGCACGGCTGTATGGGCGTCGGGCTTTCCGTCGCCCAGATCGTCGGGGTTCTGCGCTTCCGTCTCGGCGTTGGCGAGTTCGTGCCGGTCCAGGTAGGAGACGCCCAGTTCGCGGAAGATGTAGTCCAGGATCGAGGTCGCCGACTTGATGGAGTCGTTGCCGGTGACGCGCCCGGCCGGCTCGAACCGGGTAAAGACGAAGGCGTCCACGAACTCGTCCAGCGGCACGCCGTATTGCAGGCCGATCGAGATGGCGATGGCGAAGTTATTCATCAGGCTGCGGAAGGCGGCGCCTTCCTTGTGCATGTCGATGAAGATCTCCCCCAGCTCGCCGTCTTCGTACTCGCCGGTGTGGATATAAACCTTATGGCCCCCGACGGCGGCCTTCTGGATATAGCCCTTGCGCCGGTCGGGCAGCTTGCGGCGCGCGCGTTCGCGCTCGACGACGCGTTTGACGACCCGTTCCGTCGGAGCCGGGCGAGGCGCTTCGCGGACAGGCTCTGAGCGGCCAAGCTCGGGGCGGGCGGCATCGAGCGACGGCAGGGACAGCAGCGGGCCTGCTGGCGGCGCGGCGCGCGCCAGGCGAAGGGCGCGTCGGCCGTCCAGCGCGCCTTGGCTCAACAGGCGCGCAGCCTGGGTGGAGGTCGTGCGCCAGTCCATCGGTTCGATCGCGAGGTCCGGCATGTCGCTGAACGGTTCGACGGCGCGCCGCAGGTCCGCCGCCGCCGCCGCCGGATCGGCCAGCAGAGCGGCGACGGACGCCGGCGCCTCGGGCCAGTCGCTCAGATCGCCATGACCGAAGACCCAGCGCGTCGCCGCCGTCTCCGCCTCTTCGGACACGCCCAGCAGGGTCAGCAGCAGACCATCGCCGTCATCGACGCCCAAGACGTCGCGGATGAAGCCGGGGTCCAGGACGGGGGCGGCGAAGACCGTGTCGAAATCCTCGGCCCAGCCCAGGGCGGTCTCGATGGCGGCCAGTTCGATGTCGGTGAAGCCCAGGGCGCGCAAGGCTGTGTGATCGATGCCTGGCGCCTCGACCAGGGTGCGACGACCGAACGTCCACCGTTCCGCCGCCTGGACATCGCCGCCGGCGGCAGAGATGGCCACGGCAAGCGCGGGGTGCAGCCGGCGACCGATCTCGCCGTCGGCCGTCTGGAACACATTGATCGCCGCGACGCGACCCAGGCCCAGCCGCAGCCGCGCCTCCGCATCGTCGACGAACAGGCCGATGGCCGAATGGCGACGCGGCTTCTCCGGGTCTTCCCAATCGGGGCAGGGGCCGCGCAGGCTCGCCAGTTCGGCCGAGCTCATCGCCGCCGTCGCCTCGACCAGTTCCGCGAACGTCCGCGCCTGAGACGTGCGGTCGTCGCTGGCCGCCAGCGCGTCCAGCAGGCCGTCCAGTCCCAGCGCGATGGGACCGGGCCGCGCGTACTGAAGGTCTAGCGCCACGGTCAGCAGGCGTGTCAGATCCGCCAGATTGGTCGCCATGTCTCCGTCGAGCCCCAAGACGGCGCCTAGGTCGATCAAAGCCCGCGCGGTCTGCGCCGTCGCGGTCTCCGCATCGCGCGGGTCGAAGGCGACGATCAGACCGCCGTCCAGCGCCGCCTCGGCCGCCAACAGGGTCTCGGGCGCGCCCGCCGCGATCTGGGTCCGGTCCGCCAGGGCGACCAGAGGCGCGCCTTCGACTATCGGCTCCAAGGCCATTGCGGGTCGTTCACCGTCGATGGCTCTCAGGATATCGGCGTCGCTGGCGCCGCACCGCCGCGCCAGGGCCGCCGCCCGGCCCAGGGCCGGATTGCGCGAAGGGTCGCCGCAGTCGCCGCGCGGGCCTTCGCAGCGATCGACCGCATCGGCCACGCCCGCCAGCGCCTCGGCCAAGGCGTCGGCCGCCTGGGCGCCCAGACGCGCGGCCGCGCGCCGTCCGGCGTGCCCCTTCAATCGCGCCGCCGCGCCGGGGTCGTTCAGATCGACGACTCCCGTGGCCGCCGGACCAGACGCCGCCGGCGCCGCCAGTCCCAGCCTGAAGGCGCCCGACAGCTCCTCGACGAACGCGGCGGCCTCGGCCCGGTCGAACACGCCCTCGGTCACGCCCGTCGCCGCCAGCCGCTCGGCCCAGGCGTCGACGTTCAGCCAGTCGCCGGAACGGGGCGTTGCGAACCCTTCCGCCTCGACCCAATCCAGCCACGCCTCGATCCGGACGTCGGACCAGCCGGCGGGGGCCAGGACCTGCTGCACGCCAGCGGGGCGCTCGATGGCGCGGGTCTCCATCGCGACTCGTTCGGCGCGAGCGGCGAAGCCGGATTGAAAGCGCATGGCGGCGTCTCTCCGAAAGGTTCGAGCGAGCCTAGGATGCGCACGCGGCTTAGCCAATACATCTGGTGTCGCTGGGCAGGTTTGCCCACAAGATATCGATTCACCGCCAGGCGCTTGAACGCTGGACGAAGAGGGCGCGGGTTTCTATGATCCGAACCAGACGCCGCCTCCCTTTCCGGCGACCCCTTACGGTTGGATTCCACGACGTGTTGAGCAAGATTTTCGGCTGGTGGGAGGGCGCCACGATCGGCACCCGGTTCACCATCGCCAAGCGCGGTCGCTTCGTCGGCCAGGACGAGAACGGCAATCGCTATTACGAGAGCCGCGACAACGTCAGCTACGACGGCCGCAAGCGTCGCTGGGTCATCTATGACGGCTATGCCGAGGCGTCCAAGGTGACGCCCGACTGGCACGGCTGGCTGCACTACACCTTCGATCTGCCGCCGACCGAGCAGCCGCTGCCGCGTCGCGCCTGGGAGAAAGAGCATCTGCCCAATCTGACCGGCACGCCTCTGGCCTGGCGTCCGCCCGGCTCGCTGGCCGGCGACGCCAAGCGCCCGGCCGCGACCGGCGACTATCAGGCCTGGACGCCCGAGTGAAAATCCGCCGCATCCTGTTGGGCGCGGCGTCCGTCGCGGCTGTGCTGAGCGCCGGTGCGGTGACCGCCAGCGTGCTTCAGGACGCGCCGCGCGATGCACGTCCGGTACAGGATCCGATCGGCGACATTCTGCGCACCACCCCGGCCCAGCCCTCGGTCCCGACTGAGACGCCGCCCGCGGGCGCGCCCGCGCCTCGAGCGCCCGTCGCGGTGACCCCGCCGCCGGCCGTAGTCATCGCCGAGGACGCCGCCGTCGAGGAAAAGGCCGAGGAAGAGGTCAAGGCCGAAAAGCCGGTCGCGGAGAAGGCCGTCGATCAACCCGCCACGCCCGCGCGCCGTCAGCGTCGCAAGTTCGCGATCATCCAGGCCATCGACAAGGTCACCGCCGAGACGATGAAGTTCGAGGTCGAGGTCGGCGGTCGCCCCGTGCGCTTCAACCAGAATCTGATCTTCGCCGCCCGCGCCTGCGAGGTCACGACGCCGGACGAACTGACCGAGGACGCCATCGCCTATATGGACGTCTCGCTTCAGCCGCGCGGTCGTCAGGCGGGGCGTCAGATTTTCCGCGGCTGGATGTTCGCCTCGTCGCCCGCCGTCAGCGGGGTCCAGAATCCCTATTACGACGCCTGGGTCGTAGGCTGTAAGAACTGAGCTTAGACGACGCGAGGAGGCGCGCCATGGATCGCAACAAGCCGCCGAAGAAGACCGAAACGGTCGAAATCCGACTGCCCCACGCGACCAAGACCGCCTTTATGGCCCGGTGCCGTGACGAGGGCCGGACGGCCAGCGACGCCATTCGCCGTTTCATAGACGCCGAGTTGAACGCGACGTCATCCGCGCGTCCTCAACCCCGCCTGAGCTGGCGACCCCTGCTGGCCGCCGCCGTCGCGGGCCTGGCGCTGGGCGCAGTCGCCGCACCCTCCCTGGCCCAGTCGTCGCCCACCCGCGCCGACTTCGACCGGCTGGATCGCAATCACGACGGCGTCGTCAGCTTCGAAGAGTACCGCGCGCGTTAGGCCTGTTCGGCCGCTCGCCGTCATTCCGGGGCTGCGCTCTGTGCGGAACCCGGAATCCAGAGCTGCGGACTGGCTCTGCAACGCATCAAAAGCCGCGATGCCCACCTGGGCTCCGGGTTCGTCCTGCGGACGCCCCGGAGTGACGACAGCCAAGTCTACCGCACCCGGACCAGGAACCGGTCCCACTGAAGGTCTAACCACGTCCAGGGTTTGAACAGGCTGGCGCCCGGCTTCCAAGAGGCCAGCACCACCTCGGCCCGGCCGATGATGTTCTCGGCGGGCAGCAGGCCGACGCCGATCTCGGGCGGCCAGCGGCTGTCCAGCGAATTGTCGCGATTGTCGCCCATCATCAGATAATGGCCTGCGGGCACACGGCGCACAGGCGTGTCGTCGCCCGGCAGGCCCGATCCGCCGTCGTAGGTGACGTAGGATCGTCCGTCGGCCAGGGTCTCGCGCACCTGCTGGACCCGTCTCTGCGGCGCATCGTGATCGGCGACGATGTCCAGCCGGGTCTGGCGCACCGGATCGCCATTGACGAACACAACGCCGCCCCGCACCTCGACCGTGTCGCCCGGCAGACCGACGACGCGCTTGATCCAGGCCTCGCTGGGGTCGCGCGGCAGGCGGAACACCACCACGTCGCCACGTCTCGGCTCGCCCCCGAACAGCCGCCCCGGCGACATCGCCGGATTGAACGGCAGAGAGGCGGTGCTCCAGCCGTAGGGATACTTAGACACGACGATGTAGTCGCCGGTCACCAGCCCTGGCTCCATCGACGACGAAGGGATGGTGAAGGGTTGGAACAGGACGATGCGGATCGCGAGCGCCAGGATGATGGCGAAGATCAGCGTCAGGGCGATCTCTCGGATTTCGCGTAGAACGGACGGGTGGGGCGGGGCTTCGGGCGGGGTCTGTGTCATGCCGCCATTGACCGCCGGGCCGGGCGGAGACGCCAAGCCTAAGCTGTCGGGACGGGCCCTAAATCGTGTCCGGACAGACTAGGCGATGGCTAAGGCGACGGCTTCTGCGCCGGTCAGGCGCGCGCGCAACGCCCCTTGGTCCGGCCTGACTGACAGCGCGGGCTGAAGCCGCTCCAGATAGGCCGCCTGAGGGGTTTCAACCGCACCGAACTGGCTGAGATGGTCGGTTAGGAACTGCGCGTCCAGCAGGGTCCACCCGCCCTTTCGCAGGCGCGCGACCAGATGGACTAGAGCGACCTTGGAGGCGTCCCGCTCGCGGCTGAACATGCTCTCGCCGAAGAAGGCCCCGCCCAGCGATACGCCATAAAGCCCGCCGACCAGCCGCTCGTCCCGCCAGCACTCTATGGAATGGACGAAGCCCATGGCGAACAGGGCGGCGTACAGCCGCCGGATCGGACCGTTGATCCAGGTGTCCTCGCGATCAGGGCCCTGCGCGGCCGCACAGCCGTCCAGCACCGCTTCGAAGGCGGTATCGACCCGCACCTCGAACGGTTCGCCCCGTACGGTGCGGCGCAGTCGGCTGGGGATATGGAAGGCGTCCAGCGGAATGACGCCCCGCTGTTCCGGCTCGATGATGAAGACGCGCGGATCATCACGCGCCTCGGCCATCGGAAACACGCCCCGGGCGTAACAGGCCAGCAGGTCCTCGGGGCCGAAACCGCCGAAAGGCCCGCTGGCGCTGAAATCGGGGTCGGTCATCGCCTATTCCTGAAATCCGTCATCCTCGCCGTTGTGGCGAGGATCCATACGCCCGGTGCTGCGAGCGGCGTACCGCGTCGAAGACGGAGTTTATGGATTCTCGGCACAAGGCCGAGAATGACGAAAAGAAAATCAGGCGTCGCCCTTCTGACGGGCCGCCCATTTCTCCAGCCAGTGGATGTCGTAGTCGCCCGACAGGATGTCCGGCTCGGCCAGCAGCTTCTGGAACAGGGGTATGGTCGTATCGACGCCGCCGATGACGACCTCGTTCAGCGAACGCTTCAGTCGGGCGATGGCCTCTTCGCGGTCGCGACCGTGGACGATCAGCTTGCCGATCAGGCTGTCGTAGTAGGGCGGGATCGAATAGCCGGCGTAGATCGCGCTATCCAGGCGCACGCCCAAGCCGCCCGGTGCGTGAAAGTCGGTGATCTTGCCTGGGGACGGGGTGAAGGTCTCCGGGTTCTCGGCGTTGATCCGCACCTCGATGGCGTGGCCTTTGAACTCGATGTCGTCCTGGGTGAACGACAGCGGCAGACCGGCGGCGATGCGCACCTGTTCGCGCACCAGATCGACGCCGGTGATCATTTCCGTAACCGGATGCTCGACCTGCAGACGGGTGTTCATCTCGATGAAGAAGAACTCGCCGTCCTCCCACAGGAACTCGATGGTGCCGACGCCCAGATAGCCGATGGCGGCGATGGCCTTGTTGACCGTCTCGCCGATCTGCTTGCGGCCTTCGGCCGACAGGGCGGGCGAGGGGGCCTCTTCCAGCACCTTCTGGTGACGGCGTTGCAGCGAGCAGTCGCGTTCGCCCAGGTGGACGACATTGCCGTGGCTGTCGGCGATGACCTGGATCTCGATGTGGCGCGGCTTCTGGAGGTAGCGCTCCATATAGACGGCGCCGTTGCCGAAGGCGGCCTTGGCCTCCGACTGGGCGGTCTGGACCGCTTCGACCAGATCGTCAGGCGTCAGGGCGACCTTCATGCCGCGTCCGCCGCCGCCCGCCGCCGCCTTGACGATCAGGGGGAAGCCGATGGACTTGGACGCCTCGATGGCGGCCTCGACGGTCTCGACTTCGCCATCCGAGCCGGGGACGACGGGGATGCCGGCGTCCTTGACCGTCTGTTTGGCGCTGATCTTGTCGCCCATCACCCGGATATGCTCGGGCTTGGGGCCGATGAAGGTCATGCCATGGGCCTCGACGATCTCGGCGAAGCGGGCGTTCTCGGACAGGAAGCCATAGCCGGGGTGGATCGCCTGGGCGCCGGTGATCTCGGCCGCCGCGATGATCGAGGGGATGTTCAGATACGACTTTGCGGCCGAGGCAGGGCCGATGCAGACGCTCTCGTCGGCCAGCCGCACCCACATGGCGCCGCGGTCGGCTTCGGAGTGCACGGCGACGGTGGAGATGCCCATCTCCTTGCACGCCCGGTGGATGCGCAGCGCGATCTCGCCGCGGTTGGCGATCAGGACCTTGGTGAACACGGCTTAGGCTTCCAGCAGGACGAGGGGTTCGCCGAACTCGACCGGCTGGGCGTCGCCGACCAGGATTTCGGCCACAACGCCGTCGCGCGGGGCCTGGATCGGGTTCATCGTCTTCATGGCTTCGACGATCAGCAGGGTCTGGCCCTTTTTGACCTTGTCTCCCGGCTGGCAGAAGGCCGGAGCTTCCGGCGAGGCCTGCAGATAGGCGGTGCCGACCATCGGCGACTTCACTTCTTCGCCGGCGCGGGCGACGATGGTCGCCGGATCCGACGGCATGGCGGAAGGCGCAGCAGCGGCGGCGGGCGCAGCGGCGACCGGAGCGGGGGCGGCGGCGTACTGAACCGGGGCGGCATTGACGGTGACTTCGCGCGCCACGCGGATGCGCAGTTCGCCGCGCTCGACCTCGACTTCCGTCAGATCGGTCTCGTTCAGGATCTCGGCCAGCTGGCGAACCAGGGCGGCGTCGATTTCGGCGTGTTTCTTGTCATCGGCCATTGGAGTTGCGCCTTGTCTTTCGTGGTCTTTGATAAACGGGACGGGGCTCAGCCGCGTTCCCGAACCTGGGTGAGGGCCGCCTGGACGGCCAGTTCATAGCCCGCCGCGCCGAAGCCGGCGATGACGCCGGTCGCCGCGGAGGACACATAGGAGTGATGGCGAAACGCCTCGCGCGCCGCCGGATTGGACAGATGCAGCTCGATCACCGGGATCGACAGCGCCTTCAGCGCATCGTGCAGCGCCACCGACGTATGCCCATAGGCCGCCGGATTGAGGATCAGGACGTGGGCGCCCTCGCGCGCCTCCTGGATCCAGTCCACCAGCACGCCTTCATGGTTGGTCTGACGAAACACGATCTGCGCTTCACCGGCCGCCCGGACGCAGCGCTGCTCGATGTCCGCCAGGGTGTCGCGGCCATAGATGTCCGGCTCCCGAACCCCGAGCAGGTTCAGATTGGGGCCGTTCAGCACATGAATGACGGGCGTTTCGGCCATGGTTCCAGAATCGATCCGGCGCAGCGCGGCGCAAGAGGGGCCTTTTAGCGGACGCGGGGCGTGGGTCAAACGCTCGCGGCGTCGAACCTTCCCCGACGTTACATGGGATGGCGTGGATTTCGCAGCGCCGGCTGCCATCGTCCCTGGTCGGGACGGCCTGTGGGAGCGCCGAGGATGCGCCAGGACGGCAAACTGATCCTGAGAACCGTGGTGGCGACCTTTGCGGCCTTGGCCGTTGCGGTCGGCGCCTTCCTGTTTGAGGCGGGCTGAGCGCACAGTCTGGCGAAGCGGCCTGTCACCGTCTATCTGACGCGCGACGGTCGGCGAGGCGAAGGTCAGGGAGAATGCGCGTGCACCAGATCCATCTCAATGGCGAGCCACGCCAGGTCCGGGCCGCCACCATCCTGGCCCTGGTCGAGGAACTGTCGCTGGACCCGCGCAAGGTCGCCGTCGAACGCAATCTCAAGATCGTGCCCAAGTCCCTTCATGCCGCTACGCCCGTGGCCGCAGGCGACCGTATCGAACTGGTCCAGTTCGTCGGCGGCGGTTGATCAGACCTTGAGGATGGGGCCCTCGTAGAGACTGATGGCGCTGTCCGCCGTCAACAAGGTCAAGTCTTCGCAGCGCGCTTGAGCGATTAAGGCGCGATCAAAAGGATCGCGATGGAGCAACGGAAGTTGCCCCGCGACGATCCCATGCTCGCTGGTCATGACCACCTCCACGAAGCCATTCACGGTGAGCAGATAATGGAGCCGTTTGGGATCGATCGAGAAGTCCTCGGAATTCCGAGCCGTCTTGATAGCGATTTCCCATATGCTCATCGCGCTGAAATGAAGGGTGTTGTCACGGTCATTGATCAGTTCACAGGCCTTTTCGCTCAGTCGCCCCGTGTCGAAAGCGGCCCAGATCAAAAGATGAGTATCTAGAAGCAGGTTCACGATTTGCCGTAGAACATGTCTTCAATGTCGTCCTTGAAGGGCGTCTTGATGTCATCAGGAACCACGCCTTCGCCCTTCATAAACCCGATGCGCTGAACCGGCTTCTTCTGCGTGTCATCTAGGGCCGTCACCTTCACCATCGGCTTGCCGGCCTTGGCGATGATGAAGGGTTCGCCCTTCGCCGCCTTCTCAATCAGGCGGGACAAATGCGTCTTGGCCTGATGAATATTGACCGTCTCCATGACGTGTCTCCATTGAACTTAGTCCACTTAGTTTAGTCTATTCTGTGGTCCCTCGCAACGCGGTGTGATCCTTGCGACCTTTCGCTCGGCGGCCAGGGCGCGTAGGTCAGCACCCATGACCGATACAGCCAACGAAACCTGGTCCGTCGCCGGCCGCACCTTCAACTCGCGTCTGATCGTGGGCACCGGCAAATATGCCGACTACGCCCAGAACGCCGCCGCCGCCGAGGCGGCCGGGGCCGAGATCGTCACCGTGGCCGTGCGCCGGGTGAACCTGTCCGATCCGACCCAGCCGATGCTGGTCGACTATGTGAAGCCGGATCGCTTCACCTTCCTGCCCAACACCGCCGGCTGTTTCACGGGCGAGGATGCGGTGCGCACCTTGCGTCTGGCGCGCGAAGCCGGCGGCTGGAGCCTGGTCAAGCTGGAGGTGCTGTCCAACACCGCCCACCTGTATCCCGACATGATCGAGACGCTGCGGGCGCTGGATCTGCTCATCAAGGACGGCTTCGACGTCATGGTCTATTGCACCGACGACGTGGTGATGGCCAAGCGGCTCGAAGACGCCGGCGCCGCCGCCATCATGCCTGCCGCCGCCCCGATCGGCTCGGGCCTGGGCATCCAGAACGAGGTCAACGTCCGCCTCATCGTCGAACAGGCCAAGGTGCCGGTCCTGGTCGACGCGGGCGTAGGCACGGCCTCGGACGCGACCCGCGCGATGGAGCTGGGCTGCGACGCGGTCCTGATGAACACCGCCATCGCCGGCGCCAAGGACCCCATCCGCATGGCCCGGGCCATGAAGCACGCCGTCATCGCCGGCCGCGACGCCTATCTGGCTGGGCGGATGGCCAAGCGGATGTATGCCGACCCGTCGTCGCCGCTGGCGGGACTGATCTAAACGTCCTGTCTCCCTCAGAGCAGAAGTAGGCTCGCGGAGAGAGGCGGTTGAGCGGGCCGCTGAACGCAGTTCATCCTCACGATCTCGCGGATAGATACGCAAGACCGCATCACATACCTGTGGCTCTAGTCGCCCAGCAGCGCCTGCAGCAGCGGATGGGCCAGGACAGGCGCGGCGAGACGCACCACAGCCTGGGGATCTTCCAGGCGGACGGCGGCCGTCGCATCGGCGACGATGAAGTCGGCGTGGGTGCGCGACGGTTCGGTCAGGCGCTCGTGACCCGGACGCACCGTCGCCAGATACTGCGCCACGACCGAATCCGCCGATCGGCCGCGCTCGGCCTGGTCGCGCAGCAGGCGGCGGATGAAGCGGATGTCGGCGGGGGTGTCCACGAAGACCCGGATGTCGAACAGGGCGGTCAGGTCGGGGGTGCACAGAACATGCGTGCCCTCGACGATCACCACCTCGGCCGCCGGAATCGGCTCGCCGCCCGGCTCGCGGCCGTGATGGATGAAGGAATAGACCGGCGCCGTCACCGCGCGCCCGGCCTTCAGTGCCTTCAGGTCTGCGATCATCAGGTCGTGATCGCGCGCCGTCACATCGTCGAAGTCGAAGGTCGCGGCGTCGAAGCCGGGCAGGGAGGCTGCGTCCTTATAATAGCTGTCCTCGCGCACCAGCACGGCCGACCCTTCCGGCAGGGCCGAGACCAACGCCTCCGCCAGGGTGCTTTTGCCGGAGCCGGAGCCCCCCGTGATCGCGATCAATATGGTCATGGGCGGCCTTCTAGAGCGGTCGCGCCGCCAACGCCACGGGGGACGATCCGCCGCGCCGTGGCTGACGCTACGTCACGTTGCTTATCGCCGATCACCGATGTTAGCGTCGGCTCAAGCGTCGCATCAAAGCAGACGCATCCAAGGGACAAGGATACGACATGCTGGGCTTGATGCAGGACTGGCCGCTGACGGTCGACAAGATCATCGACCACGCCAAAAACTGGCATGGCGAGCGCGAGGTGGTGACGCGCTCGGTCGAGGGGCCCATCGTCCGCACGACCTACGCCCAGATCCACGAACGGGCCAAACGCGTGTCCAGCGCGCTGAAGGACTGGGGCGTCCGGCCGGGCGACCGCATCGCCACCCTGGCCTGGAATACCGCCAACCATATCGAGGCCTGGTATGGCATCATGGGCATCGGAGCCGTGTGCCACACCCTGAATCCGCGTCTGTTTCCCGAACAGCTCGTCTACATCATCAATCACGCCGAAGACCGGATCATCTTCGTCGACCTGACCTTCGTGCCGCTGCTGGAAGCCATCCTGCCGCATATCCCCAAGGTCGAGCGCGTCGTCATCATGACCGACGCCGCCCACATGCCGCAGACGAAGCTGCCCAAGGCCGTCGCCTATGAGGACGCGATCGCCGGTCAATCGACCGACGTGGTCTGGGGCGACTTCGACGAACAGACGGCCTGCGGCCTCTGCTACACCTCTGGCACCACGGGCAATCCGAAGGGGGTACTGTATTCGCACCGCTCCAACTTCCTGCACACCTTCATGGGCCTTCAGGCCACGGTGATGGGCGCCACGCCCAAGGAAGTGATCCTGCCGGTCGTGCCGATGTTCCACGCCAACGCCTGGGGCATCGCCTTCGCCGGCCCGGCTGCTGGCACCAAGCTGGTGATGCCGGGGGCCAAGATGGACGGTCAGTCGATCTATGAGCTGATTGAACAGGAGGGCGTAACCTTCTCGGCCGCCGTGCCGACCGTCTGGCAGGGCCTGTTCGCCCACATGAAACAGAACGGCCTGGGCTTCTCGACCCTGAAGCGCGTGCTGATCGGCGGCTCGGCCTGCCCCGAAAGCCTGATCCGCGGCTTCCAGGACGATTTCGGCGTCGAGGTGACCCATGCCTGGGGCATGACCGAGACCTCGCCCATCGGCACCATCGCCAACCTGCCGCCCGAAATCCTGAGGCTCTCGTACGACGAGCAGATGAAGTACCGCCTGAAGCAGGGCGTGCCGCCGCTGGGCGTCGAGCTGAAGCTGAAGGACGAGGCGGGCGCCGAACTGCCTCACGACGGCGCTACCTTCGGTCGTCTGATGGTCAAGGGGCCGACGATCAGCCGCGCCTACTTCAAGGAAGACGGCTCGATCCTGGACGACGAAGGCTTCTTCGACACCGGCGATGTGGCCACGGTCGACGACCTGGGCTTCATGCAGATCACCGACCGCGCCAAGGACGT
>OFRI01000266.1_pt1 | contig 14195 bp, 10 predicted proteins | sample 1543031 | NCBI WGS metagenome assembly OFRI01 (sample SAMN07774226, study PRJEB24372) | wastewater metagenome
TCCTCATTTGGCATCCCTGCCAAATGCCCCTCTCCACAGCACCTCCACTCGCCTCCTGACGGGATTCGGGGACCGCGCTGCCTAGGCGGTTTCTGGAAGGCAGAGCGAAAAAGCAAAACAACAAATGGTGGAAAACGCTTCGCGGTTTTCCACCCTACGCAGAGTTGAAGTTTTCGTAGGGTGGACAACGCGAAGCTTGTCCACCGCGATGGCCAAAACCACCCACGACAGCAAACACCGCAACACGCTTTTTGCTTTTCAATCCGCGATTACACAGACGACGCCAAACGCCCCATCAGGAGGCCGAGTGGAATCGTTGTGGAAGGGGTTGAGCGGCATGGATGCCGCGAGAGCCACGATGGGCCAGGGATGGCCCTTCGCGGCGGGCCCCTGGCGCAATGATGGAGCGAGGGAAGTCGAGCGCAGCGAGACCCGCATGCAAGGGGCAAGACCTTTTGATTACTTTTGGGGCAACTGCCAAAAGTGACCCGCCGTAAGGGCGGAACCGTTAGTGCAAGCACCACAGCCACAGTGTCTGACCAGAACCCCAGGATTGGCCGGATCAACCGCTTTAGACTGAGGCTTAGCACTGGTTTGCTCCGAGCGATACGGTTAATGTCAGGCCTTGAAGATTGCGCAGGGATGGCGCAGGCAACTAAGCCAATGGCCCTGATCGCAACTACAGCTTTCACCTACACACCACTGTTGGGTATCGCAGTACACGCCCATCCTATGGACCATTTGTTAATTGCAGGGATGCATTAAATGCCCAGCTGGTTGATTTCGTTTCTTCCGATTATCTGCATGCTAGTGCCGTTGGCTGGCGTCTTTGGCTACCTCAAATACCTGCAACGCGAAGATCGCCGTAGCCCACTTACCGATGACCTACTGAGGTTGCCAGGGGAAACGCTCAACGAGAAATTTCGCGACTTCGCGTTTGACCTCTGCGAGGCACTGACCGCCTCTATTCTTATACCCGCAGTGGGACTGGTTACATTACTCAATAGCTGGGTTGATCCCGCTCGAATCAAGTTCGATGGCAATGCAATTTTCATTGCGCTCCTGATCCTCGTTGGATTGAGTTGGTCCCTATGGAAGACGTTGAAAATTCTACGCACCATCAGCATCACGCGCCGCGGCCTGGAGGGCGAACTGGCAACCGCGCAACTGCTAACACCGCTACTAGCCGATGGCTGGCAGCTGTTCCATGACCTGCCCATGAAACGCGGCAATATCGACCATGTGCTGGTAGGGCCGACAGGCGTTTATGCCATCGAAACCAAGTACCGTTCCAAACGCCAATCGCTCAAAGGCAAGGAAAGTGCACAAGCCGAATATGACGGCAGCGCGATTCGTTTTGCGGGTGGAGCGACTGAGCACTTGCCGGCACAGCAAGCGCAAGCGGTAGCCGGTGAACTGAGCAAGTGGCTGCACGGCAAAATCGGTGAGCCAGTTGGCGTGGTACCAGTGGTAGCCCTACCTGGCTGGTTTGTGAAAACCACGCAAAAACCTGCCATAGGCCAGGCCTATGTGATTAATCCGAAGGTTCACTACCTGTTCCACAAACGCCCGGCACAGATGGAAGCACCATTACAGGTGCGTGTATCAGCAGCGCTGCGAGAACTGGCCGTCAGACCTGACCCGGCTGCTAAGTCGTGAGTTTTTAGAATCGGGCTCACCCAAAACAACAAGGCCCGTCAAATGACGGGCCTTGTTGTTTCAATCAACCGCTCAACGCAGCGCGCGTCAAGCCTCCACCGCCTCCCGACGCGCCTCAAGCTTCTTTGCCTGATACGCCTTCGCCGCATCATGAAACGCCTGCAGCAATTTGTCGTACTGCGGGTTCTCCCAATAGCGATACTCCGGGTGCCACTGCACGCCCAGCGCAAACGCCTTGGCGCCAATCACGCTGACCGCCTCGATCTGCCCATCATCACAAACCGCCTCAACCTGCAGGCCTTCACCCAACCGATCAATCCCCTGCCCGTGCAACGAATTAACCATCATTTCGCGATCGCCAATCACCCGATGCAACAAGCCACCTTCGGTCAGGGTCACGTTATGGATCGGGCCATAGGCCACGTCATCCGGCACATCCTTCACCTCACGGTGATCGAGGCGACCGTCTACCGCATGCACCTCACGGTGCAAGGTGCCGCCGAACAGCACGTTCATTTCCTGCACGCCACGGCAAATACCGATAAACGGAATGCCGCGCTCCAGGCAGGCGCGCATCAGGCGCAGCACGGTGGCGTCGCGGGGTTTGTCCGCCAGGCCAAGGCCAGGATGCTCGTCGTCGTAGAAGCTCGGATGGATGTTGGAGAGCGAGCCACCAAACATGATGCCCGAGACGCTGTCGAGCACGGTGTCCATGTCCAGATCATCGCCGAAAGCCGGGATCATCAGCGGGAAGGCACCGTAGCCGGTGACCGAGCTGATGTATTTTTCGCCGACCAGATGAAACCAGCCGATGTCACGGTCAGTCAGCTGCCAGCGACACAGGGGTAGGCCAATCATCGGTTTGTTCATTGCAAGGCTGTCCTCTTCTATTGGATTGAAGTGGGCTGCCCTTGGGTCAGCGGCCTCGACAACTTGCGGTTCTCCGCCACAAGCCCGTTGACCAAAGGGGTGCCGTAACCGGCGAACCGGGTCACTGCACCAACGCCGCGCCCGCGCGGCTGGTTTGTTGCGTAAAGCGGTGGATGATGGGGATCGCTGCGCTCAACCCATCCTACAACTGCCAAACGGCCTAACACCTGTAGGAGCGGCTTTAGCCGCGAATAGCGCTATGGCAAAGCATCGCGGCTGAAGCCGCTCCTACGGGAATAGATAGTCGAAAAATAACCAGCAAAAAAAGGCCGGTCTTGCGACCAGCCTTTTGGGTTCAACGCTTAGCCGTTACTCGGGAAGGCAAACTGCGCCGCCTCGTGACTGGCGCGCTGCGGCCAGCGCTGGGTGATGGCCTTGCGCTTGGTGTAGAAGCGCACACCGTCCGGGCCGTAGGCGTGCAGGTCGCCGAACAGCGAACGCTTCCAGCCGCCGAAGCTGTGGTAGGCCACCGGCACCGGCAGCGGTACGTTGACGCCGACCATGCCGACTTCGATTTCGTCGCAGAACAGACGCGCCGACTCACCGTCACGGGTGAAGATGCAGGTGCCGTTGCCGTACTCGTGGTCGTTGATCAGCTGCATGGCAGCTTCGAGGCTGTTGACGCGCACGATGCACAGCACTGGGCCGAAGATTTCGTCGGTGTAGATGGTCATGTCCTTGCTGACGTTGTCGAACAAGGTGCCGCCGAGGAAGAAGCCTTCTTCATTGCCAGCCACGATCAGGTCGCGACCGTCCACCAGCAGGCTCGCGCCCTGCTCAACACCGGCATCGATATAGCCTTTGACCTTGTCACGGGCGGCGGCGGTAACCAGCGGGCCCATGTCCAGGCCGCTGTTGGTGCCGGCACCGATTTTCAGGGCTTTGATCTGTGGAACGATCTTCTGCACCAGGGCATCGGCGATCTGGTCACCCACACACACGGCCACCGAGATGGCCATGCAACGCTCGCCGCACGAACCATAAGCAGCACCCATCAGGGCGCTGACAGCGTTATCCAGATCCGCATCAGGCATCAGCACGGCGTGGTTCTTGGCGCCGCCCAGAGCCTGGACGCGCTTGCCGCGCTTGGTGCCTTCGCTGTAGATGTATTCGGCGATCGGGGTCGAACCCACAAAGCTCAGGGCTTTGACTTCCGGTGCTTCGATCAGCGCGTCCACGGCTTCCTTGTCGCCGTGCACCACGCTCATCACGCCTTTCGGCAGACCGGCTTCGAGCAGCAGCTCGGCGATCAGCAAGGTGGAGCTTGGGTCACGCTCGGACGGCTTCAAGATGAAGCAGTTGCCGCAGACGATGGCCAGCGGGTACATCCACAGCGGCACCATGGCCGGGAAGTTGAACGGGGTGATGCCGGCTACTACGCCGAGCGGCTGGAAGTCGCTCCAAGCGTCGATGTTCGGGCCGACGTTGCGGCTGTATTCGCCTTTGAGGATTTCTGGCGCGGAGCAGGCGTATTCGATGTTTTCGATGCCGCGCTGCAGTTCGCCGCCGGCATCTTCCAGGGTCTTGCCGTGCTCGAGGCTGATCAGGGCGACGATGCGGTCTTTGTTGGCTTCCAGCAGTTGCTTGAAGCGGTACATGATCTGCGCGCGCTTGGCGGGCGGGGTGTTGCGCCAGGCCGGGTAAGCCGCTTGTGCAACCGCGATGGCTTGCTGCACGGTGGCACGGCTGGCCAAGGCCACTTGGTTGACCACTTGGCCGGTGGACGGGTTGTAGACGCTGGCGGTACGGCCGTTGTCGTTGACGTATTCGCCGTTGATCAGGTGCGCAATGGTGCTCATGGCTATGTCCTTAACAATAAATTCGGTCTGTGCCCCTCCCCCGCAGGCGGGAGAGGGAAAAATGCGTGGCTGGTTTAATCGCGCGGCTTAGTCGAGGTTGTTGAGCACATCACCGACGGCGTTGAACAGACGATCCAGCTCTTCGGGCTTGGTGTTGAAGGTTGGCCCGAACTGCAGGGTGTCGCCGCCGAAGCGCACGTAGAAACCGGCGTTCCACAACTTGATGCCGGCCTCGAAAGGACGGATTACTGCATCACCATCACGCGGGGCGATCTGGATCGCGCCGGCCAGGCCGCAGTTGCGGATATCGACCACGTGCTTGCTGCCTTTGAGGCCATGCAGGGACTCTTCAAACACCGGCGCCAGGTTGGCCGACTGCTCGATCAGGTTGTCGCGTTTGAGCAGCTCCAGGGTCGCCAGGCCAGCGGCGCAGGCCACCGGGTGACCGGAGTAGGTGTAGCCGTGGCCGAACTCGACCATGTGCTCGGGGATCGCCTGGTTCATAAAGGTGTTGTAGATCTCGCTGGAGGCGATGACTGCGCCCAGGGGAATCGCACCGTTGGTGATCTGCTTGGCGGTGTTCATGATGTCCGGCACCACGCCGAAGTACTCGGAGCCAGTCCACTTGCCCATGCGGCCGTAGGCGGTGATCACTTCGTCGAAGATCAGCAGGATGTTGTGCTGGGTGCAGATTTCACGCAGGCGCTGCAGGTAGCCAACCGGCGGCACGATCACGCCGGCGGAACCGGACATCGGCTCAACGATCACCGCAGCGATGTTGGACGCGTCATGCAGCTCAATCAGTTTCAGCAGTTCGTTGGCCAGCTCGATACCGCCAGTTGCCGCCATGCCTTTGGTGTACGCCAGGTGCGACTGCAGGGTGTGCGGCAGGTGATCGGCGTCCATCATCTGGCCGAACATTTTACGGTTGCCGCCAATGCCGCCCAGGCTGGTACCGGCGATGTTGACGCCGTGGTAGCCACGGGCACGGCCGATGAATTTGGTTTTGCTCGGCTGGCCCTTCAGGCGCCAGTAAGCCTTGGCCATCTTCACCGCGGTGTCGGCGCACTCGGAGCCGGAGTCGGTGTAGAACACGTGGTCGAGGCCGGCCGGGGTCAGCTCGGTGATTTTCTCGGCCAGTTGATAAGACAGCGGGTGGCCGTACTGGAAGCCCGGCGCTTAGTCCAGGGTGCCCAGCTGCTTGGCCACGGCGTCCTGAATTTCCAGGCGGTTATGCCCGGCACCGCAGGTCCACAGCCCGGACAGGCTGTCGAAAATGCGCCGACCCTTGTCGTCAATGAAGTGGTTGCCGTCCGCCGCAACGATGATGCGCGGGTCACGCTTGAAGTTGCGGTTCGAGGAAAACGGCATCCAGTGCGCGTCCAGCTTGAGCTGGCTGGCCATGGGCGAAGTGGCGGTCTGCGGCATGTTCATGTGCGGCCTCGTGACGAAGGGCAGTGTGCATTTCCGGGGGACTCGGCAAGCCTGTTCCCCCAGCAGTTGCAGCTAAAGGTGCCACAGGGATAAAGTCACTAAAATTCAACTCTTACAAACATTAGATAAGCCAGAGCTAAACAATGAGCAGCCGTCGCCCCACCCCGCTGGCCCAGGTCAGCGACTTCGATATCCGTTTACTGCGCATCTTCCGCAGCGTGGTGGAATGCGGTGGTTTTTCCGCCGCTGAAAGCGCCCTGGGGATTGGCCGCTCGGCCATCAGCCAGCAAATGAGCGACCTGGAGCAGCGCCTCGGCCTGCGCCTGTGCCAACGCGGCCGCGCCGGCTTTGCCCTGACCGAGGAAGGCCGCGAGGTCTATCAATCGTCTCTGCAGTTGCTCAGCGCCCTGGAGAGCTTCCGTACCGAGGTCAACGGCCTGCACCAGCACTTGCGCGGCGAGCTGAATATCGGCCTCACCGACAACCTGGTGACCGTGCCGCACATGCGCATCACCCACGCCCTGGCACGGTTGAAGGAGCGCGGCCCGGATGTGCGCATCCAGATCCGCATGACCCCGCCCAGCGAAGTCGAGCAAGGCGTACTGGACGGCAGCCTGCATGTCGGCGTGGTGCCCCAGGCCGGCGCGCTGTCGGGGCTGGAATACCAGGCGCTGTATAACGAGCGCTCGCTGCTGTACTGCGCGGTCGGCCACCCGCTGTTTTATGTCGACGACCGCGAGCTGGCCGATGAGCGCCTCAACGCTCAAGAGGCCATTGCCCCGACCTTTCGCCTGCCACCGGAAGCCCAGGCGCACTATCAGGCGCTCAACTGCACCGCCAGCGCCTCGGACCGGGAAGGCATGGCCTTCCTGCTGCTGACCGGGCGCTATATCGGCTACTTGCCCGACCACTACGCCAGCGCCTGGGTACAACAGGGCCGCCTGCGGGCACTGAAGGCCGATTCGCGCTGTTACGAGGTCAGCCTGGCGGCGGTGACGCGCAAGGGCCGCCGCCCCCATTTGGTGCTGGAAAGCTTTCTCGAAGCCCTGGCCGCTAGCCACTGACAGCGCCCTCGCGCTTAAAAACCTGACCACACTCACAGGCAAGCTACCAACGGTCAGGTTTTTAGCCGCAAAGCCTTGCCCCAGTAGGCTGCGTCAGGTATCAATGCGCGCACGTTGCCATCCGCTCAGAGCCAAACACCATGCCTGTCGAAACGCCGTCCACCAGCACTGCCACGAAGACCACCGGGCGCATTCGCCAGAAGAACGAAGAGGCCATTCTGCTGGCCGCTGCCGAAGAATTTGCCGTGCATGGCTACAAAGGCACCAGCATGAACAGCATCGCCCTGCGCGTCGGCCTGCCCAAGGCCAACCTGCACTACTACTTCAGCAGCAAGCTGGGGCTGTATGTCGAGGTGATGCGCAACATCCTCAACCTGTGGGACAGCGCCTTCAGCAACCTGTGCGCCGAGGACGACCCGGCCACCGCCCTGGCCGGTTACATCCGCGCCAAGATGGAGTTCTCACGGCGCCAGCCGCTAGCGTCGAAGATCTTCGCCATGGAGGTGATCAGCGGCGGCGAGTGCATGGCCGAGCACTTCAACCAGGACTACCAAGAGTGGTTCCGTGGCCGTGCAGCGGTGTTCCAGGCCTGGATTGACCAGGGCAAGATGGACCCGGTCGACCCGGTGCACCTGATCTTCCTGCTGTGGGGCAGCACCCAGCATTACGCCGACTTCTCCAGCTCGATCAGCCGCCTGACCGGGCGCAAGAAGCAGACCAAGGAAGACTTCGCCAAGGCCACCGACAACCTGATTCAGATCATCCTCAAGGGCTGCGGCCTGACGCCTCCCGCTCAGGCTTGATGGCCTTCACGCTCGGGGCGCCCTGCACGTATCAGGAGGAGATTCGCAAGAGTCGCTTCCTCGCCCTTGCCGCGCCCGTCAGCAGCGCGGCCGAGGCCCAAGCCTTTATCCAGCGGGCCAGCGACCCCAGCGCCTCGCACAATTGCTGGGCCTGGAAGGTCGGCAATCAATACCGCAGCAGCGATGACGGCGAACCGGGTGGCACGGCCGGGCGGCCGATGCTCGCCGCCATCGAAGGCCAGGGCTTCGACCGGGTCGCGGTCGTGGTCACCCGCTGGTACGGCGGCATCCAGCTCGGCACCGGCGGCCTGGCCCGCGCCTATGGCGGCAGCACCGCCAAATGCCTGCAAGGCGGCCAAGCACTGCAGCTGGTGCAACGCCTGAGCGGCCACTGCCACCTGTACTTTGCCGAACTGCCGCTGCTCAAGGCGCACCTCGCCAGCCTCGACGGGCTGTTGCAAGCCGAACACTACGATGGCGAAGGTGCGCGGCTCGAAATAGCCATTCCACCTGCGCAACTGCCCGCACTGCAACACCTGCTGGCCGACCTCAGCCGCGGCCGCGTGCAGCTGCAACTGGATGACGTGGATAACTAGCCGCCGCGTGCTCACGTAACCCGGCTTGCATCCGGACTAGAGCCTTGCAACCCGCGCGTAGGATGGCGTTGAGCGCAGCGATACTCATCAGCCACAAGCCACCCAGCAAAGCGCCCACAAATTCGGTGCACAGCATTGTGGATAACCTTGGGGCAGTCCGCCGACAGACATAGCTGGCGGGGCTTGCAAGACGCTGATCAGTTTTCAACCAAGCGTCCATCCTAGCCCGTAAAAAAACTATAAATACCTGTTTTAACTGACTTTTCAGCGCAGGCCCAGCATTTCCACCAGCATCAACAGGCACGCAAGACAGCGGCACGAGTTGCCCACAATGGCTGGGGACAAAACTGTGGACAAGCCTTGCACAGACACCTGCACGCCTGCGAGGCCGGGGCCTGGAGCTAACTGTATGTTTTTCACTCAACGACCCATAACCGCCGCCATATCAGGCCTTTACCCCCATTACAGCAAGCACGACAGCGGTCAGCTGCGATACCAGTGCTCTAGGCCTTCAATCACTCATCCACAGCACCAAGTGCCATCTTGGCTTTTTGCCCACAATCTCTGTGGAGCCTTCTGTGGATAACCCTGGGATGACTGCCTGCAGCACACGCCAGACTAAGTCTCAGCCTGGCTGTACGAAATTCACCCAGGTATCAGCGAGCAACCCTACTCCGGCGATAAGCAACTGATTAATTGACTATTTTTCTACTGTTTCAGCGCCTCGAACAAGGTTTTCCAGGTGCCTAAAGTGCCTGCACAGTTGCCCCCAATTAAGGTGGGCAAGTCTGTGGATAAACCTGGGATGACTGGCCACAGACCACGCCCAGCAGCGTCTGACAGTCCCTGAACAAAAAACAACCAGCCACAACGTTTGCAAAGGGAAGCGCCGCTCGCGGCCAACAGCGCTTAGAATTCAGCCATTGCCGCTAGCGAGATCACCTGCCATGTATAACTGGCTCAATGCCCTACCCAAAGCCGAACTGCACCTGCACCTGGAAGGCTCCCTGGAGCCCGAGTTGCTGTTTGCCCTGGCCGAGCGCAACCGCATCGCCCTGCCTTGGGACGATGTGGAAACCCTGCGCAAGGCCTATGCCTTCAATAACCTGCAGGAGTTCCTCGACCTCTATTACCAGGGCGCCGATGTGCTGCGCACCGAGCAGGACTTCTATGACCTGACCTGGGCCTACCTGCAAAAGTGCAAGGCGCAGAACGTCATTCACGTCGAGCCCTTCTTCGACCCGCAAACCCACACCGACCGTGGTATCCCCTTTGCGGTAGTACTCAACGGCATCACCCAGGCGCTGCAGGATGGCCAGCGGCAATTGGGCATCAGCCATGGCCTGATCCTCAGTTTTCTGCGCCACCTCAGCGAAGAAGCAGCCTTCGACACCCTCGAACAGGCCATGCCGTTTCGCGATGCTTTTATTGCCGTGGGCCTGGACAGCTCAGAGCTGGGCCACCCACCGAGCAAGTTCCAGCGCGTGTTCGCCAAGGCCCGCAGCGAAGGCCTGTTGGCCGTCGCCCATGCCGGTGAGGAAGGCCCGCCCGAGTACATCTGGCAAGCCCTGGACCTGCTCAAGGTCAGCCGCATTGACCACGGTGTGCGCGCCGCCGAAGACCCACGGCTGATGCAGCGACTGATCGACGAGCAGATCCCGCTGACCGTCTGCCCGCTGTCCAACACCAAGCTCTGCGTGTTCGACGACATGCGCCAGCACAACATCCTGCAGATGCTCGAACAGGGCGCGAAGGTAACGGTCAACTCCGACGATCCGGCCTATTTCGGCGGCTATGTCACCGAGAACTTTATGGCCCTGTATGACAGCCTCGGCATGACTCGCGAGCAGGCCCAACGCTTGGCGCAAAACAGCCTGGATGCACGCCTGGCCTAAATCGCAAGCCAGCAGCTAGGCTTGAATGGAAGGCGCGCAGCCGCCCCGAACAAGGAGTTCATTGTGACCCTGCAACCTCTGCATACCCTGGTGCTGGCCGTACTGGTGCTGCTGCTTGGCATGGCGATCAACCGCGTGATCAAGCCGCTGGCGCGCTACAACATCCCGGCGCCGATCAGCGGCGGCCTGGCGTTTGCCGTGGCCATGTTGGTCGCCAACCGCACCCTGGGCTTCAGCCTGGAGTTTGATGTCACCCTCAAGCCAGTGCTGATGCTGGCGTTCTTTGCCGCAGTCGGGTTGTCCGCCGACCTGCGCCTGCTCGGTCAGGGCGGCAAGCGCCTGCTGCTGTTCGTGCTGGTGCTGATCCCCTTTTTGATACTACAGAACGGCCTGGGTGTGCTGATGGCCTGGGGCCTGGACCTGCATCCGCTGATGGGGCTGGTGGGCGGTTCCATCACCCTGATCGGCGGCCATGGCACGGGGGCGGCTTATGCCGAGCGTTTCGCCGAAGTGAGCAATATCCAGTCGATCATGGAACTGTCGATGACCAGCGCCACCCTCGGCCTGGTGCTCGGCGGGATTGCCGGCGGCCCCCTGGCGCAATGGCTGATCCGTCGCCATCAGTTGGCCGACGCCAGCGGCCATGCCGCCGAGGTGGCGCACAGCGGTGGCGGCGATGCCACGCAGATTGCCAGCGGCAACTTTATCCCGGTGCTGGCGGCCACCCTGGTGGCGGTCATCGCCGGCCAGGCCACCGCCCAAGTGTTCGACGGCGGCGCCATCACCCTGCCGAGCTTTCTCTGCTGCATGCTCTACGGCGTATTGATCCGCAACCTCGGCCACCTGTTCGGGCTGCGCCTGAACGACGATGCCATCGAGCTGATGTCGTCGGTCAACCTGTCGCTGTTTCTCGCCATCACCATGATGGCCTTGAGCCTGGCCAGCGTGTTTAGCCTGGCCGGACCTTTGCTGTTAATTCTCGGCGCACAGTTACTGCTGGTGCTGCTGTATGGCGCATTGGTGGTGTACCGCAGTGTTGGCCGCGATTATGAAAGTGCGGTGATGTCCGCTGCGTTCTGCGGCTTTGCCATGGGCGCAACCGCCACCGCCATTGCCAATATGCAGGCCGTGACCCAACGCTATGGACCGTCACCCCAGGCTTTTATGGTGGTACCGCTGGTGGGTGCCTTCCTGATTGACCTGCTCAACGCCGTGATCCTCACCGGCTATCTGTCACTGCCTTGGATGGGAGCCTGAACATGCGCCAGTTTTTCTTGGTTATGGCGTGCCTGCTGCTGGCTGCGTGCTCCCGCGGGCCTGACACCAACACCCTTGAGGCCGACGTCAAGGCACGCCTGCAACAGGTGTTTGGCACCCAACTCCAACTGCAAGAACTAAAGCGTCGCGGGTCGGCCACCGACAGCCAGGCACCGGCTGGCAGCGACCAGCTGATTGTGTATTTCGACGCCGAACTGCAACTGCAGCAGGCCTACGACTTCAGCGCCTGGGACTCACCCGGTGCGGCCTCCCTGCTCAGCGTGCTGGGTGCTGGCCCGCGCGGTATCAGCGGCATTCTCAGTGGCGGCAACCAGGCCGGTGATCGTCTGCGCGCCCACGGCAGCCTGATCTATCAGCGCCAGGGCGATAGCTGGCAACCGCTGGCGGCCCAAGGCTTTAGCCAACCGCAACAGCCCCGCGACGGCCAGAACGACAATTCACAGCTGATCACAGCCATCAGCACCGCCCTGCACCTGGCGCCCGGTGGCACCAGCGAGCAAACCCGGCAGATCATTAAGGACGAGGTACTCGCCGCCCTGGGCAATATCCAGGGCCGTCTGAGCCGCCTGGAAAACGGTTACGCCCTGGCTGGCGGCCCCGCCTACGGCCAATACAGCCGCTTTGCTGACGCCTTCAGCCGCTTGCTGCAACCGCACAAGATCAAACTCAGCCCCCTGCTCACCGACGGTGGCTTGGACAACCTGCGCCTGCTGCGCGACGGCAAGGTGCAGCTGGCCCTGTCGCAGAGCGACACGGCCTATCAGGCGCTGCATGGCCACGGACCGTTCGCCCGCGACGGTGCCGATACGCAACTGCGCGCCCTCGCTAGCCTTTACCCCGAGCCCGTGCACGTTCTGGTGCGCGCCGACGGTCCACAGCGCATCGCCGACCTGCGCGGCAAGCGGGTCAACCTCGGCCTGCCAGGTTCAGCGTCCCGCGATACCGTGCTGGCCGTGCTGGCCGCCCATGGCTTGCAACCCTCGGACCTGGCCAGCAGCAGCGAACTGGACCTGCAAGGCGCCCTGACGGCCCTGCGCGATGGCCAACTGGATGCCTTGCTGCAAGTGATCGGCACGCCGGCTGACACCATCAGCGCCGCCAGCGACGCCGTTGACCTGCGCCTACTGGCCTTGGAACCGGAGGCCATTGCCGCCTTGCAACGCAGCCGCCCAGGCACCTTCGCCTTTACCCTGGCGGCCGGCAGTTACCCACGCCAGAGCCAGGCAGTCACAACCCTGGCGGTCAGTAGCCTGCTGCTCACCGAGCAGACCCTGACCAATCGCGAAGCGCAGCAATTGCTCACGCTGCTGTTCAGCCCCGGAGCCCAATGGCTGAGTTTGGGCAGCGTGCAAGGCAGCCAATTGTCTGACCGCCAGCCCCTGGCCGCCATCGGCATTCCGCTGCACCCCGGCGCCCTGGAAATTCTCAAGGATGTACCCGCCGGCAAGCCCTGACAGCGACTACGCTATTCCTATTGCTGCGACCATTCAGCGGAATCGCCGTACACCAGGGCGGCGCCAACTAGACTGCAGCAGGTGGTGGCCAAAAGCCTGCGGGGCCTGGCCCCGCCTCATATCCTCAACGTGATCTCGGGGGGTAAGGATGCGACCCGATCTGTTCAAACCCATGCGGTTGGCCGGCTTCTATCTGCTTCAGCTCGGCCTGGATCTTTCTCAGCGACGGCCTGCTGCTCGGCCTTAAGCTCGACAGCGAACACCTGAACCTCTTGCAAACCTACAAGGGCATGGCCTTTGTGGTGCTCAGCACCCTGCTGATTTTTGCCTTCAGTTATCGCGACCAACTGGTGCGCAGCCAACTCTCCGGCTCACTGCACCACAGCAGCCGCCTGCTCCAGCAAGCGCAGCGCAATGCCAGCCTGGGCAGCTGGGAATACCTCGATGGCGGTTTCAACTGGTCAGCTCAGGCCCTGCGCCTACTGAAACAGCCAAGCGGCTCACGGAGCAGCCTGGAGCAGTTTCTGAGCTGGCTGCATCCGGCCGATCGCTCGACTGCACAGCGCGCGCTGGAAGGTTTTCTCAATGGCACCGAGTCGCTGTTTATTCAGCTGCGGCGCAGCCAGCCCAACCTCCTGCCGCCCACGTGGCTGCTGTTGCGGGGCGAAGCCGATGAGCAGGGCAGACTCAGCGGCACCATTCAGGACATCAGCAGCCAGAAGCACGACGAGGAGGCCTTGCGCGAGAGCGAGCAGCGCCTGCGCCAGCTGTTCGAGCAAACCCCGCGGATTGCCGTGCAGGGCTACGACGAGCAGCGCCGGGTGATCTACTGGAACCAGGCCAGCACCCAGTTGTATGGCTACGCCGCCCATGAAGCCATGGGCAAGACCCTGGAAGAGCTGATCATCCCGCCACCCATGCGCCAGCAGGTGGTCAACGATGTGCAGCGCATGCTCAGTGGCGGCGCGCCCGTGCCGGCGGCCGAGCTGCAACTACAGCGCAAGGATGGCAGTCGCGTTTGGGTGTACTCCAGCCACCTGCTGATTCACAACGCCCACGAGCGGGTCGAGCTGTATTGCGTCGACATCGACCTGAGCGAGCAAAAGGCCTCCCACCTCGCCCTGCAAAGCAGCGAGGCGCGCTACCGGCAACTGGTCACTCAACTCGACGAAGCCATCTTCCTCTGTGACGGCCAACAACGCCTGACCCTGCTCAATCCGGCCTGGGCCATCATCAGCGGCCACGCCGAACGCCAGAGCCTGGGCAAGCCCCTCAGCCACTAC
>OFRI01000269.1_pt1 | contig 14149 bp, 14 predicted proteins | sample 1543031 | NCBI WGS metagenome assembly OFRI01 (sample SAMN07774226, study PRJEB24372) | wastewater metagenome
GACCACCGCCCTGGATCAGTCGGCCTTCCGGCGAGTGCTGGCGCTGCTGCGGCGTGAGCCGGTGGTGGTGGATTTTGGGGCGATGGACTGATTGCGCGGCCTCTCTTTTGTCCAGAAAACTTCGACCTTGCGCGACACCATGCGATCGTCGAACCCAGCTATCAGCGGCCAAACTTCGCCTCGTCCAACGCCTTTATGAAGGTCAGCAAACTAACGATCGTCTCGAACACATATCGCCCCTCTGCGCGGCCAAGTAACTGGTTGTCGTGAGCAAGGCTGCGGTTGTTCCGCACGTCGTTGAAGCGTTCAAAAATCTGGGTCGCGGACTTGGCTATTTGCTCTGAGACATCGCCCATCTGACCGGTTCGGCGCAGGCCATTGATGTATCGGCCCGCACGGCCGTGGAGGCTATCCTTTGGGCTAACCTCAACGCCGTCAGCACGTAGCAATTCGGCGAACTTCTTCATCGTGTAGGTGTGCAAGCGATCCAGCGCAGCATGTGGCGAGTTGGCCTGAATCTCTCGACTAATTGCGTCCACAAGCTCATTAAGGGTCGGATCGTCGCTGAATTTCTCGATCGCTCCGATGTCGATCGGACGGGTGTCTCCTTCGAGTTTCGCGATCATCTGGAGAAAAGCGGCCTCAACACGCGGCTCCAGTGTGTCGAACGTCGTCGGCCGGCTTTGCCTGTAACTCCAGAAGGCCCGCAGAACCTCCGCTTGAGCCCCAGGCACGAGCGCTCGTAAGAATGCTCGCATCCGCCTAGCTTTAGACGTTCCATCGACCGTGTAGGTCGGTGCCGTTACGTCGATCCCGAATCGGGCCTTGACGAAATCATTGAACGTGCGGTCGCTAAAGTCGAGTACATACCCTTGGGTCATCCCAAGCGCCTGATCGACCAGCCACATGTCCAGCTCGAATTCTGCGCCTTCATCCCAATCCGGCCGGCCTTGAAAATAGCTCATCCGCCCACCCGCATTGCCCGGATTTCCACGGGCGCGACTCGATACCTATAAGTTGCAACTTGGCGGAGTTCGCTCAAGCGTGATCAACGGATGGCCTCATCCCTAAGCAAGCGCGGAGCATGATGGCTCAAGTCCGCTTGACGATCCGCGCCGCCGCCCCATCTCGTAAATCACGGTCAACGGGCAGACGAACGGGGGAACGTCAGACCAATTAGACGAATTAGACGGTGTTTTTGTCGCCGACCGTCTGAACGGCCGGACAGCGTTCGCGAATGCGGATGACGGCGGCCTTCGCCCCCGCTAAAGCCACTGCATGAACGATACGCCGAAAAAGGGCTGGTTCCAGCGCCTGTCCGCTGGGCTCTCGCGCTCCTCCAAACAGATGACCGATCAGGTCGTCGCCACCTTCGTCAAGGAGCGTCTGTCCGAGGCGTCGCTGGAGCAGCTGGAAGAGCATCTTCTGGAGAGCGATCTCGGCCCTGCCGCCTCGGCCCGGATCGTCGAACGCTTTCGCGGGCTGAAGTTCGGCAAGGACGCGCCCGAGCGCGAGGTCAAGGAGGCCCTGGCCGAGGCGGTCGCCGCCGAACTGTCGCCGCGCCAGGCGACCTTCGACCCCCTGTCCGGCCCCAAACCCTATGTCGTCCTGTTCGTCGGCGTGAACGGATCGGGCAAGACCACGACCCTGGGCAAGATCGCCGCCGATCTGACGGGCAAGGGCGCCAAGGTGATGATCGTCGCCGGCGACACCTTCCGCGCCGCCGCCCGTGAACAGCTGAAAGTTTGGGCCGAGCGCGCCGGCGCCGACTTCGAAAGCCGTCGCGACGGCGCCGATGCCGCGGGCCTGGCCTTCGACGCCTATACCAAGGCGCGGGCCGAAGGCTACGACGTCGTCCTGATCGACACCGCCGGCCGGCTTCAGAACAAGTCCGCCCTGATGGACGAACTGCTCAAGATCGTCCGCGTGCTGAAGAAGGTCGATCCCGAGGCGCCGCACGACACCCTGCTGGTGCTGGACGCCACGGTGGGCCGCAACGCCCTGGCGCAGGAACAGATCTTCGGCCGCACCGCCTTCGTGACCGGCGTGGTCATGACCAAGCTGGACGGCACGGCGCGCGGCGGCGTGTTGGTGCCGGTGGCCCAGGCGTCCGACGCCCCCCTGATGCTGATCGGCGTCGGCGAAGGGGTCGAGGACCTGCAACCGTTCGACGCCCGCGCCTTCTCCCGCTCGCTGGTGGGACTGGAAGACTGACATGACCGAGACGCCGAAAAAGGCTTCCAACATCCGCCAGGCCGTCGATTTCGGCGCCCTCGTGGCCTTCATGGCTGCCTATGCGATCAACCGGTTCGCGCGCGGTCTGGACGGGCAGGAAGCCCTGGTTCAGGCGACGTGGGTCCTGGTCGGCGCCTCGCTGATCGCCCTGATCGTCGGCTATGTGGTCGAGCGTCGTCTGGCGCCTCTGCCGCTGCTGACCGGCGGCTTCGCCCTGATCTTCGGCGTTCTGACCATCGTCTTCCACGATCCGAACCTGTTGAAGATCAAGCTGTCGATCCAGAACGGCCTGCTGGCGGTCGTGCTGTTGGGATCGCTGCCGCTGAACCGCTATCCGTTCAAATATCTGCTGGGCGAGGCGATCCGCATCACCGACGCGGGCTGGCGCGGGCTGACCCTGCGTTACGGCCTGTATTTCGCCGCCGTCTGCATCATCAACGAGATCGTCTGGCGCACCCAGTCGGATGATGCGTGGGTCGCCTTCCGCGGCGGCCTGTGGATCGCCTCGGCCGTTTTCGGCGTCTGGCAGGTCTTCTTCATCATGAAGCACCTGATCAAGGACGACGAGCCGGCCCCCGTCTCGCCCGATACCGGGCTCTAGGCGCCAAGCGGAACTGTCACGGAACCGACGCGCTTTCCCCGTCAAATCGTAAAGCAGAGCTGATACGTGTTCGGACGAAACTTCAGGGGAGCGGCGCGATGGTGAAGGCGGGAAAAGCGGCAAGGAAGGTCGGGCCCCTGGCCACTTCGCCCAGCCACCTGATGCACCGCGCCCTGCAACTGGCGCTCGACATCTATGCCGAGGAGACCGGCGCCGACGGCCTGACCCAGCGCCAATTCGCGGTGCTTGAGGCGGTGTCGCTCAAGGCTGGCCTGACCCAGACCGAACTGGTGCGCATGACCGGCATCGACCGCTCGACCCTGGCCGATCTGGTCACGCGCATGACCAGCAAGGGCCTGCTGGAGCGGGAACGCTCGACCCTGGACGCCCGAGCCAAGGCGGTGCGTCTGTCGGCTGAGGGCGCCGCCCGTCTGGAGGCCGCGCGGCCGCTGGTCGAGGCCGCCGACAAGCGGATCATGGCCCTGCTGCCCAAGGGCCAGCGCGAGACCTTCCTCAATCAGCTGGCCGATCTGGCCGCCGCCGCCGACGCCGCTCCCGACGCCGCCAAGGCCGAGGCCAAGGCCGCCAAGAAGGCGCTGAAGGCGGCCGAGAAGGAAGCGCGCAAGGCCGAGAAGGCCGCCAAAAAGGCCGACCGCCCTGCCAAGCCCGCCAAGGTCAAGAAGCCCAAGCTCAAGCTGGTGGAGCCGGCCTAGCGCGTCTTGCGCAGCCGTTTCGCGTTGGCGGTCGCCGTCTTGTGGATCGGGGCCAGCGCCTCGGCCTGGGCCTTCAGCAGTTCGCCGTTCAGGGTCATGGCCTGGGCCGCCGCCCGGCTCCACCAGCCCATGGCATAGCTGAACTGGGCCTCGGCCGCCTTGGCCGGGGTGCGGGCCTGGGCCACAGCCGCCGCCGCCCGCAGGGCATGGGCGCCCTCGTCCATCGCCACACGCCCAAGCCGCTGACCGATGGCCCCGGCGCTGGCGGCCATGGCGTCGGCGGAGGCGGACATCGCCTCGGTCTTCTCGGAGCTCATCAGCGACAGCTCCTTGAAGTCCTGCCCCTTGGCGCTGGTCAGGCCCTGCGCCATCAGCCCGGTGCGGGCCGCGATCACCTCGGCCGAGGCGGCCAGGATCTCGGCGCCGACGACGGCGGCGCTGGCGGCTGTGGGCGTCCTGCGGGTCAGAGCGACGCTCCCGGTTGGGTCTCTGCGGCGAAGGCTGTGATGTCGGCGAGCAGGGCGGGGACCGCCGCGTCGATGATCTGCTGGCCCTTCTCGGGGCTGGCCTGGGCCGGGTCCGAGCCGATCCGGCCGTCGGGGAAGCGGGCGCGATAGTCCAGTGCGTCGCGGATCGGCCCGTTCGGCGCGATCTGCGGGCTGTAGTCGGCGGTCTTGATCCGCTCGGGATAGGCGGCTTGCGTGACCGCGATCTCGGACGGGGTGGCGTGCATGCCGTGACCGGTCGGGAACAGGCGGTTGCACAGGCCATTGACGCCGGGCAGGTCCCACCAGTTCTTCAGCTTCAGGATGAAGGGCGGGCTGTCCTCGACGAAGCTCCACTCGGCGTAGATTTCCGAGATCGTCGTCTCGATGGTCGCGACGTTCCCGCCGTGACCGTTCAGGAAGTAAATCCGCTCGAACCCGTGACAGCTCAGGGACGACACCCAGTCCGTGATCGCGGCCATGAAGGTCGAGGGGCGCAAGCTGATGGTGCCGGCGAAGGCCAGGTGATGCTGGGCCATGCCGATGTTGAAGGTCGGGGCCACCATCAGGTTGGCGTCGGTCTTCTCGGCCGCGTGGGCGATGATCTCCGGGCACAGCCAGTCGGTGCCCAGAAGCCCTGTCGGTCCGTGCTGCTCGTTGGAGCCTATGGGCACGACCACCGTCCTGGACAGCGGACCGCCGTCGTTCAGTCGGGCGTCGATTTCGGGCCAGGAGGACAGGTGGATCAGCATGAAGGCGGTCTCAAGCGACAGGGTGGGACGACTGTAGCGCGCCGGGCTCAGGAAGTCTTGGCGGCCGTGGCGGGCGGATGGGCGGCCATGAAGATGCGCGCGGCCTCTCTGGCGCGGCCTGCGCGTTTGTCGGCCTCCAGCTGCGGCACGTCCAGCATGGCGCGCAGATGGCCGTGGCCCAGCACGAGGCCGGCGAACATCTCGGCCGCCTCTTCCGGATCGGCGACGCTCATCCGGCCCAGCCGCGTCTGTTCCGACAGCCAGGCTCCCAGTTCGCGCAGGCTGCGACGCGGGCCGGCCTCATAGATGGCGTGGGCGATCTCGGGCGCCTCGACCGAGACCAAGGCGACCCCGCGCATCGAGCCGACCTTGTCGCCGCTGCACACCCGGTTCAGCAGCGTCAGGGCCAGGGTCTCCAGCACCGTCTGCGGATCGCCGGCGCCGCGCAGGGGGGCGACGATGTCCTCGACCCGCTTGGACGCCAGGGCCTGGGCGATCTCCAGCTTGGAGGCGAAGCGGTTATAGACCGTCTGTTTGGAGACGCCGGCCAGTTTGGCGATCTCGTCCATCTTGGCCTGCAGCCCCTTGTCGGCGAACAGGGTCGCGGCGGCGTCCAGGATCGCCTCGCTCTTTCGTTCGTCGACCTGTCCGCGACGGCGCGCCATCAGTGGACGTCCGAGGGCGGTGCGCCAGCCTGGGCCTTCACCGGCTGGGCGGCCAGGGTGACGAAGGCCGCGCCTGCGCACAGGATGGCCAGCAGGGCGAAGGCGTCGCCGAACGCCATCGTCGTCGCCTGCTTCTGCAACATCCCATAGATGGCCTTCATCGCCGAGGCGGCCGGATCGATGGAGCCGGCGAACCGCTGGGTCATGCCGGCCATCATGTTGCGCATCGCCTGGTCGCCCTGACCGATGGCGCTGGTCAGTTCGCTCATGTGCAGGGCGGTGTTGGACGTCAGGCTGGTGTTCAGGATCGCCAGGCCGAAGGCCCCGCCGACGTTGCGCGACAGGTTCACCAGCCCCGAGGCGTTCTTGACCATGTGCGGCGGCAGGGTCGCCATCGTCACCTGCTGGGACGCGATCATGGCCAGCATAACGCCGACGCCGCGGAAGGCCTGGACCGAGGCGAAGTTCCAGAAGCCCCAGTCATCGGTGACGACGCGCGCCTCCCACATGCCCCAGGCGCACAGCATGAAGCCGCCGAACATCAGCACCCGCGCATCCAGCTTGCGCACCAGTCGTCCAGCAAAGGGGCCGGTGGCGAACATGGCCAGGCCCGACACGACCATGGTGGTGCCGACCTCTGACGACGAATAACCAAGCACGCGGCCCAGGAAGAGCGGCAGCAGGAAGGTGCCGCCGAACAGGGCGAAACCGACGATGAAGGTCATGATGAAACCGACCAGGAAGTTGCGATTGCCGAAGGCGCGCAACTCCACGATCGGCTGGCGATAGGTCAGGGACCGCCAGATGAAGATCGGACCGGCGACTGCCGCCACGACGGTCAGCACCAGGATGTGGGTGTCGTCGAACCAGTCGTTCTTGGCGCCCTCTTCCAGCACGAACTGCATCGACATCAGAAAGGCGGCCATCAGGCCCAGGCCCCACCAGTCGAAGCCCTTGGCCAGCGATGGGTCGCCCTTGTCGAAGTTGCCGTACCGCCCGACCAGGAACAGCACCAGCAGCCCCGGCCCCACGTTGATGAAGAACAGCCAGCGCCAGCTCAGCCACTCCGTCAGGTGCCCGCCCAGCGTGGGACCGACGGTTGGCGCCAGGGTGACGATCAGGCCCATGACCACGCTGGCGGTGACGCGCTTGTCGGGTGGGAAGGCGGTGAAGGCGACGGCGAAGACGGTCGGGATCATGGCCCCGCCCACGAAGCCTTGGATGGCCCGAAACAGAATCATCATGTCGATCGACGACGACAGACCTGTGGCGATGCTCATCAGCACGAAACCGGCGCAGGAGACCAGAAACAGCCGCTGCGTCCCCCACAGCCGCGACAGGAAGCCCGACAGAGGGATCATCACCACCTCGGGGATCAGATAGGCGGTCTGGATCCAGCTGATCTCGTCGGCCGAGGCGCCGACCCCCGCCTGGATCTGGGGCAGGGAGGCGGCGACGATCTGGATGTCCAGAATGGCCATGAACTGGCCCACCACCATGCCGGCGAAGCCCAGCAGCAGCATGGTCCAGTTGATTTCGGGATGGCCGGCGACGGGACCCTTTTGCGCGGCCGGGGCCCCGCCATCTGCGGCAGGGTTGGCGGCGGTCACTGGCCTGCGGCTCCGGTCGTCGTGGCGGCTTCGGCGAAGCTCTGCCCGCCCTGGCTCTTCAGGTCGATCTTGACGTCCACCGACAGGCCGGGACGCAGGGCCAGGCTGCGGTCTGCGCCGCTGACGACGATGCGGACGGGCACGCGCTGGGTGATCTTGGTGAAGTTGCCCGTGGCGTTCTCGACCGGGATCAGGGCGAACTCGGACCCGGTGGCGGGGGCGAAGCTGTCCACGCGGCCCTCGATCTTGCGACCGGGGAAGGCGTCGGCGGAAATCTCTACGGTCTGGCCCAGGCGCACTTTGTCCAGCTGCGTCTCCTTGAAGTTGGCGACGATGTAGGTGTTGGTCAGGGGCACGACCGACAGCAGTTGCGTGCCGGCGTTGACGTATTGGCCGGGCCGCACGCTGCGGGCGCCGACGACGCCGGCGACCGGGGCGCGGATGACGGTGCGCTCCAGCGCGATGCGAGCCTGATCGACGACGGCGCGGGCCTGTTCTACAGCGGCGACGCTCTGCTGGCGGGTCGAGCCCAGCACGCCGGCGGTGCGTTGTTCGGCGACCAGGGCGGCCTGGGCCTGCTGGACGCTGGCGGCGGCGGTGGCGGCCGAGGCGCGCTCGGTCTGGATGCGCTGTTGCGAGACCCAGCCCTGTTCGGCCAGCTTGCCGTAACGATCGACCTCGGCGCGGGCCAGGCCGGCCTGGGCGTTGGCCTGGGCGACGGAGGCGGCTCGGGCGGCGATGGTGGCCTGTTCCTGCTCGGCCTGGGCGTCGACATGGCCGACGGCGGCGATGGCGGCGGCCAGATTGGCCTCGGCCTGTGCCAGTTGGGCCTTCTGGTCGGAATCGTCCAGCTTGACCAGGATCTGGCCTGCCGCGACCCGCTGGTTGTCGCCCACCAAAACCTCGGTGACCCGACCGGACAGTTGCGGGCTGACCAGGGTTGTGTCCGCCTGGACGAAGGCGTTGTCGGTGCTCTCCCAACGCTGGCCGTTCACCCACCAGACGATGCCGCCCACGATCAGGGCCAGGCCGACGAGGGCGGCCGCGAATAGCGGCATGCGTTTCTTGAGTTCAGGCGACATGGAAAATCCGGGGGAGGTGCGGCGTTTTGAAGCGGCGCTAAAATGGACCCCGCCGTCCAAAAATCAATAGGCGATAGGGACGGCGCCGATCACGACCGGTTTTCGTGTATGTCCTGACGCCATGAACGCCCGCGTCTCCGCCTCCCAGCCGCTGCCGTCACAGGTCGATGTCGTGGTGATCGGCGCAGGCGCCGCCGGCATCGCCGCAGCGCGCCGTTTGCTGCGGCCCGGCCTGTCGGTTCTGGTGCTGGAGGCTCGCGACCGGATCGGCGGGCGCGCCTGGACGGTTCGGGCCGAGGGCGAACGGTTGGACATGGGGTGCGGCTGGCTGCATTCCGCCGACGACAATGTGCTGGCCGGACGGGTCGAGGCCGAGGGGCTGACGCTGGACCAGACGCCGCCGCCCTGGCGCACCCAGGCCTTCGATCACGAGATGACCCGCGCGGATCAGGCCGAGTTCGGCGAGGCCTTCGCCGCCTTCGACCAGCGGGTGACCGAGGCGGCGTCGCTCGTCCGCGCGGGTGTGGGGGAGGATCGTCCGACGTCGGACTTCTTCGATCCCGACTGTCGCTGGAACCCGCGCATGGACGCCATCTCGGGCGCCCTGAACGGCGCGCGGTTCGCCGAGGTGTCCAGCCTGGATTACGACGCCTATGGCGACACCGGCGTGAACTGGCGGGTGCGCGAGGGCTATGGCCGCCTGATCGCGCGGCTGGGCGAGGCTGTGTCGCCCATCACGATCACGGACTGCGCCGTCAGCCGCATCGACCGTTCCGGACCTGTGCTGCGCCTGGAGACCAATCGCGGCGAGTTGACCGCGCGGATCGTCATCCTGACCGTGCCCAACAGCCTGATCGCCAGCGAGACGATCCGCATCGATCCGCCGGTTCCGGCGCTGCTCGAGGCGACGACAGGCGTGCCGCTGGGCCTGGCGTCCAAGGTGCATATGACCGTGCGCGGCGCCGGCGATTTCCAGCCCGACACCCAGTTGTGGACCCGCACCGATACGGCCGAGACCGGCGGCTATCACCTGCGGCCCTTCGGGCGGCCGATGATCGAGGCCTATTTCGGCGCCGACCTGGCCTGGGGGCTGGAGGCGCAGGGATCGGCCGCCCTGTTCGACTTCGCCGTGTCCGAACTGGTCGCGGCCTTGGGATCGGACATGCGCCGCCGGCTGGAAGCGGTCGCAGTCAGCGGCTGGGGGGTCGATCCCTGGTCGCGCGGCGCCTATTCCCACGCCTTGCCGGGCCATGCGGCGGACCGCGCCAAGCTGCGCACGTCGGTCGAGGACCGAATCTTCCTGGCCGGCGAGGCGACCGCGCCGGTCTATTACGGCACGGCCCACGGCGCCTGGATGGAGGGCGAGCGCGCCGCCGACGCCGCCCTGACGGCCCAAGCGCTCAAGGGCCTGGGTCTTGACCCGCGTCGCCCCCGGGACGACAGCGAGGCATGAAGCCCGCAAAGGCCAGAAAGCCCGCCGCCAAGCCTGCCAAACGCCCGGCCGTGATGACCGGGGCGGCTATCCCCGTGCTGCGTTGGCCGCCCGATGAGGACCGTGTCGAGGCGATCTTCAAACGCCTGTCCGGCGTCATGCCGGAGCCCAAGACCGAGCTGGATTTCTCCAATCCCTTCACCCTGGTCGTCGCCGTCGCCCTGTCGGCCCAGGCGACGGACATCTCGGTCAACAAGGCGACCGAGCGGCTGTTCAAGGTCGCGGACACGCCGGAGAAGATGCTGGCCCTGGGCGAGGAGGGGCTGATCCCCTACATCGCCTCCATCGGCCTTTATCGCGGCAAGGCGCGGAACGTCATCGCGCTGAGCCGCATCGTGCTGGAGCAGCATGGCGGGGAGGTCCCGCTGAACCGCGCCGATCTTCAGGCCCTGCCCGGCGTGGGGCGAAAGACGGCCTCGGTGGTTCTGAACGAACTGGGGATCGAGGCGGCCATCGCCGTGGACACCCACGTCTTTCGCGTCTCGCACCGGCTGGGCTTGGCCAATGCAGGCACGCCGGACAAGGTCGAGGCCCAGTTGTTCAAGGTCGTGCCGGAGGACTGGCTGCCCAAGGCGCACCACTGGCTGATCCTGCATGGCCGCTACACCTGCACGGCGCGCAAGCCGAAATGCCTGTCCTGCATCATCGCCGACCTGTGCCCATCGCGGGCAGGCCTGATGGCGCTGGGTGAGACGGCCTAGGGGCGGGCGGGCGCGTCCGGACCGGCCGCCAGTCTGGCCGCCACGGCGTCCAGCACCCTGAGCGCGGCAGCCAAGTCGTCTTCGGACACGCCCTCGAACACCCGTTGGCGCATGGCGGCGGCGTGAACTTCGAACGCCTCCATCTCCGCGCGACCGGCCGGCTCCATCACGATCAACCAGGAGCGTCCGTCGCCGACCATCCGGCGCCGACTGACCATGCCGTCCTTCTCCAGCCGTTGAACCAGCCGGGTCAGCGACGCGCCGGACAATTCCATCCGGCTGGACAGTTCCGACAGCGTGAGGCCTTTGGGCTGGTCAACGAGATAATAGAGGACGAGCGTGGGGGCCCCGGTGTGGCCGGCGTCGCGAAATTTCTCCGCGACCCAGGATTTCCATCGTCGTGCGGTCAGCATGACCTGCATCGCGACTTTGAGCTGCAAAGTCTCGCGCGAGACCTCTGCTGATTTTGATTGGTTCGGAGCCAAGACGATCTCTTCCGCCATTCAAAAAGGCGGTCTGTTCGATGGGGAGGGCGAAAACGCGAACTGATAAACGTCTAGGTTGAGCGTTAGCGTGCTAGCCAAGATCGCTAATATTTTAAACGGCTTAGGTGGCATTAAGCTCCCAGATTCACCTGAGAGGTTATCTGCCGATGCGTATTTTTAGTAAGCCGAGAGACGACAGTAAGCTTATTGAACTGCGCAGCATGTTGGCGGCGGTCGATCGCTCCCAGGCGGTGATCCAGTTCGATCTGGACGGCACGGTTCGCGACGCAAACCAGAACTTCCTGTCCGTCGTCGGCTATGCGCTCAGTGACATCGTAGGGCGGCATCACCGGATGTTCGTCGATCCAGCCGAGGCGCAGACGCCCGCCTATGCCGAGTTCTGGCGACGGCTGAACGCCGGCGAGTTCGTGGCGGACAAGTTTGTGCGCTACGGCCGGGGCGGCAAGCGTGTGGTGATCGAGGCCAGCTACAATCCCATCCTCGACGCCGCAGGCCGTCCCTACAAGGTCGTCAAGTTCGCCATGGACGTCACCGCGGTCGAGGAAGAACGCGAACGACGCGCTGAGGCGGAGCGTCAGGCCGCTCAGGTTCAGGCCGCCGTCGTCGAAGGCACGGCCAAGGGCCTGTCGGCCATGGCGGCGGGCGACCTGTCCTATCGCATCCAGGATGAGTTCCCCGGCGATTACGCCGTCCTGCGCGACAACTTCAACCAGGCCATGGGCGCTCTGGACGAGGCTGTCGGCGTGATCGGCGTCAACGCCGGATCGATGCAGTCGGGCGCGCATGAGATCAGCAGCGCCGCCGAAGACCTGTCGCGCCGCACCGAACAACAGGCCGCCAGCCTGGAGGAAACAGCCGCCGCGCTGGATCAGATCACCGCCACGGTCCGCAAGACCGCCGAGAACGCCCAGGCAGCCGACGGCGTGGTCACCCAGGGGCGCAGCCAGGCCGAGACCGGCGGCGCGGTCGTCCAGAAGGCCGTCGCCGCCATGGGCGAGATCGAACGGTCCTCCAACGAGATCAGCCAGATCATCGGCGTGATCGACGAGATCGCCTTCCAGACCAACCTCCTGGCCCTGAACGCCGGGGTCGAGGCCGCCCGTGCGGGCGAGGCCGGCCGTGGCTTCGCCGTCGTCGCGTCCGAAGTGCGCGCCCTGGCCCAGCGTTCGGCTGAATCGGCCAAGGAGATCAAGACGCTGATCTCGGCCAGCTCCAGCCAGGTCAGGGACGGGGTGGTTCTGGTGCGTCAGTCGGGCGAGGCCCTGGCGGGCATCGCCGGCCGGATCGAGGAGATCACGACCCTGATGAGCGAAATCCGCGCCTCGACCCAGGAGCAGGCGGTGGGTCTGGCCGAGGTCAACACCGCCGTGAACCAGATGGATCAGGTCACTCAGCAGAACGCGGCCATGGTCGAGCAATCGACTGCCGCCAGCCTGAGCCTGAGCCGCGAAGCCGCCGAACTGGCCGATCTGGTCGGCCGCTTCGAGACCAGCCAGGTCGCCGCGGCGCCGACAGCCGTCCACAAGGCTCAGGCCCGGGTCGAAAGCTTCGCCCGCGCCCACGCCGCCCCTGCGCGCGCCCGTATGGCGTCAGGGCGTAGTGGCCCGGCGCTGGCGGTCGTGGCGTCGAGTTGGGAGGAGTTCTAAGAAAAAAGCCGCTTCCGGCCTAGATCGAGCCCTTACCTCCATAATGTGCCGCACATTGAATGAATGCCCTGGGTCAGCGGAGGACTGACCGCAAGCCATAGCCAATGGCCGCTTCCCACCCCTAGCTGACGTTCGGAATGTCGGTTTCTGAAGCCGAATTTAACGCTTCCCGTCCCTCACAATGAACGCCCCCACATCCTCCGCCACGCCCGGCGCGAGCGGCAGCGCCGGATCGGCGTAGGTGGCCAGATTGGCGGCGCGGTCGGCGGGGGCGGTCTTGAGGAGGTGGTTGACGCCGTCCCAGAGTTTCAGCGTCGCCTTGGGGTCGGCGGCGGCCAGGGCTTGGGCGTCCGTGACGGTGACCTGGAGGTCGGTGGTCCCCTGGCCGATGAAGACCGGGCCGTCGTAGGCGGCGAGCAGGGCGGCGGGGTCCAGCGGCAGCCACGAGATCAGATAGGGCTGGACCGACGGGCGGAACAGGGCCGCCAGCGCGGGCGGCGTGTCGGCGACGGTGTGGCCGGCTTCGAGCTCGGTCAGGACGGCGAAGGCCTGGGTCTTCAGGGGGTCGGGTAGGCCGGCTTGAAGCTGTTCGCGGATCACCACGCCGGCCGGGCGACCGGCGCCGGACAGCAGGATCAGGCCGCAAATCTTGTCGTCTCCGCCCTCCACCGCCTTCAGCGCGACCAAGGCGCCTTCGCTGTGGCCGATCAGCCAGGCGCAGGGCTGGCCCGTGCGCGCGGCGGCCTCGGTCGCCCAGGCGCGGGCGTCGGCGGCATAGGCGTCGAAGCGCAGATCGGCCTCGGCCGGTCCCGCCGCCGCGCTGGCCGCGATGCCGCGCTTGTCGATGCGCACGGTGGCGATGCCTTGCGCCGCCAGACCCTCGGCCAGCAGGCGATAGGTGGAGGCGGCGACGCCCAGCGGGCTGTTGCCATCCCGATCCGTCGGGCCGGAGCCGGGCAGGATGACGGCGACGGCTGTGGGCGCCTCCGGCGTCAGCAGCGTGCCATGCAGGGGCGCGGGCTGGGCGGGCAGGGCGATGTCGGTCGAGACCGGGCTGGCGAGCAGGCTGGCGGCCAGAAGGGCGTGGGTCAGCATTAGCATGGCAGTCTCCTTCAGAAGGGTTGGCGGTCGGGGTCGGCGCGCCAGACGCGCCAGCTTTCGAAGATCGAAAGGCCTGCGACGACGATGACGGCGGCGATCAGGGCCGTGACGCCATAGGGCGGGGGCGCAAGCGGCGCGGCGATCAGGCCGGCTAGGCCGACCAGGCAGAACAGTCGGCCCGCCAGCCGGTTCGAACGGTCCCAGGCCAGACGGCTCTTGTAGTTCCAGGGGGTGCGCACGCCGATCAGGGGATTGGGCGCGACCCGGCCGAGAAAGGCGCCGACGACCAGCAGGATCAGCGACAGGGCGCCGGTCAGGACGGCAGGGCCGCTATCCACGCTGGCGTGACCCAGGCTGGCCCAGGCGATCATCAGTCCGATGGCGGCCAGGAGAAAGATGGTCAGCCCCTGACCGATCCGCATCGAGCGACGGCGCGAGGCGTCGCCCTGATCCTCGGCGCGCAGGGCGGCCAGACCCAGGCCGGCGGCGGCGATGAAGCCGATCACCGCCATGCCGCCCGCGAAGGTCGCGAACTCCACCCGGTCGCCCCAGCGATCGAC
>OFRI01000274.1_pt1 | contig 14056 bp, 25 predicted proteins | sample 1543031 | NCBI WGS metagenome assembly OFRI01 (sample SAMN07774226, study PRJEB24372) | wastewater metagenome
CGGTCGGGCCCGTGAGCGAACGCGAGGCAATGACGCAGCTCCTCCGTCGCCTGGCCAAGCGTTTGCTGGAGGGTAACTCCAGCGCCCGCGCACAGCTCCAGGGCGTACTTCAGGGCATCTGGTTTACCGGCATGTTGGGGGATCGTGATCATGAAAAGCTCAGTCTGCACGTGAGCGAACTGGCCGACCGCATCACGGCGACGTGCATCTAGCTCTGGAGAATCGCTATGAGCATTGTTTCGGAGGGAGCTGATTGGATCGCCAGGGTTCCGGCGTTCGGCGGCCTAATCTTGTCCATCTGGGCGCTATGGCGTGGCCGTACCACGCTGAGTGTCTACCTGGGACTGGATTACAAGGTAGACACCATCAACGTCGCCAACAACAGTCCACACGATGTCAGTATCGTGTGGCTTGGCGTCATTGAAGCCGATGGACGATTGGCGAACTACTGGGAAGAAGGCGATTACGCCCCCAGTCTCCCCCATCGTCTGAAGGCACGCGATGTCATCACCTTCCAGGTACCTCATGATATGGGTATTTACTGCGCCTTCGGGCGCAGTGTCAGGGGCCGTGCTGGGTGCTATATCAGGCTTGCTGACGGTTCGACCTATAGCGACATAAGCCGCGCAAGGAGGGCCTGGTGGTGGGTACGAAACCTATTCGACCGGAAAACCTCGGACAAGAACAATGCGTAAGGCCATCGACCAGGACACCCTGCAGGCTCTGATCGAAACCGGTGCCGCCCGCGAGTTTCGAGTGATGCGTGGGACTGGCGGGGAGGGCTGGACCCTTTCAATACGCCTCGGAGCGAGCTGGTTGCCCGTGCGATCACGACGTGAACCAGTGCGGATCTGGGCCAGCCTTACGGCGGTTGAGCGCTTCGCCACCGGCCTTGGCGTACGTGATTTCCACGTTGAGTTATAACCATAAAGGTAAAAACTGCTCTGCCATTTACCGATACGCCCATGATCGCTAGTCATCCATTGACTAATTTTCGGTAAAAAAGCCTATCCCATTGACTAAAATGCTAAATGCATTTACTGGTCTAATTGCTTTTTAAATCCTATAAAAACAAAGAGTTAGGTGTAAAAATTTAGATTTTTTTGATATCGCCCTATCTAGATAGAGAAATCATGTACCTGGCATCATGATTCCGTCATCAGTTGCTACAGGGCTTTCCTAATGGAACCGCTAGCTAATTTTGTAGAGCTTCTTAATAAGGCTGATCCCGCTGTTTTGGTTTCTGTCGTGTGTGTCGTTGCTTTGCTCGTAGTGGCCGAGTGCGTAAGACAGGTATGCATGGCTACTGCGAAGAAAGGGGATAAGTAATGGCGCGCTTCAGTGCACTGCCGACCTGGTGGATTCGTGAGCTTGGCTTGGGTGCATTCGTTGGGGGGGAACGTGCGGGTACTTCTCTCGCAGCCCTGAAGGTCGTGATGGCAGTATCTTTGCTGGCGAACTTTCACAGTCGAAAAGCAAGGAACAGCGTATCTGACTTAGAGAAGTTGACTGGTCTTTCGCGGCCTATGGTGCTGGCGGGTGTCTCGTTGCTAGAGCAACTCAATGTGCTGACTGTCGATCGCAGTGGGCATGTGAATGAGTACGAGATGACGGTTACAGCGGATGCAAATTGGGGAAAGTTGCCCTATGAGCGTTTGATGGCGCGGTTGCCTGACATGTCAAATCGCGGGGTCATCTCTCTTTCGGCATTGAAAATCTATCTGCTTATGGTGTCTTTACGTCCCAATAGCAGCCAGACGTTATCAATAGGGCATGAAAAAATACGTGAACAAACAGGTATTCAGACAAAGCACGTGCGCCCGGCTCTAGACATTCTCATTAATCACACCTTGATTCGATTGAGCGTGAGCGATGGAACTGAGGCCGGCGGTGCGAGAGTCAGGCACAACGTATATACGCTGCTAGGCCTTTAGCGTGGTGACTCTGATGACATGTGTTGACCAGGTCTTGAGCGCTTTCCACGATGAGTGCATGGCACACTGCAGGCTTGGATCGGAGCGAGAGTTGTAATGGGAAGGCCGTTGAACGGTGTTGCCTGGAAGGCGATTACGATTGGGGGGGTGGCTTATGATCTAAGCCATCTTCATCCGTATTTGTGGGAAGTCGAGATTCCAGGGACGCCGGCTTCTGACAATCGTGCTGCTGTGCCGCCCCGTCGGTTACGTGTGAACGTGACGTTTGGCCTCCATTGCTTCGCGCGAGACGCTCTTCCAGGTGAATACGTCGGCGCCGATTGGTGGTACCAGGACAATCGAGAGAGAAGAGTTTTCTGTGAGCTGCGTTATGAGCTATCCAAGCAGCTGCCACTGATTATCGAGACCCTGCATTTGCGCCGGTGCATGCATACCGGTCGGGAGGAGTTCGTCACTCTGGAGGTCATGCACCAGGGGAGATCTTTTGACTATGCGGTCTTTTTCACGGTGACTAAGGCTGGGCGTGGAGATCATGCAGATCTCAATTTGTTCGTAAACTCTGCCCATGAGCGCTATGACCCGTTGAAGTACACGAAGCCAATCAGGTTCCACTTCATTCTGCTTAACCGGTACCAGGGCAAGCAGATCAAGCCTCCGAGCTAATGGCCATTAAAGAAAAAACCCCGCATAAGCGGGGTTTTTTCTTTAATCCGGAGCCTCTTGATTATCCCACTCTAGGGTGCGGGCCTCTTTCGAGGTGGGCGGGCGCTTACACCGGTCGGCGCTTCCTATGCCTCGAATACTAGACATTCACGAAACACTGCGCAATAGCATCTGCTAAACGGTCTTGTGAGCGCCTGCTAACCGAATGTTGCTGGCATGGGTGCTATACAGACGATCCTTGATTATGATAAATACAAGAATTATCATAAATACAGAAAATATCATAAATAAAAGGAGGTTCGGTGCAATGATCCTGCTACTCGGTGGTGAGAAGGGTGGAAGCGGTAAGAGCTGCTTGGCTCAAAATTTAGCTGTATGGCTCCAGGCTCGAGGTGGTGATGTTTTGCTACTCGATGCTGACCCTCAAGGTACAACCGCAGACTGGGCTGCAGAGCGTGCGGACCAAGGAGATCTACCGGCTATCCCTGTTGTGCAAGCTCACGGCAATATCCGTCAGACCTTGCTTGACCTCAGAGGGCGCTATCGTCAGATCGTGGTTGATGCTGGTGGTGCTGACTCTGAAGCACTCCGCTCCGCTATGACTGTAGCAACTCACATGCTGATCCCATTCAGACCCAAACGTCGGGATTTAAAAACCCTGCCGAAGGTAGAAAACTTGGCGCGTTTGGCAATGGCCGTTAACCCTCAATTGACTGTCCGGGCTGTCATTACCCAGTGCCCTGCTCTGCCTAGTCAGGGGCAGCGGATTTTGGATGCGAAAGAGGCCTGCTCTTCGTTTGGGGTACAACCCCTTGAAGCGATTACAACGGCCAGAAACATCTATGACGATGCTGATGAGAATGGCCGGTCTGTTCTAGAAAGCGGCGCTGACCCTAGGGCCATCGAGGAGATAGAGATGTTAGCCCGAGAGCTGTGGGGTGACTCGAAATGGGACTAAAGGATCTAGTTCGTAGACCTGAAGCAGACTCTTTGCCAGCTAGTGAAAATGTCGATGCAGCAGCTGAGGCATTTATCTCAGGAGCCCCTGTTAAAGCTACACCACCTTCAACGACTTCTCCGCGTCGTGGTCGACCACCGAAGAAGCTCTCCGAGCGTCGCAAATCGATTCCAACTACTTTCGCTCTTGAGAAGCGCGTTAGTCGAGATATCGACAGAATTGCGCTTCTCCCTCGTAATCTAAAAGTTAGCCGTAGCGACGTTGTCAGAGCCGGTGTTGTGGCATTGCAGGAAATGGACAAGGACCAGCTGCTTGCCTTGTTAGAGCGCATCTCTCGCAGTGAGGTCATAGACGACTCAGATACAGACGAATAGCGTAAATAATATATTTACAATATTTAATGTATTTATCGTATGTACAATAAATCGGTTAAATACCTGAAAGCCACGCACAGCAAGCCGCAGGGAATACTCTAGGTTTGCTGCACGATTCTCTTTTCTTCTTGCGCGGTTCTTTTTTGGCGTGCTAGCCTCACTGCAGTTTTACAGCCCGTGACGCCACTCGGGCTGAACTCATTGAGATACAACGCCTGATTACCGGGTTTTGGCGAACTCGACTCAGGCATCGCCAACCCCAGTTTCTGGGGGGTAAGAACGACAAAGCCCCGCAAAGCGGGGCTTGAAGGGTCGGTGGCAGTTGGCGCTGCTCCGGCCTGAGGTCTCGGGAAATTCTCTGCTTTAGGGGGCGGGAGTTACGAGACCTGGACGACCTATTCTAGGTGCGGAATCCCGTGCCGTCCATAGTGCGCCAGGCCTCCCCCGAGTTTTCGGACAAGGGGGCAGGTATGTACCAAATTTCATCTGCTCGCCGCTGTGATTGCGGTGAGCGATGGCCAGACTGAGAGCCGTTCGGAGCGATCCACGAGATCCGCACGCCGCGCTGCGCCGACCGGTGCAGAAGCGAGCGGCTACTCATGCTGCACCTCGGCACCTGACGGAACAGCAGTTGAAAAACCCGCTGCTCCGAAGTGCGTTTGACCGTCTCTCGCGTATTGTCGAGCTGCGTGGTCAGTATCTGCGTCGGATCGATACTGTTCATGGCGATCGTCGCACCAGACTCGAAAAGTGGGCCGCGCTTTCCCAGGTAGCTGAGCAGCTGCTTGTTCGCCTCGATCTGGCAGAGGGCGTTCTGGGCTATCTGGATGTTGAGCGTGGGCGATATGTGCTCAACACTCAGTGCAAGCTGGCTGACGATGCAGGCCTGTCAGCCCCGGTGCTCAATCGCCTGATGGCCACCCTGGACGAAGCGACGTACGTTTACCGGCGCATTGAGCGCGTGCGCCTGGATGAAACCGATGAGAATGGCCTGCACCTGGTGCGTACCCGTGTCCTGATCCGTTTCACTGCGCAGTTCTGGGCTGACCTAGGGCTGCGCTATGTATGGGAGCGTTGTAAGAAGGCCGCCATCAAGAAGCGTCAGGCTGCGTTGCGCCTGGTGGCGCAACAGCGGTCCTCTGAGATCGAGCAACGCTCTCTGGCCACTGTGCGGCGTGAGCGATCACGCGCTAACTGGCAGCGATCCGAGCAGCGCCGGCAGGAGGCCCCTGCTGCTGTATTGCAGGATGCCGAGTTGCAGCAGCAGCGTACCCAGCTCATCGTGGCTATCTCCTTGGAGCGCAATATCTCGGCGCGTGAGGCTGAGGTTATAGCTGACGGGATGCTCCAGGCTGCCATTGCCGCGAAGCGGCGAGCCTAACCCCTATATTGAGATAATCCGCATCGCGGAGGCCTAGCTACGCCCGTAGGCATCTGCAGCCCAATTCGACACAACTTAGTAGCCCGGAAAGGCTTTCATGCAGCCCAAGTCAGCTGCCACGGATGGCCATCTGCAACGTTGTTCCAGGGGTAGGCGCTTGTTTTGGAAATAAGTGGAATTTTTAACCCTATTCAGTATCACGCTTCGCGTAAAAACAGGTTCTTACGAGGTATCCACACCCCATTCGCCAAGTCCAAACAAGGGAAAAAAAATGATGCCTCGCGCACTTCGCGCCAAAGGCGCGGCGCGAGCACAGATCGCGGGGCTACTCGCCCCGCACCGGAGGCAGGGCAATGCCCTGCACCCATATCAGACCTGCCACCACTTAACATTGGATAGCGCCCCTCCAGTCGCTGTAGGCCGAGAACGACAGCATGCCCCTGCAAGTCAGTGCAACGGCCTTTCGCTCCTTCGCGGCGCTGCCTACGGCATGCACGCTACGCGTGCAGGTAATCAGAGTCTGGATAGTGCTGGCGAATTAAAGCTGTACCTTTAGCTGTTTAGGCATAGCGGCATCAGATTTCTCGATTTCTAATGCATCTAGACGATTCTTACGCTTTTCAAGGTAAGCGCCATACTCCTCGAGCTCTGTGTTTTTCCGCCTGAGGTACTCCTCATGATCAGCGACCTCATGGACGTGTTTTCGCAATCGGTTGATCTCGGCCATCATGCTGCTCTGGTCTGCTTCGGCTTGGGCCAAGGTCTGACTCACTGAGTCAATCAAAGCACGACTAAATTCAAGTCCGACCCTAAGGCCGCCCAATAAGGCCGCTGTGAGCAGCTTCCAGCTGTTATCAATTTCAGCCAGAAATGACGTCATGCTCGATGAGAAAATGACGAGGAGGGTGCTAAGGATGAACGCAGTACTTACGAAAAGTGTGAGCTTTTCTAGCTGTTTGATATTCATGCTCAACTGATTTCCTTCGAGTTATAGCTTTGGAATGAGTACTGGCTCGGACTTGGGTTTATTCCGTTGGGAGGACTTTCGCCGTTGCGTCGCTTCGAAATTTTTGGTCCGTAGCTGTAGATCAACAGCGTCGCCTTCTATCTTTATTTTCAGAGCATCGAGATATGCTCTTTGTTCGTCTAACTCACTCGTTTTTCTCTCAAGGTCCGCCTGCAAAGCTGCAAGGTCGTACCTCATCTGCCGTAGGTACGCGGCCTCGCTTTTTTGCTCTGAGGTTGCCTGCTCGAGCTTTTTCCTCTGATCAGCTGACCTGGTTTCAAGACGGCGGGTTTTATCTTCCTCTGCTGATATGGTCCCCCAGCAAAGGACGATGCCTGCAGCAGTACCTATAAGGAGCGGCAACAGCATCAGCTTCCAGCTCTGAGCCAGGATCTGCCAGCCGGCAGCTTTGGCCACTATGCGTCCTGATTCGACAGTGACCCACATCGAGTCTTTAAGGGCATCAGCGTTGAGCCAAAGTGCTAGCGCGACGGTGCAGAAGGCCATCGCTATCAAGACGGGAGGGATCTGTTTGCTCGTGATCATCGTAAATAGGTGTCCGTAATTTCTGGTCTGAAATGACCTAGCTCCTGGCTGACGATTTCCTTGGCATTCTCGTGATCAAGGCCCTGGGTCTTAAGCTCCTGCATGCGATCCTGCGCATAGCTGTGCCGGTTACCATGCCCACCTGCACTCCAACCTAGGGCCTGCTTAGAGGCATCTGAAAAACTTTTACTCCAGGAGTTTCCCCCTCCCAGGTCGTAGTGCTGGGTGATCCGTACGCGTCGGTCTGTAACGGTCCGTGGCTCTGGTAGGCGCCGGGCTTCTAGTCGCGCAGCCAACGGCTGAGGTAACTGAACTTCTCTAATAAGGCCGCCCTTGCCATGTACGGTGTATTTTTCGCCAGGTGCGCGCCCTTGAAATTTTTCATCTCGAGCTGGCCTTTGATCTGCATCGCGCTCACTAATCCTGGTCAGGCTGAGCAGTTCGGCTGCGCGTAAGCCGGCGCTATGAGCTATCTCCGTTGCGAGCGCATTGCGCTCGCTTTGCCTGGCTACGATTAGTTGGATCTGTTCTTTGGTGTAAGCGCGTGTCTCAAGTTGCTGCGGGGTACTCGACTTGATGACCTGCAATGTCTCCCTGCCGTGTAGCTGGCCAGTGACGTGGCGAAACATCGCCTGAATCGCCTGACGCTCTTGATCAAGCGTTGACTGACCGACCTGCTGCGCTCTGTGATTCAGATAGCTGAGAGCCTTTTCACGAGTCATCTCTCGTAGGGAGCCTGCTCGATGTTCGTCTAACCATCGGGCCACCTTAGTTAGGCAGCTTTCGTAGCCCCGGCAGGTACCGACAGATTTTAGGATGTCCCCCTGGAGCTGCTTCATAACGCTGCCAGCTTGTTTCTCGGGGGATGCAAATTTTCCCATTTCAGTCCTGGTGCTTGCTCAGCCATCTGCTGATGGTTGAACGCTCTACGTTGATACGACGCTCGCTGAGCCAGAGGCGAAGCTCATCAAGGGTGGCTCCGGCATTACGTAGCCGTTGTAACTCGGGACCGTACTTATCGAGCTGGCTCCTATAGGGACGGACCTTTTTTCTGGTTTTTACAAGGGCGCGCAGGCGTGCGACCTCGGCAGCTGGATCTTCCATCGCGACCTCAAATGTTTGTAAGAACTACTGATCTGCGAGCAGATTCAGCGACGACTTAACGCCTGTTCGCCCCTGTTTGCCGTCTATTAGCGCGGCTGGCTCGGACTGGTCTCGCCATGATCGTCACCCCATTTAAGTGGTGCGGATCTTCCTACCTCAACTGCTGAGCGAAGCTCTGCAGGTCTTGCTATTGCTACGTCATAACTATTGCTAGGACGGTTTTTTGCGCTTTTCTGCGGTCATTTTCATGTCTCCTGTTTTGGGCTGATGGGTAATCAGATCTAGCGATTTCGCTGGATTCTCGGCAGGCAGGCCGGTGCTGGTTTCGCATCGAGGATGCAGAGAACGCACGTAGACTGCCATGCCTTTTTGCATTGCGTAAACTATTTGCGCGCAATTATTGCGCACAAATGTTGCGCAATACCCGTATGAATCAATGATTACGGGTGGCCCCGCTGTGTAGTGGTAGTGCGTAGCACTGCCTCACACAGCGGGGCCAGCTGCGCTAGCCAAAATCAAAATCAAAGGCACCTAAATTGGGTGGAATGTGCTGTTTTTTAGTGATGGGATAGGCCTCAACATTTTGTAGAGTTGAGGCAAAAAATGAATGTGCGTAATGCTGCTATAGCCTTCATCTGCGTCCTGGGAGGCTCGCTTTCTACAAAGGTCTGGCAGGAGTTTGGCTGGGGGTGCGGGATCTTATGTTTGGCTGCGTGTCTGTCAGCCATCTACTGGCTGACAGAGGGAGTAGAGGAGACGGCTGATGGATGCGAATGACCTTGCTGGACTGGGGTGGCTACTCGGGCTTTGGCAGGATGCAGTCGTCACCCTAATTACTGCGACGGAACCTCTCTTCTCTGCAATTGGTAGTGTTTCCGGATCTCTTGTTGCTGCCAGTGGCTTTGCATGGCTTTGCCTCCTGTTTTTTAGAATGGCGGATGTCGGACTGCTGCGTGGCCTTTTGGCTGGGTTTGTAATTTTTTTCCTGATTTCTGCCGGTATGCAGCCTTCTGTCGTGCAAGTTGAAGGGCGCGCAGCTGTAAAAATGACGGCGCTTCAGGCCATCAGCTTGAACGTCGCCATGGCTGTGTATGGAGCTTATGGCGGTGCAATGGCACAGGTTCTTAAGAATCAAACGGTTGCTGGTTCGATTATTCCTAGTGAGGCGGCAACTCGGGATGCAGTTGAGCGAAATGCTGCGACTTTCGGTGATACCGATCTGGCTCGACTGATCAGGGACTACAACGCTCAGTGCAGCCCATCCGCAGCTGTTGTGGCCAGTGGAATTGATACCCCTGTCGATGCGTACCACGCGATCGGTCTTTTGGGTGGTGGGGGGCTGGGGATTCCTGATGAATCTGCATCATTAATTGAGCAAATCAAAAAAGGAGCGATGGCCGCATTTTGGAGCAGTAGTGGGCCCACATACTCCTGGATATTTGGTACTGATGCGATGTCTGGACTCCATGATGCTCGTGCTATCAATGAGCGCAGAGCTGCTGGTATCCAAGCCCTAGAGGCGGAGGGGCGAGGCTTCGTCACTATCAAAAATTACTATCTACCATCCCAATCTAGTTGGGAGGCAACCTTTGCTGGAACGCCAGATGCGAAGCCAAGCTACCTAGTAATAAACGATGCACCTGGTGATCTATCAACAAAACTAGCTGATTCTGCACATGCCTTCCCTCAAGGGGATCGAGGGAGTAGTCAGGCGTTTGCACCATCAGACTGTGTATCTGCGTATAGAACTGCCCAGTTTGCAGCAGAGCAGGCATATAACGCTCTTGAGGCAGTGGGAAAAAATGCTTCTGGAGGGCAGGCTGCAAGTTCGGAATCCGGTGTTGTTGGTGCCGGTTTGGCTTGGCAACGGCTGTTGTCGCGAACTTTGAGTGGCACCGGTGAGGTCACAGGAGGGGGCATAGGCTTCGCGAGCGGTGTTCTTGCTGCGGTGCAAGCCGGGAAGGATTACATGGGGTGGCTCGATCTTCAGACGCTTCTTCCGGCTTATGTTGCGGGTATGGCGGGGCTATTTTGGTTGATCCTGATTATTTGTCCGATCGTCTTGCTCGTGAGCCCTCTCCTGGGCATTCAGATTGTCACGAGGTGGTTCTCTCTTCTGATTGGGGCTCTTCTCTCGATAATTTTTGCCCAGCTAATTGCTGTTGGGGCCTCTCTAATGCTCGCTGGTGTCGCGGCTGGCCAGGCAGCTGCAGCTTCTGGCTGGATGGGAGATGGGGCTGATTTAGATTTGATACGCGGCGGATTAGGCATGGTCGCAGGTGTTCTGCTCGTCGTTTCGACCTGGCTTGCTGGGGTCGTCTCTGGAGTGTCATTTAGTGGGCTTGGAGGTGTTTCTGCAGGCGTTGCAACAACGACCCAAGTTGCAGGCATGGTGTCGAGTTTTGTTAGTTCAGTTGTATCAATAGGAACGTCAAAGGCTATGACTGGAGGTTCTAAACCCAAGACCCCATCAACGGGCGGTTATAAATCGAAGATTGATGGCATGCCGCGGCCTAGGAGGTAGTTCATTGTGAAAGTGTCTGATGGTGAATTGTGCAGGCTCAGAGCGATTGCCCTTGCCTCAAATGACTGGCTGGTTCGGAGTGAGCTGTTGGATTTTATCAATGAGTCTGAAGAGGCAGCCAGACTGGCTCTTTCTGAAACCTGCTGGGCTGATGATATGGCGCAAGATCAGTCTTTAGAGCGAGTAGGGCTACGCATCGCACTCTGTCCAGGTAAGTGTCCTGCTTGTGGTGAGACCTTACAGAAGCAAGGGAAATGATTGCAGTTGCTCATCGTGCGGAAGCACTTGGCGTACTGGTTCTGTCGAGTAAACAGTTTTATCTCCCCCCCCCCCTTCTGCCACGACCTCCTTGCTAGCAGCCTATGGGCTCTACCTGGAGGTCATAATCTATGTTGCAAATCGCAGCTCTTCTAGAGGACTTGGTTAGGCAAACCGGGCCTTTAATGCTCGTATGTCAGGTCCGCTCTATTCCGAGTGATGATTCATCAATTCTTGTTGGCGTCGACTGGATTCAGGATGAACCAATCGAGGTTGCGCTCAGCCATCCTAGGCTGTGCCATCAAGATGCGGCTCTTGTTGCACAGATGGTCAACTTACGTAATGGCTACGACGAAGCTATCCAGTTGTGGGTAGATAATCGTTTTGATCGTTTAAGATCAAAAACATGATGTTGTTTTTTAAAAATTACCTAATCACACGTTCTTATGACTTTTATGCGAAGTCAGAGTCTATCTGCGATAGTGGTTTTGATTGTTTGTTACGCATAGAAATTATACCTAGGTTCTATGATGTTAATAAGATGTCGCTTTTAAGTGTGCTAGATGTTTATTTGTTTTTGAGATGTGTTTATAAGCATAACTGGCATAGTTATCAGGTGTGTTTGTTGGGGGGTGTGGGTGAATAAGGTTCCGGACTTTTGTACAGATACTAGTTATCTTGTGGTTGTTGATGCGGATTATAAATTTGAAATTTGTTGGTCGCCAGCAATAAATATTTTCGAGAAGAGAATGTCTATGAACTTTGATGTTGGTAGGCCGTTAAAAGGGCTTTCTGTTATTTCTGCATTTAGAATTCTTTCTTCAAAGGCGGAAAATTCAACTTCTTCATTCACTGTTGATATTTTGTTTCGAGAAAGCAGTGTAGATATAGAAGTAATTAATGATTTTTTTGACGTAATGCCTCCAGTTACTGCGGATGTTGCATCTAACTTTTATCTAGCTCTTGAGTGGTTTTCAGTACGAGTTATCTCTTTGAGGGCTACTTTGACCGGAAGTGGTTATTTTTGGATTCATAAGGCTTCTGCCACCCACGCAAATGGAGAAATCTAGATCCTCATCCAATGTTAGTGGAGTGCAGAAAATGAAATTGACTTCGAAATTTAAGCCGTCAATTAACCAAGCGCTAGCAATCTGGCTTTCGGTAGAGTTGATGTTTATACCTATGGCAACCTGGTCTGGGGCTAAGTCACCGTTGTTTTTTTGGATATTAATGAGTTCATTTCCGACAGTCATGCTCATAGTTTGGTTGAGAAAAAATGGCGAAACTGAACCGGCTAAATTGTTCGGTGTGGCCTCGCTGGCTTTTATCATGGGGGCGATGGGAGGGGCTTGGCGTTCGCTTGTGTGCCTTTGGCTTAGCTAAAGCATCGTCAAAACGCCTTGATTGATAATCAAAAATGCTGTTATGATGTTCTCGCCGGCAAAAATGATGCATCGGGAGGAGGGTTTCGACCCTGAGGCGGTGTGTTGCGGCACTGAGGGGCGCTATGATCCATTGGACTAGCGCCCCCTTTTATTCTCGGGAGAGAAACTGTTGAAGATTTTGGAGCCAACTCTTCGTGCCCTGGCTGAGGCCGGCTCTGTGAAAGAGGTAATTGCGCAGCGATCCTCGACGGGTAATGGCTGTACCTGGCAACTCCTGGTGGTGATGGATACAACTGAGGAGTACCTACAACTTCAAAGAGGCGGGATTCGAGAATTCAAAACATTGGACTCTATTGCTAGTCTAATCATATCTCTTGGTTTAGATGGGCTGCGAGTCAACTTTAATCATTAGACGGCGTTGGATTTAATAACCATAGGAATGGAAGTGATGAAGAGTTTTTTCTGCTTGTTGTTTGCTGCTGCAATGAGTGCCTCGATTGCTGGCTGTGGGAGTCAAGATTTCGATGGGGTGTATAGCGCTAAAGAAGGTTTTGGCTTGTTGATGGTTCTAACTGTAAAGGGGGACCAGTCGGTAATTAGAGTTGTAAATCTTTTAAATAAAAAAATTGTTAGAGAACAAGAATTTTTGCCTGAATATAAGGGCGATAAAATTTTGCTCACGAATGCCTCTAGTCGAAAAACATTTGCTTTCGTTCGTGCGGTCGATGAAAAAGGGCTTAAGTGTCTAAACTGCGGATTTGGTACTGGACTTCCTAATAATTGGGATTTTTATCAAGAAACCGAGTAGCTAACCGCTGCGATAAAGGAACCCGCCACCATGATCGAGCAGAACATCGAGCGCCGCGCCGCCCTGGAGCGCCTAGCCGACAAGCTGGAAGCCGACCTGATGCCGTGCCCGCTGCCGCGTACCGATCTGCTGGAGTTCCTGCGCGGCCAGGTCGAGGCGTTGCAGCGCACTCCGCCGCCCAGCGCTGCCGATGCGGCCTGGCTGATCGACAATGCGTATATTCAGTGGGTAGCATCCGTTCTAGAAGAGTGAAAGGAACCCGCCCCTTCGGGCATCGCAGGAGCAACCCACAATGACTGACTCCCTCAACCCCTATGCCGACTGGCCGCTGCATCATCAACTGTTCGTGAAAGTTCGCGACGGTGGAGGCCCGGCGCAAGTCGCCCACGGCGTGGCCGAGCTGCACGGCATCACGCTGGACGAACTTAAGGCCGAGTGCCGTAAGACCGGCGAAGAGTGGCTAGCGCGTGATGGTGCGCTGGATGCGATCAATCAACCAGTCTATGCCTGGGCTTGTTGCTGACTGCGCATAACGGAGAGATTGTTAAATCGCCCCCCACGAAAGCCCGCCCCTTGGCGGGCTTTTTGCTGCCGGCTGGCTACCAGTACCCACCCTCTCGGCGTACCATCGGCGGCACTTCTGGCTTTATGCAGCACCGACCCACTCCCCGAAAGGATCTCGCGCAATGACCGCCACTGACCCAATCCGCGACCACGGCGACTACATCCGGCTGATTGCCGACCCACAACTGCCAACCAACGTCCGCGAAGGTATCGAAGAACGCTTCAACGCGGTACGCGAAGCACGGCCACCCGCAGACTTCAGCGACGCCCTAGGCGAACTGGAGCACTACCTCGATGCCCTGGTCGATGCCGACATCATTCCGTTTGACCTGCGGGTCGCCATCATCGAGCCCATCGGCGATGCCTGGTCAACTGCTCGCGATCAGCTGCAGCGGAAGCTGCAGCTGCCATTGATGGAGACTGCTGACAACCTGGAAGCCGATGTAGAAGAGCTGATAATCGATATCCTCAGAGCGGTCGGGCCCGTGAGCGAACGCGAGGCAATGACGCAGCTCCTCCGTCGCCTGGCCAAGCGTTTGCTGGAGGGTAAC
>OFRI01000275.1_pt1 | contig 14043 bp, 9 predicted proteins | sample 1543031 | NCBI WGS metagenome assembly OFRI01 (sample SAMN07774226, study PRJEB24372) | wastewater metagenome
AGAGCTATTGGCATGCAGTGGGGTGATGCATGGTCCAAGACAGTAGGCGGCGCTCTTAAGTCGGCACTAAGCGGCAAAGCGAGAAGATATGGCGACCTAGACCTTCCTTACGTAATCGCTGTGAACGGCCTTGATCACAACGGGCAGCGTCATGACGTGCTTGCAGCTCTGTTTGGACAAGAAGTTGTGCGCTTTCCTTTAGGGCCAAATGCAGGAGAGCCCCGTCTTGATCGAGATTGGGACGGACTATGGATAAGGCCAGATGGCGCGCGCCGGTGCCGCGGTGTGACCGGCGTCTTGGTTTGCGATGATCTAGCTATTTGGTCCGCAGCGAGAAAAGACGCAGTTTACGTCGGCCATCCCGCGCCCCGAATGGCCCTCGATAATTTTCCACTGCCAGTCACCACACTCCTCCCGAAAGACGACAATCTCGTCGAGACGGCTGGCGCAACGATCGGTCACATCCTCGGCTTGCAGACCGACTGGCCAGCTAGTGAATCCTAGCCCTCCCGATCTCCAGCCCGCCCTCGCCGGCGGTGACGGCGATCACGCCGCCGTCCTCGATCTCGCCGGCCAGGAGTTTGCGCGCGATCGGGTCGACCAGGTCCTTCTGGATGACGCGTTTCAGCGGCCGTGCGCCATAAGCGGGGTCGTAGCCGCGGTCGGCGAGCCAGGCCAGGGCGCTGTCGTCCAGGTCCAGGGTCAGGCGGCGGTCGGCGAGCAGCTTCTCGAAGCGTGACAGCTGGATGCGGACGATGCCGCCCATCTGGTCGCGGCCCAGGCGGTGGAACAGGATGATCTCGTCGATCCGGTTCAGGAACTCGGGCCGGAAGTGGGCGCGCACGGCGTCCATGACGAAGGGGCGCACGGCCTCCACATCATCCCCCTCGCCCTGATCGGCCAGATACTGGCTGCCCAGGTTGGAGGTCATGATGATCAGGGTGTTCCTGAAATCGATGGTGCGGCCCTGCCCATCCGTCAGACGGCCGTCGTCCAGCACCTGCAGCAGCACGTTGAAGACGTCGGGGTGGGCCTTTTCGACCTCATCGAACAGGACGACCTGATAGGGGCGACGACGCACGGCCTCGGTCAGGGCGCCGCCCTCGTCATAGCCGACATAGCCGGGAGGGGCGCCGATCAGGCGCGAGACGCTGTGTTTCTCCATGTATTCCGACATATCCAGGCGGGTGATGGCCGCCTCGTCGTCGAACAGGAAGTCGGCCAGCGCCTTGGTCAGTTCGGTCTTGCCCACGCCGGTCGGGCCCAGGAACAGGAAGCTGCCCAGCGGACGGTTGGGGTCGTTCAGGCCGGCGCGGGCGCGGCGCACGGCGTCGGACACGGCGGCCAGCGCCTCGTCCTGACCCACCACACGACCGCCGAGCGCGGTCTCCATCTGGAGCAGTTTCTCGCGTTCGCCCTCCAGCATCTTGTCGACGGGCACGCCGGTCCAGCGGCTGACGACGGCGGCGATCTGTTCGGCGTCGACGACCTCCGGGGTCAGGGGGCCTTTCCCGCTGGTCTCGTTCGCCTCTGCTTCTTCGAGCTGCTTTTCGATCTGGGGGATCTGGCCGTAGGCGATCTCTGACGCCCGGCCCAGGTCGCCGGCGCGCTGGGCGTTGGCGAGTTCCAGGCGAAGGCGGTCCAGGGTTTCGCGCAGCTGGGCGCCCTGGCCGACCTTGTCCTTTTCGGCCTTCCACTGGGCGGTCAGGTCGTCGGACTGGCCTTCCAGATCGGCGATCTCGTCCTCCAGCTTTTCCAGACGGTGTTGGGAGGCCTGGTCGGTCTCCTTCTTCAGGGCCTCGCGCTCGATCTTGAGCTGGACCAGGCGGCGGTCGATCTCGTCCAGGGCCTCGGGCTTGGAGTCCACGGCCATGCGCACGCGGCTGGCGGCCTCGTCGATCAGGTCGATGGCCTTGTCCGGCAGGAAGCGGTCGGTGATGTAGCGGTTCGACAAAGTGGCTGCGGCCACAATCGCGCTGTCGGAAATGCGCACGCCGTGGTGGACCTCGTACTTCTCCTTCAGGCCGCGCAGGATGGAGACGGTGTCCTCCACCGTCGGTTCGGCGACGAAGACCGGCTGGAAGCGGCGGGCGAGCGCGGCGTCCTTTTCGACGTGCTTGCGATATTCATCCAGGGTCGTGGCGCCGACGCAGTGCAACTCGCCGCGCGCCAGGGCAGGCTTCAGCAGGTTGGAGGCGTCCATGGCGCCGTCGCCCTTTCCGGCGCCGACCAGGGTGTGCATCTCGTCGATGAACAGGATGATGTCCCCCTCGGCGGCCGAGACCTCGGACAGGACGGATTTCAGCCGCTCCTCGAACTCGCCGCGGTATTTGGCGCCGGCAATCAGGCTGCCCATGTCCAGAGCCATGACAGTCTTGTCGCGCAGGGATTCGGGCACGTCGCCGTTGACGATGCGCAGGGCCAGGCCCTCGACGATGGCGGTCTTGCCGACGCCGGGCTCGCCGATCAGGACGGGGTTATTCTTGGTGCGGCGGGCCAGGACCTGGATGGTGCGGCGGATTTCTTCGTCGCGGCCGATGACCGGGTCGATCTTGCCGTCGCGGGCGGCCAGGGTCAGGTCGCGGGCGTAGCGTTTCAGGGCGTCATAGCCGTCCTCGGCGCCGGCGCTGTCGGCGGTCTTGCCCTTGCGCACCTCGGCGATGGCGGCGTCCAGTTTCTCGGCCGTGGCGCCGGAGGATTTCAGCACCTCGGCGGCGACCCCGCCCTCCTTGGCGAGCGCCGCCAGCAGGCGTTCGGTGGTGACGAAGGCGTCGCCTGCGGTCTTGGAGGCCTCCTCGGCGGCGGCGAAGACGCGCGCGGTGTCGCCGTCCAGATAGAGCTGGCCCGAGCCGCCGGTGACCTGGGCGCGCTTCTTCAGCGCGGTTTCGACATCGGCCTCGGCGCGGCGGGCGTCGCCGCCGGCGGCGGTGATCAGATTGCGGGCCAGACCGTCGCGTTCTTCCAGCAGCACCTTGAGCAGATGCTCGGGCGCGAACTGCTGGTGTCGGCGGGCCAGGGCCAGCGACTGGGCCGACTGGACGGCCTGTTTGGCGCGGTCGGAATAGAGTTCGAGATTCATGGTTTCAGTCCCCTCGGGAGGCGGATGGATTTCAGCACACCCTCTGCTGAGCAGCGCGCCGTTGAGATCGAGGTGGGTGTGACGATCGGGTCACACAAGGGGTCCGCTGGGCGGCTTTCGGGGCTGTCCGTTTCGCCGCCGCGCGCCTAGGCTCTGGCGAACAGGAGCGCCTCGTGATCGCCCATTCCGCCTGGCCCGTCGATCCGGCCGTCGTCGGCCCCTTCCTGATCGCCGTGGCGCTGATCGAGCTGACGCCGGGGCCGAACATGGGCTGGCTGGCGCTGGTCGCCTTGGCGCGGGGACGGCTGGCCGGTTTCGCGGCTGTGGCGGGCGTGACCCTGGGGCTGGCGGTGTGGATGCTGGCGGCCGCCTATGGGCTGACGGAGGTCTTTTCCGTCTGGCCGCCGCTGTATCAGGGCCTGCGTTGGGCGGGCGTGCTGTTTCTACTGTGGCTGGCGTGGGAGGCTTGGCGCGCGCCGACGATCGAGGCGGCGCCGACGCCGGACGCGCGCTCGCTGCGCGGCCTGTTCGTGCGCGGCCTGATGGGCAATCTGCTGAACCCCAAGGCCGCGGTCTTCTATGTCGCCCTGCTGCCGACCTTCATGCGGCCGGACCACGGCGCGCCGCTGAGCCAGGCCCTGACGCTGGGGAGCCTGCATCTGGCGGTCGCCGTCCTGGTGCACAGTTTGATCGTGATCGGCGGCGCGGGCGCGGCGCGGCTGGTGCCACGGATGCAGGGTCGCGCCCTGCGCGCGGTGATGGCCGGCGGCCTGATCGTGGTCGCCGCCTGGCTGGCCTGGGAGACGCGGACCTGAGCCCGCGTCCCCCGTCAGGTCGTCAGCCCCCGGTCGGGCCGGTCGAGAAGTCGAACTGTTCCGGATGGCGGCGCGGACCGCCGAAGTTCCAGGTCAGGCCGATGTAGAAGGCCCGCAGCTTGATGTCCTGCTCCGAGCGTTCGCGGAACTGCGGCGTCTCGTAGATGGTCGTGGTGTTGAAGGTGTTGAAGATATCCCGCGCGGTGAAGTTGAACGACAGCTGCTCATTCAGCTTCCTGCGATAGCCCAGATTGACCATGCCGCCGGCCTCGCGCCGGCCCTGGGCCAACAGGCTGTCGCCCTGCCAGAAGCTGGAGACCTGGACGAAGTCCTTGGCGGTCGGCTGCCAGTTCAGGCTGAGACGGCCGCTGGCCAGGGTGGCCTCGCGGTCGCCGCCGCCGACGACGGCGCCCGAGTCGATCTCCTGACGGAAGACGTTGACGCTGGCGCTGTAGCGCAGGGTCGGATGCAGACGCCCGTTCGCCGTCGCCTCCACGCCCAGGTCGCGACGCGAGCCCAGGTTTTCCGGACGGGTCAGGAAGACGCCGCCGCCGATGTCGGACGCCACGTCGGTGAAGGCCTTGTCGGTGTTCCGCAGATAGGCGGTGGCCTGATAGAAGCTCTGGCCCTTTCGCATCTGCCACATGGCCTCGAAGCTGTCGGTCTCCTGCGGCTCCAGATCCGGATTGCCCGAGCGGACGTTCAGCGGGTCCTGATAGACGACGAAGGGGTTCAGCTGGCTGGGCTGGGGCCGCTGGATGCGGCGCGAATAGCTGGCGCGCAGGGTCTGTTCGGGCGTCAGCTGATACTGGACGTGGGCGGTCGGATAGGCGCGGAAATAGTCCTGGGACGCCGAGGCGCCGCTGGTCAGATCCTTGATCTCGATGTCCGCCTGCTCCAGCCGCAGACCCAGCTGGGCCGACAGCTTCTCGCCTAGCGGCCGCTCATAGGTGGTGTAGAGGGCATGCACCGTCTGGGTCGCTTCGAAGCGGTTGTTCAGGGCCGGGACCGGCGCCAAGGCCGCCTGCGAGGGACCGCGCAGGAACTCGGCGTCCTGCTCGGGACGCTGGGCGTTCAGCTCATAGCCCAGGCGCAGCTTGCCGCCGTCGGACATCGGGCGGGTGTAGGCGCTGGTGAAGCCCCAGGTCACCTGATCGACCGCAGTCCTGGTCCGCTCATACAAAGCCGCGCCCGCCGGGATCAGGAAGGTGGTCAGGGTCTGGCTGGTGGTGTCGTTGGCGTTGGAATCGTAGCGCAGCTCGTTGGACCACTCATGGCCGTCGCCGTCGAAGCGGCGCAGCACGCGCGCCGTGGCGCCCCAGTTGTTGAAGGTGAAGTCGGAATCGCCGACCCGGCGATAGGCGCTGGTCACCGCGCCGGCGGCGTTGCGGGTTTCATACAGGCCGTCGCCCGACCCGGTGCCGTCGAAGGCCACGCCGCGCAGTTCGCCGGTCAGCTGGGTCTTGTCGTCCAGTTTGTATTCGGCGGTGAAGCGGGCGAAGGCGCCGTTCTGCTCGGACTCCACCGGCTGTTCGACGGTCGTGGTGGAAACCACCGCGCCGGTGACCGGGTCCAGCTGTTCACGGACGCGGTTGAAGGTCAGTTCGGTCGGATCGGAGCGATAGCTGGCGTCGCCGGACAGGGTCAGGCGATCCTTCTGGTACGAACCGCTGAGGCCCGCGTTCCAGCGGCCGTTGTCGCCGACGTTGACGCGCAGCGAGCCGGTCGTCTGGGTCCCCGGCTTGGGCGCCGTGGGCTTGGTGATCAGGTTGATGACCCCGCCCGAACCCTCGGGGCTGTAGGCGGCGGATGGATTGGTCATGACCTCGATGCGGGCGTACTGGCTGGCCGGCAGCTGGATCAGGGCCTGACCGCGACCGGGGCCGGTCAGGATGCCGGACGGGCGGCCGTCGACCAGGATGGTGACATTGGCGTCGCCGCGAAGCGACACATTGCCCTCAGGGTCCACGTCCACCGACGGCACGTTGCGGAGCGCGTCGGCCAGGCTGCCCGTCGTCGCCTGAAGGTCATTGGCCAGGCTGTAGCTGACCGAGTCGATCGAGGTGCGCACGTCATTGGCGCGGGCGTTGACGACCACGTCGCCGACGCTGGCGGGCTGCTGTTGCTGGGCCGGTTCGGTCGTCTGAGTGCGCGGCGCGGGCGTCTGCGCCGTGGTCGCCGGGGTCTGGGCGGCCGGCTGGCTCGTCGTCGCCGGCGGCGGGGTCTGCGAGACGGTCTGGGACGAATTCTGGGATTGAGCCAGAGCGGCGCCGGGCAGGGCGACGGCGGCCGCACCCAGCATGAGAACGAGTTTGGAAGAGGTCATGCCCCGGCGATCCTGAAAGAGTGCGCGGGCGTCTGTTTGCGCCCGTCGATAAGCCTGACTATCGACGTTACTTTGAATCGCAAAGTTACATCTTCTTCATCGAGACGGCGCGGTTGTGGCCAAGCTGGGAACTGTCAGCTTCGCCATACGCTTTGACCCGATGCTGACCACGAAGATGAACCCCCGCGTGTTCTGGGGCGCGAGCGCCATCATCGCGCTGTTGCTGCTTGTCGCCATCGTCGCGCCGGGAGAATCCGACCGCCTGTTCCAGAGCGTTCAGGCCTGGGTGATAGACACCTTCGGCTGGCTCTATATCGCCTCGGTCGCCGCCTTCGTGGGGCTGGTGCTGGTGCTGGCGATCGGCCCCACGGGCGCGCTGAAGCTGGGGCCGGACGACGCCGAGCCGGACTTTCCCTATCTGTCCTGGCTGGCCATGCTGTTCGCCGCCGGCATGGGGATCGGCCTGATGTATTTCGGCGTCGCCGAGCCGATCCAGCACTATATCAATCCGCCCGAGGGCGCCGGCCGCACCTTCGACGCCGCGCGTCAGGCCATGGGCATCACCTTCTTCCACTATGGGGCCCACGCCTGGTCGATCTATGCGCTGGTGGGCCTCAGCCTGGCCTTCTTCGCGCACCGCAAGGGTCTGCCGCTGACGCTGAGGTCGGGCCTGTCGCCCTTGCTGGGCAAGCGCGTCAACGGGCCCATCGGCGATGCGGTCGACATCTTCGCCATCTGGGGCACGGCGTTCGGCATCGCCACGTCTCTGGGTTTCGGCGTGTCGCAGATGAACAGCGGCCTGACCTATCTGCTGGGCATTCCCAACACCGCCTGGGTTCAGGTCGGGCTGATCGTCGTGGTCATGGCGGCGGCGACCGCCTCGGTCATGAGCGGGGTCGGCAAGGGGGTGCGCCGTCTGTCGGAGCTGAACCTGGTTCTGGCGGTGCTACTGATGCTGTTCGTGCTGGTGGTCGGGCCGACCGGCTTCCTGTTCAAGGCGCTGGTCCAGAACTTCGGCTTCTATCTCAGCCATTTCGTCGAGCGGACCTTCACCCTCTACGCCTATGAGCCGCGCGCCTGGATGGCGGACTGGACCCTGTTCTACTGGGCCTGGTGGATCGCTTGGTCGCCGTTCGTAGGGATGTTCATCGCGCGGATTTCGCGCGGGCGAACGGTGCGTGAGTTCCTGCTGAACGTGCTGCTGGTGCCGGCCGGCTTCACCTTCCTGTGGATGACCGTCTTCGGCAATACGGCGATCAGCCTGGACATGGGTCAGGCGGCGGGCGCGATTTCCAACGCCGTTTCGGCCGACCTGTCGACCGCCCTGTTCTACTTCCTGGAGCAACTGCCGGGCGCGGCCTTCACCTCGGGCCTGGCCATCCTGCTGGTGGCGGGCGGGCTGGGCGCGCTGCAGGCCGCGACCTTAGCCGCCGCCCTGCCCTTCGTGCTGATCATGATCCTGCTGTCGATCGGCCTGGTGCGCCAAATGACCGCCGACGTCGCCGGCCGCAGCCTCGAGACCGAAGGCCCGCCCTTGGCGCAGCAGCTGAAACGCATCCTGGCCCCGGCCAGCCGCAGCGATATCAACGATGAGATCGAGCGCCACGGCCTGCCCGCGCTGGAAACGGTTCACGCGGCCCTGGAAGCCGAGGCGGCTGACTCCGAGATCGGGCGCGACGACGGCGTCGCCTGGCTGACGGTCAAACAGGGCGAACGCACCTTCATCTATCGCCTGGGCGCCCGCTCGCGTCCCCGTCCCGCCGTGACCCAGCGCGAGACGCCCGAAGGCCGCCGCCTTCTGGAATGGCGACTGACCGCCCAGACCGGCCAAGGCGAACGCCCCCACGACATCACCGGCTTCACCCGCGACCAAATCGTCGCCGACGTACTGGAAAAGCTTCAACGCTGGCGACTGGCCTAGACGACGAAGGGGCGCTAGCGTCCGGCGGTCTTCGCTGGAGTTCGCCATGTCCCTTCGTCTGTCGCGCCGCACCCTGTTCGCTTCCGGAGGCGCGGCGGCGCTGGCGGCGGGACCCGTGTTCGCCCAGACCGCGCCGGCGAACGACGATGCGTCGCTGGCGGCGGCCGTGGACGCCTATGTGGCCAAGTGCATGGCGGCTTGGCCGGATCAGCCGGCGCTGGGCGTCGCGGTGGTCAAGGACGGGGCGACCGTTCTGGCGCGCGGTTATGGCGTCAAGGTTCAGGGCAAGCCGGCGCGGGCCGATGAGCACACCCTGTTCGCCATCGCCTCCAACACCAAGAACGTCACCGCCGCCGCCCTGGCCATCCTGGTCGACGAGGGCAAGGTGAAGTGGGACGAGCCGGTTCGGACCTATCTGCCCGGCTTCACCCTGTCCGATCCCTATATCGGCGAACACATCACGGTGCGCGATACGCTGAGCCATCGGGCCGGGTTCGGCCTGGGCGCCGGCGACCTGCTCTTCTGGCCCAACTCGGACCGCACCCGCGCCGAGGTGCTGGCCCAGGCCGCCTTCGTGCCGATCGAGGACGGATTCCGGGCGCGCTATCACTACTGCAACCTGATGTTCGTGGTCGCGGGCGCGGTGCTAGAGGCCGTGTCTGGCATGAGCTGGGAGGCCTTCATCCAGACGCGCATCCTGGACAAGGTCGGGATGACCGAGACCGTGCCGCTGGCGCGTCTGGCGGATGCGTCCAAGTCCGCCCTGCCCCACGGCCGGGTCGGGCCGCCGCTGCGCTATCAGGGGGCGATGACGCCCATCGCCACGTCCATCGTCGAGGTGTGGAACTGGGATTCGGCGGCGGCTGCGGGGGGCATATGCACCACCCCGACCGACTGGGCCAAATGGATCGCCGTGCGGCTGAACGAAGGCAAGCTGCCCGACGGGACGCGGCTGTATTCCGAAGATGCGGCGCGCGAGATGTATCGCCCCAACATCATCGTAGGCTCGTCGGCCGGACCGACGGCCGAACTGCCCAACCGATCCATCGCCTCGACCTATGCGATGGGACTTCAGGTTCAGGACTATCGCGGCGAGCGGATCGCCAGCCACGGCGGCGGCTCGCCCGGCGGCATTTCCGCCACGGTGCTGATCCCCGGCCGCAAGACCGGCTTCAGCGTCTTCTCCAACGCCGAGGAGAGCTTCCTGCTGCGCGCCTTGCGGTCCGGCATCACGGACATCTGCATGGGCAAGGTCGATGTGGACTGGATCGCGGACTCCAAGAAGCTGGAGGCCGAGGGCAATGCGAAATCCATCGCCGCCGCCGCCGAAATCGACGCCAAACAGGCGGCCGGCGCGCCCCCGTCCATGCCGCTGGACGCCTACGCCGGCACCTGGCGCGATCCGTGGTACGGCGACATCGTCATTGCGCCCAAGACCGAGGGACGCGGCCGCAACCGCAAGAGCGGCCTGTGGCTGAGCTTCACCCACACGCCCGCCCTGCAAGGCTGGTTGGAGCCGTACGACGGCGAGACCTTCCGCACCCGTTTCCCGGACAAGCGCGAGGAGGACGCCTTCGTCACCTTCTCGATCCTGACGGCCAAACCGGCGACCGCGACGGTGAAGGGGGTCAGCCCCGACATCGACTTCAGCTACGACTATCAGGACCTGAGACTGACGCGCGTGTGACCTCGGACGACCCTGTGACCCAGGGTCGCAAACCGGAACGGCCCTGGCGTCCTGACGCTGTCTTCCCATCAATGGAAAGGGAGACCGTCATGTCCAAGACCCCAAACCCGCGCGCGCTGGATCGCGACGAGGCGGATATGGTCGAACAGACGAAGGCGTTGGCCGAGCGCTCGCCGGCGGAACTGCGCGATTTGATCGGGCGGCTGCGCGCGCGGCGTGACCGGGTGCAGCGTCAGATCCGAGGACGCGTTCGTGCGGGAGAGAGCGGCCCGGATGCCGGCGCGCGTGAGAAGAAGGCGCTGCTGACCAAGGCCATCGCCCGCGTCGCCGATGAGATGGACCGGCGTAAAGCCGGCTCTAAATCCGGCGGGGCATCCGCGACGGCGACCGACAATCTGCGCGAGGCCGTCCGCCGCAAGGCCGAAAGCCCGACTTGGACCGGGCCGGACGATCGCACCGCCGATCTGGGGCCCAGCGAAACGCCGAACACCAAGATCGCCCCGTCAGGCGCGCTTCACGCCGAGGGCATGCGCGCCGCGATCGCCCGCTCGACCGGCGCGCGCTAGCCGGTGATCTCCAGCAGCTCCAGCTTGGCTTCCTGCTTGGGCCACGGCAGGACCAGGCGCCAGCGGTTCTGGCCGATGCGTTCGATGACGCCGACCTGATCGCGTTCGGCCTTGTCGCCATAGGCGGGGAAGGTCTTCTCGTCGGCGCCCCAGGCCTGGGCGCCGACATAGACGGCGCGGCGGTCGGTGTCGGGATAGATCAGGCCGCGCGTGCGCTGCGATCCCGTCGTCTTGGTCAGGACCAGATCGCCGCCCGGCGTCAGCTCGACCGAACAGGCGAACCAGGGATATTCGACATAGGCCAGACCTTGGCCCTCGACGCGGCGGCCCATCTTGATGGTGCGGCAGCGATAGGTTCCGGGGCCGGGTTGGATGCGGCCCGTCTGGGCGGCGTTGGGATCGGCGAGCGGCCCCAGGGCCTCGACCTGACGCGCGAAGCCGCCTTCCTCGGCCTCGGCGCGGGCCATGCGCCAGGCCTGATCCAGCCGGCCCAGCAGGCTGGCGTCGGCGGCCTTTGCGACCTGACGCCAGGAGTCGGTTCCGCCCTGCATCCCCTCGTCGGGAGCGGCTGCGGACTGCGGCGTCGCCGCCGCTTCCGGCGCGGCCTGGGCCGGCACGCCGGGTGCGGGCGTGGTCACGGCGGGCGATGTCTCGGCCGGGCTGGCTGGACTGTTGTCGCCACAGGCCGCCAGGGCCGTGGTGGTCATCAGGGCCAGAACGGCCAGAGGGGTGCGGCGCATCAGCGTCTCCATCGGTTGCCCTGACCGAACGTGACAGGGCGCCCGAGGTTCAGCCGAACCTTAGCCGCGCGGCGCCGGGACCAGCTCGATCAGGTCCAGATTGGATTCGGTGTTGGGCCACGGCAGGACCAGGCGCCAGCGCGCCTCGCCGATGCGTTGCAGGATGGCGACCAGATCGCGGTCGGGGTTGCGGCCATAGGTGTTGGCGGCGGACTCCTGCGCCAGGGCCAGCGAGCCGAGCATCACCATATGGCGGTCGTCTTCGGGAAAGAGCAGGCCGGAGGGGCGCTGCGAGCCGGTCAGCTTGGAGAACTTCAGGCCTTTCGGCGTCTGTTCGATGCGGCAGGCGAACCAGCCATAGACGACATAGCCCAGCCCGTCCTCGCCCCCTTGCGTGCCCAGTTTGACGGTGCGGCAGCGATAGTCGCCGGGCGGCGGGGCGACGCCGGGTCGGTCAGCCTTGGGGTCGATCAGATCGCCCAGGCTGTTCAGATCGCCGGAGCCGCGCTGACGCTTGGCCTGTTGCAGGGCCAGGGTCCAGGCGGCGTCGACGCGGCGATAGCGGTCCCGGTCGCCGGAGGTAATAACGCCGCGCCAGTCCATCAGCGCGCCCGCTGCGCCGGACGGCGGCGGGGGCGGCGGCGGCGGGGTCGAAGCGCAGGCGGCGACGGCGCACAGGACGGCCAGCGGCGCCAGACGACGCGTCAGCGAGCGGAACGGGATGAAGGGGGACATCAACGCTTCCCTTGGGGCGACCAGGCGAACTTAAGCCTCTTAGGCCCTCTCGCGACCATCGGCGTCAACCTTCGGGCCGCCCAGGGCCGTATTCAGCGCCGTATTCAGCGCCGCAGCCAGGGCCGCCAGATCCAGCGGCTTGGCCAGCCAGGCGTCGAAGCCGGCGGCGCGGCCGCGCGCCCGGTCCGGCGCCGATACGGCCGCCGTCAGCGCAAGGACCGGCACATGGCGCGTCAGGGGATCGACGTCCAGCCGCGCCTTGACCTCATAGCCGTCCATATCCGGCAGGCCGATGTCGAGCAGGATGACGTCGGGTCTGAGCGCACGCGCCAGATCCAACCCCTCCGGTCCCGTCGTCGCGGCGTGCAGGGTCAGGCCCAGGCCGCTCGCCGCCTGGCGCATCAGGGCGATGTTGGCGGGATTGTCCTCGATGTAGAGCACCACCGCCTGACGCGATGACGCCAGACCCGGCGCGGGGGCTGCCGGCAAACTCAGCGAAAAGATCGTGCCCGCGCCGGGGTTGCGCGCCATGGTCAGGGCGCCGCCCATCCGCTCGGTCAACCGCTGGACCGAGGCGACGCCGAGGGCGGTGCCGCCTCTGGCGTCGTGACCATCCAACGGGCGGAACGGTCGGTCGTCGCCCGCGCCGGCGGGGATCATGCTGGCGTCATGAATGGCGATGACGATCCGGTCCTCAGCGCGCGACATCTCCATGCGCACCGTGCTTCCGCCGGGTGAATGACGCAGGGCGTTCTCGACCAATCGGCGCAGGATCCGGCGGATCTGGCCCGGATCGGCCATGACGCACAGGCCGTGGGCAGGCGGCGGACAGGCCAGCGTTACCCCTGCCTCTCGCGCCTGCGCCTCCAGCCCATCGCAGACCTGGCGCAGCGCCAGACGCAGATCGACGCGGTGCAGCGAAGGCGAACCGCCGCCGTCACCGCCGGTCATGAAGGCTTCGGTTTCCTCGATCAGGGCCAGCAAGACACTGGCCGCGGCCTCGATCTGACGCACGGACTGTGCCTGGCGCGCCGTCAGGGGATTGGCCGGGTCGTCGGAGCGCAACAACTGGGAGAAACCCATGATCGTGGTCAGGGGGTTGCGCAGTTCGCGCCCCAGTGCGTGCATGACCTCGCCCCGCGTCCGAAGCTCGGCGGTCAGGCGGTCGACCTCGCCCTCGGCCGTCGTCAGGGCGCGGCGCAGGCCTTGGGTCTGCTGGGCGATGCGGGCTTCGAGCCGGGCGTTCTCTCGACGCAAGCCCTCGGTGACCCCGAGCGCTTGAAGCCAGAGCCAGATCCCCGCGCAGGTTCCCGCCAGCGCCAGGGACAAGACAAGCAAGACGAAATCCATGACGCCCCTCCGACGCGCCATATTGACGCGTCAAAGTTGCATTCAGGTAAATGCACCCGCTTGGGTTGTTATCAGTCTTCGCTGGCTGCGGCGGCTTCGGGCTTGCGACGCGGCGCACGGCGACGCGGGGCCGCCTCGCCTTCGGCTTGCTCGGCCGGGGTCGACGACGCCGGCGCGCGGGTCAAAAAGCCCGGCAGGGCGGTCGGGGCGTCGCCCTCGTCAGCCGCAACAGCGGCGGCGGTGCGGCGCGGTCGGCGTGCTGGCCGTTCATCGGCAGCGGGCGCCTCGACGCTCGGGGCGTCAGTGGCAGGCGCATTGACCGGCGTCTCGACGACGGGCGCTTCGCTGACGGCTTCGGCGTAGGAAGGGGCGGCGCCCTCAGCGCCCTCTTGGGCGCCGTCCTGATTGTCGAAGCGGCGATTGCGTTCCTCGCGGCGACGCTCCCAGCGTTCGCGGCGGGTCTCGCGGCGGCCGCCCTCGCGGGCCTCGCCTTCGGTGCGGGGCTCACGATCGTCGGCGCGGGGCTCGCGGGGCTGTGTGCCGCGACACTACTGGAAGGGCAGGGCCTCAAAGTTTTGGTGCTGGAGGGGCGCGAGCGCGTCGGATGGCGCGTCTATACGCTCTACAATTTGCCGAGCCAGCCTAGCCGCATGCCGGGCGAAATCGCCAATCCTTTGGGCCGCATTCATTTCGCCGGTGAGTACACCGCGCTGACCAATCGCGGCATGGAAGGCGCCATGGAATCAGGCGAACGCGCGGCCTTGGAAGTGTTGGGGGGATGTGATGAAAATAATATGGAGTACTTTGGCCATTGTCTGCTTGCT
>OFRI01000277.1_pt1 | contig 14005 bp, 13 predicted proteins | sample 1543031 | NCBI WGS metagenome assembly OFRI01 (sample SAMN07774226, study PRJEB24372) | wastewater metagenome
CTAGAGTGCGCAAAAGGTTGCGCACTCTAGCGCCTCTGTGGGCGCCGGGATTGGCCGTAGTGACAGCGTTAAGCGAGTTTTTGAACTGGCTCACACTAGGCCGCTGTAGGCGCGTTACCGGTTCCTTCGTGGCCGCGCGGCTTACGGCGAAACAGCAAAAGGCCCTATTCCCGCCAGGCTTAGCGCCTGGTAGCCGGCATACAGCGCCAGTAGGGCGAAAGCGCAGGCCGCGATGCGGCGGATCAGGGTCAGCGGCAGGCGCTCGGCGGCAAAGTTGCCGGCCAGCACCACGGGCACGTTGGCCAGTAGCATGCCTAGGGTGGTGCCGATAATGACCATGATGAAGTGTGGGTACTGGGCCGCCAGCATCACCGTCGCCACCTGGGTTTTGTCACCCATCTCGGCCAGGAAGAAGGCGATTAGAGTGGTCAGGAACGGGCCATAGCGCTTCAGGCCCGACGCTTCGTCATCGTCGAGTTTGTCCGGCACCAGGGTCCACAAGGCCACGGCCGCAAACGCCAATGCCAGCACGGCACTCAGGGTGGCCGCGGAGAAAAAGCTGGCGACCCAGCTGCCTACGGCGCCGGCGGCGGCGTGGTTGGCCAAGGTGGCAACGATGATGCCGGCGATGATCGGCCAGGGCTTGCGAAAGCGGGCGGCCAGCAGCAGGGCAAGCAGTTGGGTTTTGTCACCGATTTCGGCGATGGCCACGATAAAGGTGGGGACGACCAGGGATTCGAGCATTGGGATTCCTTGGGGCGGGTTAACAATTGGCTATGACACGAACTACCTTCCCGCCCCGGGTGAGGTGTACGTGTCATAGGTCTTGTCAAACCGGCGGCCTGCGTAGGCAGGCGTGGGTCGCACGCGCCATGGTCTGTTGACCAAGTATGTTGACGCGTGCCGGGCGAGCTGGCGCTCGCGGGAGACTACTCCCCTAGGACGGGGCGCATTGTGCCCAAGGCTGCCGGTATCGGCAAGCGTTCGGCGCTTAGAGGTTGCGCCGCCAATCGCGCTCGGCGCGGCTTTCACGGTTGGAGGTGCGCACCTCTACCGGGCGTTTGGCCTGGTACAGGTGAAAGCCGTCCGCTGCCGCCAGGGTGGTGCAGGGGCCGAGATTGGTTTCGATGATGGGTGGGTACTTGAGAAAGTTGTTTGCCACCAGGCGCAATTCGCCGCCGGGCTTGAGGTGCTTGGCCGCTTCGCGCAGCAGGGTTTCGGTAGCCTGGTATTCGGTGTGCACACCCTGGTGGAACGGCGGGTTGGTGATGATCACATCCAGCTCGAAGGGCGCGGCATGAATGCCGTCGCCGGCCACGACCTCGGCCTGCAGGTCGTTGGCCTGCAGGGTCAGGCGGCTGCTGGCGAGGGCGAAGGCGTCGACGTCCAGCAAGGTCACTTGGCTCTCCGGGTAACGGCGCTTGAGGGTCGCGCCAAGCACGCCCGCTCCGCAGCCAAAATCGAGAATGTGGCCGGCGGGCAGCTGATCGAGGTGCTGCAGCAGCAAGGCCGTACCACGATCCAGGCGACCGTGACTGAACACCCCCGGCAGGCTGACAACCTTGAGTGGGCCGTCCGCCAGTGGCAGTTCATAACGCTGAGCCAGGGCCATCAGGTCCGGGGCGGCGGGCGCCTGATCGACCCGTACCTGCCAGAGTTGGCAATGGCGGGCGCTGTCGAGTTTGCGCGGCTTGCCGTAGCTGGCCAGCTGTTTGGCTGCGCGCTCGATACCGGCACGTTTTTCCCCAACCAGAAACAGCTCGCGACCGCCCAGGCGCGCGGCGAGGGCCTGCAGCAGGTAGTCGCAGAGTTCACGGGATTTGGGCAGGAACAGCACCGCCGCCTCGAAGGGCTCATCCGGCACGTTCACAGCAAACTGGCTGCGCCCGGCGAAGCGTGCCTGCAGCTGGGCCTGTTCACCAGCATGCCAGCTCCAGCCGTGGGCAGCGGGGAAGCGGCCGAGCAGGTCATCGCCCGGTAGCCCAGCCAGCAGCAGGTTGCCGGTAAACAGCTCGGCCTGACGCAGGAGTACTTCGCTTCGCGGGTCCATGCTTGCTCCTTGGAAAAAGTGGCGCAGCTTAGCCGATTCTCGACCACGTCTGGGTATTGCCTGCCAACGTGCTCAGTTGATCAGGCGGCGTGGCGTGGCATTGAAGTAGGCATGGGCATTCTCTGCCAGTTGGCCGACGATGCGCTGCCGGGCTTCGCGGCTACCCCAGGCACAGTGCGGGGTGATGATCAGGCGCGGAATATCGCCGGCCAGCAGCGGGTTGTCAGTCTGCGGTGGTTCGCTGCTGAGCACATCACAGGCGGCACCGCCCAAATGGCCGCTGCGCAGGGCGTCGGCCAGGGCCTGCTCGTTGACCAGACCGCCGCGGGCAGTATTGACCAAGAGGGCATTGGGTTTCATTGCCTGTAATTGAGCGGCGCCGATCAGGTCGCGGGTGTGTTCGTTGAGCGGGCAGTGCAGGCTGAGGGCGTCCACGTGGGGCAGCAACTCATCCAGCGGCAGGCGATCGCTGCGCGCCGGGCGGCCGGGCAGTTGACCGAGCAGCACGCGCATACCGAAGGCTTCGGCCAGGCGGCCGACGGCGCTGCCCAGTTCGCCATGGCCGAGCAGGCCGAGGGTCTTGCCGTGCAGCTCCATGATCGGATAGTCCAGCAAGCAGAACTGGCTGGCGTGCTGCCAGCGCCCTGCAGCGACGGCCTGTTGGTAGTCGGGCAGGCGCGTAGCCAGGGCCAGCAGCAACATCAGGGTGTGCTGGGCCACCGCCGGGGTGCCGTAGCCTTGGCAGTTGCACACGGCAATGCCCTGGGCGCGGGCGGCGGCGAGATCGACATTGTTGCTGCCGGTGGCGGCGATCAGGATCAGCTTGAGGTCCGGGCAGGCAGCCAGGGTGCTGGCATCCAGCAGCACCTTGTTGCTGATGACCACCTGAGCGCCTTGCAGGCGTTCGATGATGAGCTCTGGCGGTGTTTGGGCGTGCAGGTGCAGCGTGTCGAAGACCTGCTGTAAAGGCGCGAGGTCGAGGTCGCCGAGATCCAGCGAGGCATGGTCGAGAAATACCGCGCGGCGGCCACTATTCATCAGCTGTACCTGTTGCAGGGAAGGGCGTATGGATAAGCTGGTCAGCCTAACAGAAGGCGATTATGGCTGTGGAGGCTGCATGTACTGGACGGAATTTCTCACGGTGGCACTGGTGCATCTGCTGGCTGTCGCCAGCCCTGGCCCGGACTTTGCCATCGTGCTGCGCGAAAGCGTGAGCAATGGTCGCCAAGCCGGGATCTGGACGGCTTTGGGGGTTGGTAGTGGGATCTTGCTGCACGTCGGCTACTGCCTGTTGGGTATCGGTCTGATCGTGTCGCAGTCGATTGTGCTGTTCAATCTGCTCAAGTGGCTGGCGGCGGCGTATCTGATCTATATCGGTATCCGCGCCTTGCAGGCCCGTCCGGCCGATCCTGCCGGTGCCGAGCTGGCGCCGCTTGCTGCGCGTTCGCCACGGGCGGCATTTGCTCGCGGCTTCGTCACCAATGGCCTGAACCCCAAGGCCACGTTGTTTTTCCTGTCGTTGTTTACCCTGGTGATCAGCCCGCAAACCCCACTGCTGGTGCAGGCGGGTTATGGCCTCTATCTGGCCCTGGCCACCGCTGTGTGGTTTTGCGCAGTGGCGCTGCTGTTCAGCCAGGCGCGGGTGCGTCGCGGCTTTGTGCGCCTGGGCCACTGGTTTGACCGGCTGATGGGCGCGGTGCTGGTTGGCTTGGGCATCAAGGTGGCGTTCAGCGAACTGCACTGAGCCTTGCGCTAACAAAAAAGCCCCGCGAGTGATCCCTGCGGGGCTTTTTTAGTGGGGGGTAGGGCTAGAGATCAAAGTCATAGTCGTTCAGCTGCTTTTGCAAGCGCCGCTCTTCCAGGTAGTTGTCGATCACTCGACGCTTGGCCAGGTTGGTTTTGGCGACTTCCACCGGTGCTTCGGCGGCTTCTTCGCCGTCCTCGGCGACCAGGTCGTCGTCTACTTCGAGGGGTTGGGTTTCAGTGCTCATCAGTTTCACTCCAGCTGTGGGGTGCCATTGGCGGACCTTATAGCGGCAAAGCGATGAAGGGTAAAAAAGATTTTTTCAATCGGCAGTATAGCCAAGCTGTTAAAGGCTCAATCGTCGCTGGTCTTTTGCTTGAAATCACACAGGTCTTCGATCCGGCAGCTGCCACAGCGCGGTTTGCGCGCCTGGCACACGTAGCGCCCGTGCAGAATCAACCAGTGATGGGAGTCGAGGAGGAATTGTTTGGGTACAAACTTGAGTAACTGACGCTCCACCTCCAGCACGTTTTTACCGGGGGCGATGCCCGTGCGGTTGCTGACTCGGAAGATGTGTGTGTCCACGGCCATGGTCGGCTGGCGAAAGGCGGTATTGAGCACCACGTTGGCGGTCTTGCGTCCCACGCCGGGCAGGGCTTCGAGTGCTTCACGGGTTTGCGGCACCTGGCTGGCGTGCTGTTCCACCAGCAGGCGGCAGGTTTCGATAACGTTCTTGGCCTTGCTGTTGTATAGGCCGATGGTCTTGATGTACTCGCTCAGGCCTGCGACGCCCAGGGCGTAGATCGCCTCCGGGGTGTTGGCGACGGGATACAGCTTGGCGGTGGCCTTGTTGACGCTGACGTCGGTGGCCTGGGCCGAGAGAATCACCGCAATCAGCAGCTCGAAGGGCGAGTTGTAGGCCAGCTCGGTCTTCGGCTCGGGATTGTCCTCGTGCAGGCGCCGGAAGATCTCCAGGCGTTTGGCCGCGTTCACTCGATTACCCCGGTAACCCGCACGCGCCGGCTGGGCGCTGCTTCGGCTGGCACTTGCGCGGCCTTGGCGCGATCGCTGGCGCGGGCATCCAGGTGGTTTTTACCCGCGATTAGCAAGCCCAGAACCAGAAAGGCCCCCGGCGGCAAGATGGCGAGGAGGAAGCCAGGGTAGTGGGGGAAGACTTCAATCTGCCAACTGGCAGCTTGGGCGCCAAACAGCAGCTGCATATTGCTCAGCAGCATGCCGGTGCCGAGCAGCTCGCGCACGCTGCCCAGGGCCAGCAGCACCAGGCCGAAGCCGGTGCCCATCATAAGGCCATCAAAGCTGGCATGGGCCACGCTGTTTTTCGCGGCAAAGGCTTCGGCCCGGCCGAGGATGATGCAGTTGGTGGTGATCAGCGGAATAAAGATGCCGAGGATCTGATACAGCTCATAGGTGAAGGCCTGCATCAGCAGTTCGATGCAGGTGGTCAGGGCGGCAATGATCATCACGAACACCGGCAGGCGCACAGCATCGGTGACCTGACGGCGGATCAGCGCCACGGCGGCGTTGGAGGCCGCCAGTACCAGGGCCGTGGCGATGCCCATGCCGAGGGCGTTGACCATCGAGTTACTCACCCCCAGTAGCGGGCACAGGCCCAGCAGCTGCACCAGGCCGGGGTTGTTCTTCCACAGGCCGTTGACGGCAATTTCGCGATAACTAGCCATTGTTGTGTTCTCCGCTGCCGGTGTCGGGGGCTAGCAAGTGGGCGCGTTGCTGATCGAAATACTGCAGCGCCTGGTGCACGGCTTTGACCACCGCCCGTGGGGTGATGGTGGCGCCGGCGAACTGGTCGAACTGGCCGCCGTCTTTTTTCACTGCCCAGCCCGATTCATCCGGCGCCGTCAGGGATGTGCCAGCAAAGGCGCCAATCCACGGGCTTTTGCTGAGCTCAATCTTGTCGCCCAGGCCTGGGGTTTCCTTGTGGCTGATGACCCGCACGCCAGCCAGTGTGCCATCGGCCTTTACGCCCACCAGCAGGTGGATGGCGCCGCTGTAGCCGTCTGGCGCGCTGACCTGGAAGATGATCGCGCTGATCTGGCCATTCAGGCGGGCGACATAGGCCGGCTTGGCTTGGCTGTAGCCGAGTAGCGGACTTTGCACCGAGCGCGGGTGGTCCAACAGGTGATTGTCGTAGCTGCCGGTCGGCAGGATTTCGCTCAGGGCCCGGGCCTTGGCATCCCGCTCGGCGCTGGTAATCCGCTCAGCGGTGCCTTGCTGGGTGATGGCCACCAAACCGACGGTAAATACGGCAAACAGGCCGAGAATGACGCTATTTTTCAGCATGGAGCGGCTGATTTCTGGCAGGTTCATGTTCACTCCCCGATCTTGAAGCCGCGTTCGGCTTTGCGGTGGCCGTAGGTACGCGGGCGGCTGTAATAGTCGATGGTCGGGGCGGTTAGGTTCATCAGCAGCACCGCGAAGGCCATGCCGTCCGGGTAACCGCCCCAGGTGCGGATGATGTACACCAGCACGCCGACACCGGCGCCAAAGATGATCCGGCCCAGTTGGCTGGTGGCGCCAGACACCGGGTCGGTGACGATAAAGAAGGCGCCAAGCATGGTGGCGCCGGTCAGCAGGTGGAACAGCGGCGAGCCGTTGGAGTCCGAGCCGCTGCCATTCCAGAACAGCAGGCTCATCACGGCGAGTGCGGCGAGCATGCCCACGGGTGCGTGCCAGCTGATCAGTTTTTGTTTGAGCAGGTACAGACCGCCGAGCAGGAAGGCCAGGTTGACCCATTCCACCCCTTGGCCGCCAAAGCGGCCAAAGGCTGGGTTCTGGGCCCAGAGTTCGTCGACCGTCAGGCTTTTGTTGAGCTTCAGGCTGTCCAGGGCTGTGGCTTGGCTCCAGCCGTCGGGCAGGCTGGCCAGGCCCCAGATGTGTTCGATGCCGGCGAGCATGCCGACGCTATGGGGCGCCGGCCAGGTGGTCATCGGCAGCGGGAAGGAAATCAGCACCACCACATAGCCCAGCATGGCCGGGTTGAAGGGGTTCTGCCCGAGGCCGCCATACAGTTGCTTGCCGAAGATGATGGCAAAGCCCACGGCGATCAGGGTCAGCCACCAGGGTGCATAGGGCGGCAGGGCCAGGGCGAGCAGCACGGCGGTGACCAGGGCGCTGCCGTCCTTGAGGTAGAAGGCGATGGGCCGTTTACGAATGGCCAGGATCGCGGCCTCGCAGCCCAGCGCTACCAAGCTGGTCCACAGCAGGTTGACCAGGGTGCCGATACCGAACAGCCAGGTCAGGACCAGCACCGCCGGCACGGTGGCCAGCAGCACCTGCAGCATCACCCGTTGGGTGCGCTGGTTGCCGGTGGCATGGGGCGAAGTGATGCGGGGCAGGGCCATTGGTGCTCCGGAGCTGACTAAGACGTTCACGTGCCTGGCCAGTGGCGGCGCAGGTACTCTTGCTGATCGGTTGGCCGGAGGGCGTCCGGCGTTATTCGTGGTGCTAGGCACACGCTGTAGGCGCGGCTTCAGGCGCGAAGTTCGCGGATAAATCCGCGCCTACAAAGGCTCAACGTGCAACATGGATAGAGCCTTGTTCGTGCTTCCGCGTCCCGGATTACCTCCGGGCTACGCGGCGAGGCCAACACTGTAGGAGCGGCTTCAGCCGCGAAATTCGCGGATAAATCCGCGCCTACAAGGGCTCAACGTGCAACATGGATAGAGCCTTGTTCGTGCTTCTGCGTCCCGGATTACATCCGGGCTACGCGGCGTGCCAGGTGTTCAGTTGTTGATGTGGGCCTCTAGCTGTTGCTCTGCCTGGGCCAGGCGTTGCCGGGCCGCGGCCAGCACGGCGGCGTCGCTGCTGTCATCGCGTTCCAGTTTGCGCAGGTCAGCGCGGGCAAAGGCCAGCTCGGTTTTCAGCGCTCGGGTGGCTTCGTCCACGGGCTGCTTATCGGTACGCACCAGCTCTGGCGCCGGCTTGCCGGAGGCATCCTCGGCAGCGTGCAGGGCCTGTTCGGCCTCCGCCAGGGCGTTACGCAGGGCCACCAACACGCTGTCGTCGCTCAAGGCTTTCTCGGCTTTTTTCAACTCGGCACGGCGCATGGCCAGCTCGATCTTGGCCCGTTTCAAGGGGCTCAGCTCGCTGCTTTCGGCGGGTTTTTCCGCTGCAGCGGGTGCTTGGCTTTGCAGGCTGGCCAGCAGTTGTTCGGCGGCCTCCAGCTGAGTGGCCAATTGTTGGCGCTCGGCTGCTTGCTCGCTGCTCGGCGCTTCGACCTTCTCCAGCTTGCGCAGTTGGGCACGGAGCATAGCGGCGTCGATCTTGGCTTTTTTCAGGACGTTGTCGTCGGCAGCTGGCGTGCTGGCTGGCGGAGTTGCGGTTTTGCTCAGTTCGGCAGTGAGTGCCTGTTGTGCGGCCTCGGCGGCGATGCGCAGTTCATCCACCTGACTTTGCAACTCGCTGCTGGCGTGGATGGCCAACTGCTTCTCGGCCTTCTTCAGCGCCACCTGGGTCATGCTGGCTTCGATCTTCAGGCGTTTGAGCGGGTCGATCTGCGCGGTTGCGGCACTGCTGGGGGCACTGCCGACGGCGGCCGAGCTGCTGCCTGCCTCGGCTTGGGCGGCTTTGGCGCGGGCGGCTTTCTCCGCGCGGGCCTGGCGCTCGGCTTCTTTGCGTTCCTCTTCGCGGCGCAGGCGTTCCTGGCGTTGTTCGAAGCGCTGGCGCGACTGCTCGGCCTTCAGTTGCTTGTGTTCCAGCTCGCGGATTTCGCTTTTGGCGGCGCGGTAGTACTGCACCAGCGGGATGCTGGACGGGCAAACGTAGGCGCAGGCGCCACATTCGATGCAGTCGAACAGGTGGTGCGCCTTGAGCTGTTCATGCTGCTGGCCGAGGGCGAAAAAATGCAGCTGTTGCGGCAGCAGGCTGGCTGGGCAGGCCTCGGCGCAGTCGCCGCAGCGAATGCACGGCAGCGCCTGCGCGGGCGCTGGCAACTCGTCGCGGCTGGCGGCCAGCAGGCAGTTGCTGGTCTTGATCAGCGGCACGTCCAGGGAGGGCAGGGTAAAACCCATCATCGGCCCGCCCATCAATAGGCGGCTGAGGTGCTTGCGGTCGAGGCCGGCAAACTCCAGCAACTCGCTGACGGGCGTGCCCAGCAGCGCTTCGACGTTCATCGGTCGCGCCAGGGCGGTGCCGGTGAGGGTGGTGATGCGCGAGATCAGTGGTCGGCCAAGCACCACGGCGTCATGGATGGCCACGCAGGTGCCGACGTTCTGACAGAGCATGCCGATGTCGGCAGGCAGGCCGCCGCTGGGGACTTCATGGCCAGTGAGAATCTGGATCAGCTGCTTCTCGCCACCGGAGGGGTACTTGGTGGGGAAGACTTTGAGGCTGTAGCTGCGCTCGCTGAGGGCGGCGCGCACGGCAGCGATGGCCTCGGGCTTGTTGTCTTCGATGCCAATCAGCACTGCGTCGGGCTGGATCAACTGCACCAGGATGTCGATGCCGCTGATCAGTGCGTCGGCTTTTTCGCGCATCAGCAGGTCGTCGGCGGTGATGTAAGGCTCGCACTCCGTACCGTTGATGATCAGGGTGTGAATCTTCTGCTGCGCGCGGGCGGTGAGTTTGACTGCCGTGGGGAAGCCAGCGCCGCCGAGGCCGCTGATGCCGGCCTGGCGGATTTTTTCCAGCAGTTCGGTGGCTTCCAGGTGGCGATAGTCCGGGCAGGGCTGCAAGGTGGTCCACTGCTCCAGGCCGTCGCTGTCGAGCACGATGGCCGGCGCCGGCAAGCCCGAAACATGGGGGAAGGGCTGCGGGCCTATGGCGCTGATGGTGCCGGAGGTCGGTGCATGCACCGGCACGCTAACCAAACCGTTGGCGGCGGCGAGTAGCTGGCCTTTGAGAACCCGCTCACCCACGCTGACGCTCGGCTCGGCGGGCGCGCCCAGGTGTTGGCTTAGTGGCAGGATCAGGCGCGCAGGCAAAGGCGCGGGCTGAATCGGCAGCTGATTGGACAGCTCTTTATGTTCGGCCGGGTGGATGCCGCCGGGAATGTCCCAGACCTGTTGGGCGTGGTCGATCAGCGCAGTCATGCCGCTTGCTCCCGGTCGGTGGCGATCAGTTGGCTAGGGGGCAGCGGCAACTGCCATTTCCAGCCTTGCAGGTTGCCGTTTACGGGCAGCATGTCGATGCAGTCCACTGGGCAGGGCTCGACGCAGAGGTCGCAGCCGGTGCATTCGCTGATGATGACGGTGTGCATCTGTTTGGCGGCGCCGACGATGGCATCCACCGGGCAGGCCTGGATGCACTTAGTGCAGCCAATGCACTCAGCCTCGCGGATAAAGGCGACCATCTGCGGCTTTTCGCCTTCGACCGCGTCCAGGGGTTCGGCTTCGACGTCGAGCAAGTCGGCCAGAGCTTGAATAGTGGCTTCGCCGCCAGGTGGGCATTTGTTGATCTTGTCGCCTTTGGCAATCGCCTCGGCGTAGGGCTTGCAGCCGGGGTAGCCGCACTGGCCGCACTGGGTCTGCGGCAGTAGGGCATTGACCTGCTCGGCGATGGGGTCGCCTTCAACGCGAAAGCGCACTGCTGCGTAACCGAGGATTGCGCCAAACACCAGGCACATGGCGAGCAGGGCGAGCACGGCAATCAGGATCAGGCTCATAGCTTGATCAGCCCAGCAAAGCCCATAAAGGCCAGGGACATCAGACCAGCGGTGAGCATGCCGATGGCGGCGCCGCGAAAGGGTACGGGCACATCGGCAATCGCAATGCGTTCACGCATGGCGGCGAACAGCACCAGCACCAGAGAGAAGCCCAGCCCGGCGGCAAAGCCGTTGGCGGTAGCGGTGAAGAAGGTGAACTCGGCCTTGTTGGCATTCAGCAGGGCCACGCCGAGGACGATGCAGTTGGTGGTGATCAGCGGCAGGAAGATGCCCAGCACCCGGTACAGCAGCGGGCTGGTTTTATTTACCACCATCTCGGTGAACTGCACCACCACGGCAATCACCAGAATGAAACTGATGGTGCGCAGGAACTCAATATCCAGCGGTTTGAGCACGTATTGCTGGACCAGATAGCTGCACATGGCAGCCAGGGTCAGTACAAAGGTGGTCGCTAGGGACAGGCCAATGGCGGTCTCGATCTTCTTCGAAACGCCCATGAATGGGCACAGGCCGAGAAACTGCACGAGGACGAAGTTGTTGACCAGGATGGAGCTGACCAGGATCAGGGCGAATTCGGTCATGCGGGGGTGGCCATGGTGAGTACCGTCGCAAGCAGGCAGAAGGCAGGTTGTATAGCTGCGTATTATCGGCAAGCGACGCCGCGCAAACAAGCCGACCCGAGGTGTCAGCTTGTTTGCATCATGCGGGGCCTGGTGGCCCTGCGCTGATGGGTCGCAGTCTTACTTGATGCGCTGGCCGGGTTTGGCGCCGTTGTCCGGGCTGAGCAGGTAGATCTCGCTGCCACCGGGGCCCGCTGCCAGGACCATGCCTTCGCTGATGCCGAACTTCATTTTGCGCGGCGCCAGGTTGGCGACGTAGAGGGTCAGGCGACCTTCCAGCTGGCTTGGGTCCGGGTAGGCGCTCTTGATACCGCTGAACACGTTGCGCTTGGCGTCGCCGATATCCAGGCTCAGGCGCAGTAACTTGTCGGCGCCTTCAACAAACTCGCATTTCTCGATCAGGGCCACGCGCAGGTCGATGGCGGCGAAGGTGTCGAAGTTGATCTCGGCGGCCAGCGGTTCTTTGGTCAGCTCGCCATTGCCAGCGGCCGGGGCAGGCGCGCCGGTTTCGGCGGCGAGGTCTTCTTTCGAGGCTTCCAGCATGGCTTCGATCTTCGCCGGGTCGATGCGCGTCAGCAGCGGATTGAACGGGTTTAGTTGGTGGTTGGCCAATGGCGTGCTGAGGTCAGACCAGTTCAGCGCGGGCACATTGAGGAAGGCCTCGGCGTCGCCAGCCAGTTTCGGCAGCACAGGTTTGAGCATGATCACCAACTGGCGGAACAGGTTGACGCTCAGGGCGCAGACTTCCTGCACTTCGGCCTGCTTACCTTCAACTTTGTTCAGTGCCCACGGCGCTTTCTCAGCAATCCAGGCGTTGGCGCGATCGGCCAGGGCCATGATTTCGCGCATGGCGCGGGCGAAGTCGCGGGCTTCATAGGCGTCGCTGATGCTCGGCGCGGCGGCCTGGAAGGCCTCCCACAGTGCCGGTTCGGGATTGGCGTCGACCAATACACCATTGTTGCCTTTGTGGATAAAGCCGGCGCAACGGCTGGCGATGTTCACCACCTTGCCCACGAGGTCAGCATTGACCTTCTGCACGAAGTCTTCGAGGTTGAGGTCGAGGTCGTCGACGCTGCGGCCCAGCTTGCTGGCGTAGTAGTAACGCAGGTATTCCGGGTTCAGGTGGTCCAGGTAGGTGCGCGCCTTGATAAAGGTGCCGCGGGATTTCGACATCTTCTGGCCGTTGACGGTCAGGTAGCCGTGGACATTGACCGCGGTTGGCTTGCGATAGCCGGCGCCTTCGAGCATGGCGGGCCAGAACAGGGCGTGGAAGTTGACGATGTCCTTACCGATGAAGTGGTACAGCTCGGCGGTGGAGTCCTTGGCCCAGTAGGCGTCGAAGTCCAGTTCCGGGCGTTTGCTGCAGAGGTTTTTGAAGCTGGCCATATAGCCAACCGGAGCGTCCAGCCAGACATAGAAGTACTTGCCGGGCTCGTCGGGGATTTCAAAGCCGAAGTACGGCGCATCGCGGGAGATGTCCCACTCCTGCAGGCCGGCATCCAGCCATTCGGCGATCTTGTTGGCGACGGCGTCCTGCAGGGTGCCGCTGCGGGTCCAGGTCTGCAGCATGGCCTGGAAGTCAGGCAGCTTGAAGAAGAAGTGCTTGGAGTCGCGCAGCACCGGTACTGCACCGGAGATGGCCGAACGTGGGTTCTTCAGTTCGGTGGGCTCGTAGGTGGCGCCGCATTTCTCGCAATTGTCACCGTACTGGTCCTCGGCCGCGCATTTCGGGCATGTGCCTTTGATGAAACGGTCGGCGAGGAACATGCCTTTTTCAGGGTCGAAGTACTGGGTCACCGAGCGGGTAGCGATGTGGCCAGCGTCACGCAGCTTGAGGTAGATGCCGGTGGCCAGTTCGCGGTTTTCTTCGGCGTGAGTCGAGTGGAAGTTATCGAAATCGACCAGGAAGTCGGCAAAGTCGGCGCTGTGCTCGGCCTGAACGTTGGCGATCAGTTGTTCCGGGGTGATGCCTTCCTTTTCCGCGCGCAGCATGATCGCCGAGCCGTGGGCGTCGTCGGCGCAGACATAAATGCACTGATTGCCGCGATGCTTCTGGAAGCGCACCCACATATCGGTCTGGATGTATTCCAGCATATGGCCAAGGTGGATCGAACCGTTGGCGTAGGGCAGGGCGCTGGTGACGAGAATCTTGCGTGGTTCGGACATGTGGGGCTTCGCTACTTGATGAAACGGAGGTCGGCCACTATAAAGCGCCGGGAAAGATATTTCACCTCTGCAAATCGTTGCCGGACATGCCGTCCGGAGGACAGAAGGGGTAGGATACCCGCCATCTTTTCCAGTCTTGTTATCGGAGTTGCCCATGAGCGCCGTCACTCGCGCAGCGGTGGAAGCCGTCCTCAGCCAATACACCGACCCTTACCTGAACCAGGATCCGGTCAGCGCCGGATGCGTGAAGAACATCGAAATCGTCGGTGATCGCGTCAATGTGCAGCTGGAAATCGGTTACGCCGCCGGTCTGTTCAAGAGTGGCTGGGCGCAATTGCTGCAACTGGCCATCGAAAACCTCGACGGTGTGGTGATGGCCAAGGTTGAAGTCAACAGCGTGATCGCCGCGCACAAGGCCCAGGCGCAGATTCCGGGGCTGGCTAACGTCAAGAACGTGGTCGCCGTGGCGTCGGGCAAGGGCGGTGTGGGCAAATCCACCACCGCCGCCAACCTGGCGCTGGCGCTCGCTCGCGAAGGCGCGAAGGTCGGGATTCTCGACGCCGATATCTACGGCCCGAGCCAGGGCATCATGTTCGGCATTCCCGAGGGCACCCGCCCGCAGATCAAGGATCAGAAGTGGTTCGTGCCGCTACAGGCCCATGGCGTCGAAGTGATGTCGATGGCGTTCCTGACCGACGACAGCACGCCGATGGTCTGGCGCGGGCCGATGGTCTCCGGCGCGCTGCTGCAACTGGTAACGCAAACCGCTTGGGGCGACCTGGATT
>OFRI01000279.1_pt1 | contig 13996 bp, 10 predicted proteins | sample 1543031 | NCBI WGS metagenome assembly OFRI01 (sample SAMN07774226, study PRJEB24372) | wastewater metagenome
CCGCCGTCGGCACGGCGGTGCCGCAGGACCGGCGCAGCGGCGCGATCGGGGTGGCGACGCTGTGCTTCCTCACCGGCGCCGGGATCGGGGCGGCGGTGATCGGCCTGATGAACCGGTTCGCGCCGGTGGACATGCTGGCCATCGGACCGGCGGGATCGCGCGACCTGTCGCGGCGCATCTGGCTGTTCATCATCGCCATCACCCTGCACAACTTTCCGGAAGGCGCGGCCGTGGGCGTCAGCTTCGGCGGCGGCGACATGCATCAAGGGCTGTCCACGGCGCTCGGCATCGGCATCCAGAACATGCCCGAGGGGCTGGCGGTGTCGGCGGCGATGGCGACCCTGGGATACGGCCGCTGGCCGGCCTTTGCGGCGGCGCTGGCCTCGGGCCTGGTCGAGCCGGTCGGCGGGCTGATCGGCGCCAGCGTGGTCGATCTCTTGCCCGGCGCCCTGCCGTGGGGCCTGGGCCTGGCGGCGGGAGCCATGATCTATGTCGTCACCGCCGAGATCATTCCCGAGACCCGCGAGAAGTCCAAGGGCGAGGGGTCTATGATCGGCCTGATGATCGGCCTGGTCGGAATGATGTTCCTGGATATCGCCCTGGGATGATGGCGGCGAAACGCGGCGTGACCGCGCAGCGGGGCGTTACATCGATTTACATGGCAGGCGGGGGTTGAAGCCGTCGGGGCCGAGAGGCTAGGCCTCTCGCTTCGCTGCTCGATTGTCCCCCGAAAGGAGCGCCAGCCTAAATGACGCGACCTCTCAAGCCTGCGGCTTCCCGTAGAAATTTCTTGTCTGGCCTGGGGCTTTTGGCCCTGATGGGCGCCGGAGTGTTCCCCATGCCTGTTTCCGCCCAAGCGTCTCGCACCGTCGCCCGTCACCGCCAGAAGATCGAGGATCTGATCGCGGCCATGACGGTCGAGGAGAAGGCGGGCCAGCTGAACCTGCTGGCCGATCCGTTCCGCTGGATGCCGACGGCGGTGAACCCGCTGGACGGCACGGGCGATCCCGCGCGCGTCACGGCCCTGATCCGCGAAGGCAAGGTCGGCAGCCTGTTTAACGGCATCGGCGCCGAGGCGGGCCGTCGCATCCAGCGCGTGGCGATGGAAGAGAGCCGGCTGAAGATCCCGCTGCTGTTCGCGGCGGACGTGATCCACGGCCTGTCGACCATCTTCCCCGTGCCCCTGGCCGAGGCGGCGGCCTTCGATACCGAACTGGCGCGGCGCACGGCGCGGGCCGCGGCGGTCGAGACGGCGGCGTCGGCCGTTCACCAGACCTACGCCCCCATGGTGGACGTGGCCCGCGACCAGCGCTGGGGCCGCAACGTCGAGGGCGCGGGCGAGGACGTTCTGCTGAACAACCTGCTCGCCGCCGCGCGCGTGCGCGGCTTCCAGGGCGAAAAGGGTCTGGACGACCGTGACGCGGTCTTAGCCACCGCCAAACACATGGCCGCCTATTCCGCCGCCGTCGGCGGGGTCGAATACAACACCACCGACATGAGCGAGCAGACGTTGCGTGGGGTCTTCCTGCCCCCGTTCAAGGCGTCGGTGGACGCCGGCGCCCTGTCGATCATGAGCGCCTTCAACGACGTCAACGGCGTGCCGGCGTCGGGCAGCCGCAAGCTGCTGACCGACATTTTGCGCGGCGAATGGGGCTTCGAGGGCTTCGTCGTCTCCGACTACACCTCCGAGCAGGAGCTGGTGGCCCACGGCTTCGCCGAGGACGGCCGCGACGCCGCCCGCCTGGCCTTCAACGCCGGGGTCGATGTGTCGATGGTGTCGGGTCTGTATCTGGAACATCTGCCCAGCCTGGTCGCCTCGGGCGAAGTGTCGATGGCGCGGCTGGACGAGGCGGTGCGCCGCGTCCTGAACACCAAGGCGGCGCTGGGCCTGTTCGACGATCCCTATCGCGGCACGGACCCGGTGCGTGAAAAGGCGGTGGTCGGGTCGCGCGAGCACGTCGAGCTGTCGCGCGAGGCGGGCCGCAAGTCGGTCGTGCTGCTGAAGAACGACAACGGCCTGCTGCCGCTGAAGAAGAACCAGAAGATCGCCCTGGTCGGCCCGTTCGCCGACGACGTGGACAATGTCTGGGGGCCGTGGACCATCTGGGGCGCGCCCGAGCGACGTGTTTCGCTGGAGGCGGGCTTCCGCGCGGCCATGAGCGATCCGCAGAACCTGACCCTCGCACGCGGCTCGGGCGTCGAGACGCCGCTGGACGGCGGGATCGAGCAGGCTATCGCCGCCGCCCGCGACGCCGAGGTCATTGTCCTGGCCATAGGCGAGGCGACCAATATGTCGGGCGAGGCCCAGTCGCGCACCGAGATCGTGGTGCCCGCGCCGCAGGTCGCCCTGGTCGACGCCATGGCGGCGCTGGGCAAGCCCATGGTCATCCTGCTGAGGAACGGCCGGGCGCTTGCGCTGGAAGGCAATGTGAAGAACGCCCAGGCCATCGTCGTGACCTGGTTCCTGGGCGAACAGATGGGCCATGCCGTCGCCGACGTCCTGTTCGGCGATCACGGCCCGTCGGCGCGCCTGCCGGTCAGCTTCCCGCACAAGTCGGGCCAGCAGCCCTATTCCTACGACCGCAAGACCACCGGCCGCCCGGCCAATCCCGATCTGGCGAGCGAGGAATACAAGGCTCGCTATCGCGAGACGACCAATACGGCGCTTTATCCCTTCGGCTATGGCCTGACCTATGGCGCGATCAGCTATGGGCCGATCGAGATGGAGAGCGACAAGCTGGCCTGGGCCGGCACGCTGGACCTGGCCGTGACCGTGACCAACACCGGGTCGCATCCGGCCGAGGAGCTGGTGCAGCTCTACATCCACGACCGGGTCGCCAGCCTGACCCAGCCGGGCCGATTGCTGAAAGACTTCAAGCGCGTGTCGCTGAAGCCGGGCCAGAGCACGAAGGTGACCTTCACCCTGAACGCTCGCCAACTGGGCTTCATCGGCGCGGACGAGACCTGGCGCATCGAGCCCGGTCTGTTCGACGTGTGGTTGGCGCCGCACGCCCAGGGCGGGGCGAAGGCGACGTTCCAGCTGATCGGTCCGGCGTCGATCACCGACGGTCGGTGACGCGCGCCACGTTGACGGGGCAGGCGGCAGGGCTTAACGACGCCGCCGTTTGCCTTCGGCCTTCGTATCGGCCGGATTCGATTTTAGGAGCGCGCCCATGACGACGAAGATTCTTCCGGGCGCCACCGGCGTTCTCGCGCTCGCAGACGGCACCATCCTGCAGGGCATCGGCGTGGGCGCCGTCGGCTCGGCCCTGGGCGAGGTGGTCTTCAACACCGCCATGACCGGCTATCAGGAAATCCTGACCGACCCGTCCTACATGAGCCAGATCCTGGCCTTCACCTTCCCGCACGTCGGCAATGTGGGGACCAATGTCGAAGACATCGAGCAGATGGGCGGCGGGTCCGACACCTCGGCGCGGGGCGCCATCTTCCGCGACGTGCCGACCGATCCGGCCAACTATCGCTCGGACGCCAGTTTCGACGACTGGATGAAGCGGCGCGGCGTCGTGGGTCTGGCCGGGGTCGACACCCGCGCCCTGACCAAGATCATCCGCGACAAGGGCGCGCCCCACGCCGTCATCGCGCACGACCCGGACGGAAACTTCGACCTGGAGGCCCTGGTCGCACAGGCCAAGGGCTGGACCGGGCTGGTCGGTCTGGACCTGGCCAAGCCCGCCTCGACTCTGCAGGCGTTCGAATGGAACGAGGGTCTGTGGGACTGGCCGGAAGGTCACCCCAAGACCGAAGGCCGCAAGGACGTGGTCGTCATCGACTACGGCGTGAAGCGCAACATCCTGCGCGCTCTGGCCTCAACCGGCGCGCGCATCACCGTGGTCCCGGCCACGACGACGGCGGAAGAGGTTCTGGCCCGCAATCCCGACGGCGTGGTCCTGTCCAACGGTCCGGGCGATCCGGCCGCGACGGGCGAATACGCCGTGCCTGAAATCCAGAAGCTGGTCGCCAGCGGCAAACCGTTGATGGGCATCTGCCTGGGCCACCAGATGCTGGCCCTAGCGCTCGGCGCCAAGACGGTGAAGATGGATCAGGGCCACCACGGCGCCAACCATCCGGTCAAGGATCTGACCACCGGCAAGGTCGAGATCGTGTCGATGAACCACGGCTTCACCGTCGATCGCGACAGTCTGCCCGACGCCGTGACCGAGACCCACGTCAGCCTGTTCGACGGCACCAACTGTGGCATCGCGGTCAAGGACAAGCCGATCTTCAGCGTCCAGCATCACCCCGAGGCCTCGCCCGGGCCGACCGACAGCCTGTATCTGTTCGACCGGTTCGCCGATCTGATGGGCGATCGCTGACGCCATGAAACAGGGGGCGGTTCGGTCGGACTATCTGGACTGGCTGGCCGAGGCGTTCGAGGTCGGTCGCCGGTTTACGCCCCTGCCGGACGGCGATGTCGTCGTTGGTTATGCGACGGGATACGACGCGGCCGACATCGCGCCCTTCGTCCTGTCGCTGCGGGCTGTGTTCGAGGGCCCTGTGGCCCTCGTGGTCGACGCCCAACCGGATTTGCGCGCCTTTCTGGCCCAACATCGGGTGACCGCCGTCGATGCGCCGGTCTGGCGCGGATGGGCGCCGCATCCGGTGATGCAGCGGTTCGTGGCCTTCGCCGGTCTGCTAGGCGAGCGGCCCGGCGCGGCCCTGGCCTGCGACGTGCGCGACGTGATCTTTCAGGCGCCGCCTTTCGATCCGGCGCCCAAGGGCCTTGAGGCCTATATCGAGGCCGAGACGCCGCTGGCCGATCACGCCTTCAATATGAAGTATCTGCGCGCCCTGTTCGGCGACGCCCAGGCGCGGCAGCTGGCCGACAAGGCCTGTCTGTGCGTCGGCACCATCGTCGGGCCGCGCGCCGAGGTTTCGCGCCTGTCGCGACTGATCCTGTCGCTGGCGGCGACGCCGCGTTCCGAGATCGGCGGGGCGTTCGGCGCCGATCAGGCGGCCTTCAACATGGCGATCCATCAGGGTCTGACGGCGATGACCGTGCGCCCCAACTATGGTCGCGTGGCGACCCTGGGCCTGACGCCCGGCGAGACCCTGAGGTTCGAAGGCGGCAAGGTCGTCAATCCCGACGCCAGCGTCAGCCCCATCGTCCATCAGCATGATCGCCATCCGCATCTTGAAGCGCCGGTCCATGCGCTGTGGGGTGGAGGGCTTGAGCTGCGTCGGCGTGTAAGGCCCAAGTCGGCGGGGCAGAAGTTCGAAAAGCTGAAAGCCTCGCTGCGCCGCCGGATGCCCGAACTGCGCTGACCCGGCTGTGCCAGGCCCAGGCGCTGGCGACGATGGAAGGCAGGTCCGACTGGCGTGGCGCAAAGCCCAGCGCCTGACGCGCCAGAGTGATGTCCGACACCAGGTGCGGCGGGTCGCCCGCGCGACGTGCTCCGGCTGCGTCGGGCAGACGAAGGTCGCTGTGCGCCATGATAGCCTCAACCACCTGCCGCACCGAATGGCCGCAACCCGCCCCCAGATTACAGGCGAAAAAGCCGCGTCGGTCGCCGAGCAACTGCGTCAGGGCGGCGAGATGGCCCCGAGCCAGGTCGCACACGTGGACATAGTCGCGCACCGCGGTGCCGTCGGGCGTCGGATAGTCGGTCCCATGAACGGCGAAATCGTCGATCTGGCCGCGTAGGGCCATCATGGCGCGCGGGATCAGATGGGTCTCGACCGGCCGATCTTCGCCGATCAGGCCTGACGCCGAGGCGCCGCTGGCGTTGAAATAACGCAGCGCGATGACGTTCAGCCCGTGCGCTGCGCTGGCGTCCGACAGGATCTGTTCGCAGCCCAATTTGGAGCGGCCATAGGGGGTGACGGGGGCCAGCCGCGTCGCCTCCGTGATCGGATCGTCGCCGGGATCGCCATAGACGGCGCAGGTGCTGGAAAAAACCAGCCGGTTTACGCCCGCTTCCCGCATCCCGCCCAACAGGCCGAACAGACCGCCGACATTGTTGCGATAGTAGTCCAGCGGCGCGCGCACTGATTCAGGGACCACGGACGAGCCGGAGAAATGCATCACGGCGCTGATGTCGTGGGCGACTAGGGTGTGGCGCACCTTGTCCGCGTCCCAGACATCGCCCTCGACCAACGGTCCCCAGCGCACGAAACGGCGCCGGCCGGTGGACAGGTTGTCGTAGGTGACGGGCCGATAGCCGGCGGCCGCCAAGGCCTCGCACACATGGGCGCCGATATAGCCCGCGCCGCCCGTGACCAGGATCGCCTTCGCAGATGACAGCGCCGATCCGACTTCGCCCATCCGCTCTTGTCGGATACCGAGGGTCGGTAAATCAACCCCAAATCACTCTAGTATGTATTCAGGGGTGTGTGGCGACTGTCAGGGGATCGGCGAGAAACTGCGTTCTTCGCGCAGGGCGCTGGCTTTCCGGACGGCGATCGGCGCGGCATGCAGCCAGTAGTCGGCGTCTTCGAGGCGCTGCTCCCTGCGGCGCTCCAGCCCGCGCAAGCGGCGCAGGGCGGCGTTCTGGAGAAGGCGCGCATGCAGGGCGCGGGGCGACAGTTCGGCGATGGCGGGAGAGCCGGGGACGGCGACGGCGTCGGGGCCTTTGGGCTCCACCGCCGGGCGGGCGATGGCGATAAACATGAGGATCTCGGTGCAGGAGGGAGAGGCGCTTCTGCGCCGAGCTAACGAGGGGTTAACCACAGTCCCTGTGGATAGTTCCTGACTGCGTCCGAAAAAAGTCCGTGAATCGAAAGACTTACTGCCCGTTTCCGGACAAAATAGTTACCGAAATCTTAATCCGGGGTCGGAGCGTTCGCTCAACGATGTCCGGAAAAGGCGCTGAAAAGGCGCCGCCGGTGGCAGTCCCTAGGGGAGTCGAACCCCTCTTTTCAGGTTGAAAACCTGACGTCCTAACCGATAGACGAAGGGACCGCGGCCGGGGCGGCGCATTTGCCCCGGTTCGGCCCCTCCTGCAAGCAAAAAGTTACGCGGCCGCGGCCGTTGCGGGCACGAGGGCGTCCAGCGCCGGGAACAGGTCGGCGATCAGATCCTCGACATGCTCCAGACCCACCGACAGGCGCACCAAACCATCGCCGATGCCGGCCGTCGCGCGCTGTTCCGGCGTCATGGCGGCGTGGGTCATGGTGGCGGGGTGGGCGATCAGGCTTTCGACGCCGCCCAGCGATTCCGCGAGGGTGAAGATCTCCAGCGTCTCGACCAGATCGCGCACGGCGTCCGTGCCGCCTTGTAGTTCGAAGCTGAGCATGGCGCCGGGGCCGGCCTGCTGGGCCGCGACCAGGGCGTGGTTGGGGTGGGACTTCAGGCCCGGATAGTGGACGGCCTTGACCGCCGGATGGGCGGCCAGCTTTTCGGCGATCTTGCCGGCCGTGGCCTGTTGCCGCTCGATGCGCGCGAACAGGGTGCGCACGCCGCGCAGGGTCAGATAGGCGTCGAAGGGCGAGCCGGTCACGCCGGTGCAGTTGGCCCACCAGGCCAGGGTCTGGTGATCCTCGGCGTCGGCCGAGATGACGGCGCCGCCGACCACGTCGGAATGGCCGTTGATGAACTTGGTCGTCGAGTGGACGACGAAATCGGCGCCCAGCTTGATCGGGTTCTGCAAGGCCGGCGACAAGAAGGTGTTGTCGCACACGACCTTGGCGCCCGCCGCATGGGCGCGGGTGCAGATGTCGGCGACATCGACCAGGCGCAGCAGGGGGTTGGACGGGGTCTCGACCAGCACCAGCTTGGGTTTCAGCGCCAGGGCGGCCTCGAAGGCGACGGGATCGCCTTGATCCACCAGCAGCAGTTCGAAATGTCCCTTCCTGGCGCGGGCGTTCAGCAGGCGACAGGTGCCGCCGTAGCAGTCGTGCGGCGCGATCAACAGGTCGCCCGGCTCCAGCAGGGTCAGCGGCAGATCGACCGCGGCCATGCCGGTGGCGGTGATAACGCAGCCGGCGCCGCCTTCCAGCTCGGTCAAGGTCTCGGCCAGGACATCGCGGGTCGGATTGCCCGAACGGCTATAGTCGTACTTCCGCTTCTGATCGAAGCCGGCGAAGGAATAGTTGGACGACAGATAGAGCGGCGGCATGACCGCGCCATGGGCCGTGTCCGTATCCACGCCCGTGCGGGCGGCGATGGTGTGCGGATTGGCGGGGCGGGAAGTCATGCTTTGATATCCTTCAAGGCGGCGCGGAGGATGTCGCCGACGAAGGCGTCCTCCTTCAGAAAGGCGTCGTGGCCATACAGGGAGGGCGCCTCGACGAAGCGCCACAGGGTCGGCAACCGCGCGGCCAGTTCGCGGATGTCGTCGATCGGCACCAGACGGTCGGAGGTGAAGCCGATCAGGGTGACGGGGGTGGTGATGGCTTCCGGGGTCACGCTGTGGCGGTCCAGCGAGTCGGACATCGACAGCCAGCGGGCCGGGGTGGTGTGGGTCCGGTAGGCCTGGCCCCGCGCCGTCAGATAGTCGCAGACGGGATAGGCGCCGCCGACAGCCGTGGGCGCGGTGGTGTCGAAGCGGTCGTCGAACTCCTCGGCCGTGCGATAGGTGGTCATGGCCAGTTCGCGGGCCAGGGCGACGCCCTCCTCGGGACGGCCGGCGGCGACGGCGAACTGCAGGATGCGGCGCTGGATGCCGCGCCAGGCGGTGGCCTGGGGATGGGCGCGGTGGGCGGCCGACACGATGATCAGCTGCTCGGCCCAGTCGGGGAACAGTTCGGCGAAGGCCAGGCCGACCATGCCGCCGTACGAGCAGCCGACGAAGGCGGCGACGCGCTCGATCTTCAGATGGTTCAGCACCAGGGCCAGCAGGCGGGCCTGATCCTGGGTGGTGATGGTGACGGCCTTGTCCAGGAACTCGGCACCGGGGGCGAAATCGACGGCCAGGACCTGAAGCCGGCTCAGATCGATGGGCCCACGCACCGATACGGCGCCGGACCACCAGCCCAGGCCGTTGGTCTCCGTCCGGTGGACGAAGCGTCCGGCCGAGATGCCGCCGGCGACCACGACGACGGGGGCGCCGATCCGGCCATGCAGGCGGCCGACGATATTGGGCTGGTTCAGCTTTTCGCCCGAGGCGAGGCGGAAGTCGGCCGGAATGGGGACGATGACGTCGCGGGCGCCGCCGCGCTCACGCGTCGGTTCGCGGACAGGGGTAAGGGCTGTCGCGCGGCGACAGTCGGGGTCTTCGAGCAGGGTGGTTTCGGCCAGGGTCATCGTCGTTCCGCATCGTTCTCGCTCAGCAAGTCTCGATGCGGTGACAGAGCGTGGAGCGTCGTCTCGTCGATGCTCCACTCATCTCTCGCGACCCCGAAGGACCCCGCAGGAGTTGGCACCGTTTCGAGCTGTGAGACCCGATGGTTGCCCCAGCGTCAAAGGGCCTAATCCCTCGGCTGGTCTTGATGAGTGACTTTACGTTGATGACCGAGGCGGCGCCGGTCAAGCGAAAAATTCAACCTCATTGGTGGCATGGGTCGACTCGATGGGGGTGAAAACGCACAATAAGCGCCTTGTCGTGAAAAAATCATCCAATTCGACTTGACAGGGTCAGGGTCGTCCGATCACCCTAGGCTTAGATTTCAACCGGACCTGCCCTGTGCCACAGCGCTCGCTCATCGCCGAAGTTTCGACCGTCGCCGGCCTCGCCGCGACGCGTTTCGGCATGATCCTCGGCGGCACGATTATCGGCGGTACCACCGGCACCACCACCATGCCCGAACGGGCGGGACGAGTTTAGCGCGCCGAACCCCGGCAACCGCAGAACCCGAACCCCGCCCGGTCCGCCAGGCGGGGTTTTTCTTTTCACCCCACCCCATCCCGACCTTTCCCGAGAACCCCGATGTCCGCCCAACTCGCCGTCGTAGAAAAATCCGAAAGCCTCGGTCCCAGCAGTCAGCCTTCACCCGACTTGGTTGGGCCCGAGGTGGTGGTGCTAAAGTTCGGCTCGTCCATCCTGCGCAGCCCGGCGGAGGCGCCGCTGGTCGCCTCGGCCGTCTATGGCCATGTGCGGGCTGGCCGAAAGGTGGTGGCGGTGGTCTCGGCCTTCGGCGGGGCGACGGACCGGTTGCTGGGCGAGGCGCGGGCGCTGGGCCTGGCCCATTCCAACGACCTGCTGCCCGGCTATGTGGCCCTGGGCGAAGAGAAGTCGGCGGCCCTGGTGGCCATCGCCTGCGACCGGATCGGCCTGGACGCCTGCGCCCTGTCGGTCCGCGAACTGGGCATCGTGGCGGAGGGTGAGCCGGAGCATTCGCGCCCCTGCGGTCTGCGACCCGACCATCTGAAACAGGCGCTGGACCGGCACGAGGTGGTGGTTGTGCCCGGGTTCGGCGCGGTGCGGCCGGACGGCAAGGTGGCCCTGCTGGGACGGGGCGGATCGGACCTGACGGCGGTTTTCCTGGCCGCTGAGCTGGGGCTGAAGAAGGTGCGGCTGGTCAAGGATGTGGACGGCCTCTACGACCACGACCCCAACGACAAGACGGCCCCGGCCCTGCGCTATCGCCGCGCGTCGTGGGACGTGGCGCGCAAGCTGGGCGGCGCGCTGGTCCAGCACGACGCCATCGACCTGGGCGAAAGCCGCGGAGTCGAGATTGAGGTGGCGGCCCTGGACCGCGCCGACGGCACGGTTATCGGCGACAAGTCGGCGCCGCCCGGCCCCGCGCCCGCCCTGCCGCCGCTGAAGGTCGCGGTCGCCGGATGCGGCGTCGTCGGCGGCGGCGTGCTGGGCAGGCTGCTTAATGATCCCCGCTATGAGGTCGTGGGCGTGCTGGTGCGCAACCCGAAAAAGGCCCGCGACGTCGACTGTCCCGCTTCGTTGTTCACCTCCAACCCGGCGGACCTGTGGGCCAAGAAGCCCGACATCGTGCTGGAGGCCCTGTCGGAAGGCGAGGCGGGCCATGCGGTGATCCGCGCTGCGCTCGAGGCCGGCTGCGATGTCGCCAGCGCCAACAAACAGGCGGTCAGCCGCGATCCGGGCGGCCTGCAAGAACTGGCGAAAGCCAATGGCCGGCGCATGTTCTGGTCGGCCTCGGTCGGCGGCGGATCGCCGATGATCGAGACGGTGCGCGCGGCCCGCGCGGCCGGCGAGGTGGTCGGCTTCGAGGCGGTGCTGAACGGCACGGTCAACTTCATGCTGGAGCGGCTGGGCGACGGGGCGGCCTTCAACGAAGCCCTGGCCGACGCGCGCGCGGCGGGCTTTGCGGAGGAGGACCCGTCTTCGGATCTGGAAGGTCTGGATGCGGCGGCCAAGGTGCGGCTGCTGTGCCACGAAGCGTTCGGCCGTTCGCCCGACGGCGACGTGCCGCGCGATCACCTGACCGAGGCGACCTCAGCCGCAGGCGGCGTGCGCCAGATCGGCGCCGCTCATCTGAAGGACGGGGTGATCCGCCCGTCGGTGTCGCTGAACGCCGACCATGGCGATCCGCTGTTCTCGACCCTGCGCGGCGAGGGCAATGCGTTGAAGGTCTACGGCGCCGACGGGCGCGTCTGGCGCTGCCGGGGCCGGGGCGCCGGGCGTTGGGCCACGACCGAGAGCATCATGGCGGACCTGGCCGAGATCGTGCGTGCACGGCGCGCCGATGCGGGCCTAAACTAAGGCCATGGCCGTCTTCACCCCCGTTTCCATCGCCGACGCCGAGGCGTTCCTGGCCGGCTACGACATCGGCGAGGTGGTCGAACTGACGGCCATCGCCGAGGGGGTGGAGAACACCAACTATCGACTGGACACGACGCAGGGCCGGTTTGTGCTGACCCTGTTCGAGGGGCGGACGGACGAGGCCTCGCTGCCCTTCTGCCTAGGGCTGACGGCCCATCTGGCGGCGCGCGGCTTCCCTTGCCCGACGCCGATCGAGGACCGGACGGGCGGCTGGCTCGGGCGGTTGAACGGCCGGGCGGCGGCGGTGATCGAATGGAAGACCGGGGCCTGGCTGCGCACGCCGTCATCGGCCGATCAGGCGGCGGCGGGGGCGGTGCTGGCGCGGCTTCATCTGACGGCGGCTGATTTTGATCTGAAGCGCGTCAATCCGGTCGGGCCGGCCATGTGGCGTCGGCTGGCCGATCGCTGCGCTCAAGCGGCCTCGGGCGAGGATCGACGTCTGCTGGATCAGGTGAACGCCTCGCTGGCGCGCTTGGACGATCCCTTTACGGCCGATTTGCCCGGCGGGGCGATCCATGCCGACTATTTCCCCGACAATGTGCTGTTCGAGGACGGCGCCGTGTCGGCGGTGATCGACTTCTATTTCGGCTGCATCGGCGCCTTCGCCTATGACCTCGCCATTGCCCTGTCGGCCTGGGGCTTCGACGCCGAGGGGCGAGCCATGCCGGACGCCCTGGCGGCCTTCCAACGCGGCTATGAGTCCGTGCGGCCGCTTAACGGCACCGAGCGGGAGGCCTTGCCGCGTCTGGGCGAAGCGGCGGCCCTGCGGTTCACCGTGACGCGGCTGCACGATCGCATTTTCCACGATCCCGCCAATCTGGTGACGCCCAAGGATCCGGCGGTCTTCCTGCGTCGGATGGACCACTGGCGCGCGACCGAACCGGCCTGAGGCGCCTGCGCGGCTTCGTCGCTGGAACCGAAAGCTTGGCCGGGATTTTGATGGTGCAACGGCGAAGTCCGCCGCTCCCCGAGGACGAAGATCATGACTGACGAAACCATCAACGGCGCCGCCTCGCAGGCGCAAGGCAAGTTCCAAAAAGGCGTCGGCAAGCTGGTCGGCGACCAGAAGCTGCAGGTCGAAGGCGCCTATAACGACGCCAAGGGCCGTTCGCTGGAAACCTTCGGCAAGGCGATGGATTCGGTCGATCGCCTGGTCGAAAAGGTCCCCGTCGACTACCGCGACAAGGCCCGCACCGTCGCTGCCGAGGCGCGCAAGCGTCCGCTGGTCACGACCCTGTCGGTCGCCGGCGTCGGCCTGCTCCTGCTGCGCGCCCTGACCGGCGGCGGTCGTCGCTAAGACGTTTTAGTGGCGGCCTGAAAAGGCCGCCACGGCGTCACGCGCCGCCTCCATCGTCCCATCGACGATCGTCAACCGCTCGGGCTTGTCGCCCAGGGCGGCGATGACGTTTGCGGGTTCGGGTTCGAAGCCCAGGACGTTCGAAACGAAGTCGCCGAACTTGGACGGATGGGCGGTGGACAGGGCGACGACGGGGCCTTTCGAGCGGTCCTGCCGACGCGCGGCGGCCAGGGCCACGGCGGTGTGCGGGCAGACGACCCGGCCCCAGGCGGCGTGGGCGTGGGCGATCTCGGCCTGGGTCGTGGCCTCGTCGATGGAGACGGCGGAGACCTCGGCTTTCAGCGCGGCCAGCAGATCGGGGGACAGGGTGACGGAACCGTCGCGAGCGAAGGTCTCGAACACGGCGCGGGTCGCCTCGGCGTCGCGGCCGGAGGCCTCATAGACCAGACGCTCGAAGTTCGACGGCGCCTGCACGTCCATGCTGACGCTGGCGGTCGGCTCGGCCTGGGTCCGCTCATAGACGCCGGTGTGCAGCGCCCGCACCAGCGCGTCATTGCGGTTGGTCGCCGCCACCAGGTCGCCGATGGGCAGGCCGCACTGGCGCGCCACCCAGCCCGCGAAGGCGATGCCGATGAGGCCGCTGACCAGGCCGGCCACGCCCATCAGCGAGTTCCACTTGGTGGCCTGCACGACGTCGCCGCCGCAGACGTAGTAGGCAGGCTTGCTGCGTCGGCCTGAGCGATGCTCATATCGGAGTTGCGCCGGCGCGATCTTCATGCCGGGGAACTCGAAGGCCACGGCGACCTGAGACACGTACCAGCCCTTAAGGCCTCGGCTGGCGAAGGCGTGTTGAGGGCTAAGCCCGCCCGGCTTCTTCTCCGCGAACACGGCGTCAGGGAAACGGCGCTGCACGACCGCCTTGAACCGCGCGATGGCCCGATCCTGACGACGGGCGCGCTCGACCTCGTAAGCTTGCTGAGCGTCGTAACAGGCCTGATTGTGATAGGCGTATCCGCGCTGCGGTTCGATGACGTCGGCGACAGTCCAGTCCGGTTCGCCTTCA
>OFRI01000280.1_pt1 | contig 13992 bp, 10 predicted proteins | sample 1543031 | NCBI WGS metagenome assembly OFRI01 (sample SAMN07774226, study PRJEB24372) | wastewater metagenome
GGCGAGGACCCTGCCGAGGATCGGAACGGAACGGACCATGGTCACACCTTCTGCTTCCCGAGTCGGGACGTGGTTGCGAGCACGAGCATGACCCCGGCGAACAGCAGCGCCGGGCCGATCAGCAGCCCGAGATACCATTCCAGGCTCGCGCCGGGATTGCCGAGCACGGTCACCTCAACCCCCGGCGGCGGCGCGTGGAGCAAGGCGGCCCCACTCAAACCGGACTGCGCAAGCGCATGACGCGCCAGTTCGGCGGTGACCGCCAATTGCAACCGCGTGGAGGCGAGCGCGCCGGTCGACAGAAACGCCGTCTGGTAGAAGATCTCGACCGAGCGCGGCGCGGCGCGGGCGCGGCCATCACCCAGCCCGGCGGGCAGCACCACCACCGCCACCGCCTGTTCGCGCCGCACCGCCGCGAACGCCTCGGCCAGATCGCTGCCGACACCGGCCACACGCACCGTATCCGACGCCGCGATCGCGCGGATCACCGCGCGCGACACGGCGCTTTGGTCCTGGTCGACGATGCGCACGCCCAGCCCCTGCGGCACGCCCGCAAACAGCATCCCGCCCATGACGAGCAGGAACAGCAACGGCAGCAGCGTTAGCAGCGCCAGATCGAAGCGATCGCGCGCCAAATGCGCCAGCTCGGCCCCTAGCGCGCGGCGCAGCCCGCTCATCGCGGCCAGTCGAACAGCACGCTCATCCCCGGCCGCAGCCCCGGCACGCGCTCGGCCGGGCGCAGCTTCACCGAAAAGGAGCGCACGTCATAGCCGCTCGACTGCCGGGTTGAGCGCCAAGTGGCGAACTCGCCTTGAGGACTGATGGCGGTGATACGGAAAGCAACGTCAGTAACGCCGAGCGCGGGCACGTCGCCACGCACGATCGCGCCGATTTTCAGATCGCGAAACTGATCCTCGCGCACACTGAACGTAACCCACGGGTCGCCGATGTCCACGATTGTGAAGACTGGCACGCCCGTGAGCACGAGCTCGCCGACATTGGCGAAACGCTCCGCAACCTCGCCGTCATTTGGAGCGAGCAGTCGTGTCTCGCCTTGCAGGCTTTGGACCTCAGCGACGGCGGCCTGCGCGCCTTGCACATTGGCGTCGGCAACAGATTTTTCCTGTGGCCGTGTCCCTGCCAATGCCTTCAGGTACTGCTGACGGGCGGCTTCGGTCTGCGAGGCTGTAGCAGCGCGAGCGGCCACGGCTTCGTCACGGCGCTGGGCGGAAATCACGCCTTCGGCGAACAGGTTCTCCGCCCGCCGCGCAGTTTGGTCCGCCAAACGAGCCGTCGCCTGGGCGGCGCGCCAGATGGACTCGACCGACTGCACATCTTCGCGCCGAGCGCCTTCGCGGCTCATTGACTGAATGGCTTGGCTCGACTGAAGCAAGGCGCGGGCCTGAGCGTCCTTTGCTGCAACCTCCGGGCTGCTCATCAGAGCCAACTCTTGACCTGCCTTCACGTGATCGCCCTCTGAAGCCAGGAAGCGCTCCACGCGAATGGGCACCTTGGTCGCAACAGTGAAGGTCTCCGCCTCGACCATGCCCTGAACCTGATCCCTTACAGGACGGGCCGCGAGGAAGAGGCCCACGATGATGAAGCCGATCATCAGCACGAGGCCGACGCCCACGATCACAGGCAGAATACGTCGCCGTGCAGACGTACGACTGGCCGCGATGGTCGGCGCACCGTTTGTCGAGGCATCGGCAAAGGGAGGCGTCTCGCTCATGGCGCGCTGATCCGGTCTTCGCGTTGCAGATAGTCGTTCAAGGTCAGATCGCTTCCCGACGCCGCCAGCAAGGCGGCCAGGCTGAGATCATATTCGTAAGCTGCTGCTGCGCGTTGCAAACGCGCGGCCCCCAGAAGATTGCGGGCGTCCACGACCGAGGCGGCTGTGGCCTCGCCTTCACGGAACCCAACCTCCTGAACTCTAAGATTCTCGCTGGCGGCCTCCAGGCTGCTGTCCATGCTCAGAAACTGACGACGCGCCAACTCCGCCTGATTATAGGCTCGCGTGACCAGCAATCGGGCGTCGTCTCGGGCCTGTCGTTCCACCTCCGCAGCAGCCGAGGCCTGGGCACGTGCGGCCCCCAGCATACGTCGTCGATCCACCGTCGAAATCAGAGTGTAACGGGCGCCGATCCCAACCGCCCAATCCGGCTCGGTCGGCAGAGCGTCGTCTGAGTTCAGGTTGTAGGTTCCGAATGCATAGACGGACGGCTTCATTCGTGACGCCGCGAGATCGGCGCCCGCCTCGGCCAGATCGCGCCCGGCTTGGGCCTGCGCAAGGCGAGCGTTCGCCTGGCTTGCCTGGTCAAGAAACACGCCGGCTGGACCGACTGGGTCGCGGTTTACGAATAGGGGCGTGGTGGGAACGACGGCGCCATTGGTGTCAACAACCCTGGCGAGGGACGCCACGGCGTTGTCGTGCTCCAGTTCGGCCCTGTTGACCTGCCGCTGCGCCGCATCGCGGGCGACTTCGACCTGAAGCGTCTGGGCGTGGCTGAGCACGCCTTGCGATTCCAGCAGTCGAGCGTTGCGCAAATGCAGATCGAAGCCGTCACGGGTCTCGCGTGCGATCTTCAGCGCTTCGGCTGCCAGCACCTGGCCAAAGTAAGCCCGCGCCAGATTTACGTCCTCCAGACTGACAGCTTCCTGCTGCTTCGCCTGCGCCAGATCCACATTGGCCGCCGCCGCTCGTCGGAGAGCTGGAATTGCGCCGCCGGTATAGATCGGCTGAAGCGCCGTCACCGTGGGGCGAAAGGTCGTGTCGTCGACCTGCAATCGGACGTCTTGCGGCAAGGCGGCGAAAATTTCGGGAAGCGCCGCTTCCAGCCGCTGGCCGACACTCTGCAACACGTCACCCGGCACACCGGGCAAATCCGCGATGAGCCCAGGAATGGCGGCGCCGAGCTCGGCCTGTGCGCGGTCCAGCGTGTCGCCCAGCGAGAGATCGAATGTCTTGCGATAACGGATCAACTGAGCATCGAGCGCTACGGTTGGCCGATTCAGCCCGGCAGCCACATCCGCCTGGGCCCTTGCGGCCTGCATCCCATAGCCCGCAGCGCGACCGAGACTGGAGTTGGAGCGAACACGTTGCTGAGCGGCCGCATAGGTCAGAGCGACTGTAGCGTCGCCTTGGGCCGCCTCTTGGGGCGCGGCCTGAACTTGGGAGACCGCCGCAAGAGCGTTCGGCGCTGATCCGGCCAGAATGCCGACAGCAACCGAACCTATCCAAGCTGCACGCATCGTTTCACCCCGCCTTCAGCAGAGAGAAACTATCCGAAGCTAAGCCGCTTGGTCCAGCGGCTCCGCACCGCACGACAGCGAATGACGTTGCACAGTCTTTGCCGCCGTCCTGCATGCTTACGCCTGTTCCATCTTTATGGTCGACGCTTCGCGCCAGCATCGAAATGCTGACTAGCGCCCCGGAGTGCCGGTCGCCGGAAAGACGGCAACCTTCCTCCGGACGTGTCGTTGTCAGAGCCTCCCCTTAGGCCGCAGCCGCAATCGTCATTCCGCAATCGAGATCAGAAGGATCGCCATGCCGGTCATCGTCGTCACAGGCGCCAGCGCCGGCATCGGTCTCGCGATTGCCGAGCGGTTCGCCCAAGCCGGATGGCAGGTCGTGGTTATCGCCAGACAGGCTGAGCGGCTTTTCAACGCCGTCGAACAGCTGAATCGTTCGGGCGACCGAGTGATCGGCATGGCGGGCGATGTGTCCGATCCGGAGTTCGTCGAGCAGGCGGGCCGCGATGTCGTGAGCGCTTTCGGCAGCATCGATGTCTGGGTCAACAACGCCATGTCCACGGTCATCGGGCGCGATGAAGATCTGACCGACGCCGATTACCGCCGCGTCGTCGAGACGACCTATCTGTCTCAGGTCTACGGAACGCGCGCGGCGCTTCGGGTCATGCGGCCGGCGGACAAAGGCGCGGTGATCCAAATTTCCTCGGGATTGGCGCTGCGCCCTGCCCCGCTGCAGGCCGCCTACTGCGGCGCTAAGGCGGCCGTCGACGGGTTTACCGAGGCCATTCGGGCCGAACTTATCGCCTCATCCTCCAGCGTCACCCTGACCACTGTCTATCTGCCGGCCGTCAACACGCCCCAGCCTTTGTGGTCACGCAACCGGACAGACCGCGCGCAGGTCATTCCGGATCCTCTGTTCGATCCCCGCCTGTGTGCAGACGCCGTCTGGTCGGCCGTGCAGCGGCCCAGCCGCAAGGTCTTCGTGGGTCGCACGACGTGGCTGATGACGCTGGCGCAACAGTTGACGCCGGCGCTGGCGGATCGCCAGGCCGCCAAGATGATCACAGCGCAGCAGGGCGACCCCCAACTTCCCCGTCTGGGCAATCTCGACCGCCCGGAGGAAGGCCCGGCGGCGATCGACGGCCCGGACACCGAACGGGTGATCAGACCGTTGATCGGTTTCGTGTCCAGCCGCCAGATCGCGGCGCTCAAGGTCGCGGCGGTCGGTGTCCTTGCCGGCCTTGCCGTGACGGCTGGGTTTGCGATTGGGTCGTCCAAACGATGAACGAAACGGCCTTTACGCCCGATCCTGCGCGGGCCTCGCAAGCGCTCCGTCCCGACGGATATGTCGGCCTCGAAGACTATGGCGTTCTGGGCGAAGGCCGGACGGTGGCGCTTTCAGCGCTGGATGGCGGCATCGACTGGTGGTGCGTGCCGGCGATCGATGCGCCGCCACTTTTCGACCGGCTGCTGGATCCGGAGGGCGGCCGGTTTTCGATCACGCCGATCGAGGTCTTCACGGCGACCCGCCGCTATCGTCCCGACAGCAATGTGCTGGAGACGGAGTTCACCACCGCCAATGGGCGCGCGCGCCTGACCGAGAGCCTGAACAGCGGCACGGCCGGTCGTTTGCCCTGGTGCGAACTGGCCCGCCGTATCGATGGCCTGGAGGGCGAAGTGACCTTCACCCTGGACATGCGTCCGGGGCGTCGGGGCGACACGGCCAATCCGTATCATTCGAAGATCGGCGAACACACGGTCTTCCATGTCGAGCGGGTGCTCGGCCTGTTCGTCCACGATCCGCGCATCTCATGCGAATGGTCCGATGAGGGCATTGTCGGAACCATCGTGGTCGACGCAGGCGAGCGGCGCACGGTGGCCATCGTCGCCGGACGGGACGAGCCGCTGGTCGTGCCGTCCATCGAAGAGATCGACGCCCGCATCGACCTGTCGGATCAGGAATGGCGGGACTGGGCGGCGCGCCTGAACTGCCCCGGTCTGTATCGCGACGACTTCATTCGCAGCGCCCTCGCGTTGAAGTTGCTGCTGTACTCCCCGTCGGGCGCCATCGCCGCAGCGGCCACGACGTCCCTGCCCGAGCGCCTGGGCGGCGACAAGAACTGGGACTATCGCTACGCCTGGCTGCGCGACGCCGGCTATACGATCGAGGCCTTCCTGGCGGCCGGCGCCCAGGCGGAGGCCAAGGCCGCCTTCAGTTGGCTGCTGATGCAGCTGAAGCGCCATGGCGCCAAGGTCTGCTACAGCCTGGACGGCGCACTCGTGCCGCCGGAAACACATTGGGACATGCCGGGCTATAAAGGCTCGCGTCCTGTGGTCACCGGAAACCGTGCCGCCGACCAGGCGCAGCACGGCGTGTTCGGCGACATCTTTGAGACCGCCTCGCGCTTCGTCGGCTGCGGCAACATCCTCGACAGCGCCAGCGCCCAGCAGTTGTCCGAACTGGCGGATCAGTGCGCCGACGCTTGGCGACAGCCGGACGCGGGCATGTGGGAGCTGGAAGACGAGCAGCACTACACCATGTCCAAGATCAGCTGCTGGCAGGCCTTGGCCCGCGCGGTCGAGCTGGCGGACGCGGGACAACTGCCGACGACTTGCCGGGATCGCTGGCGGCGGGAGCGCGACCGGATTTTTGACTGGGTCGAGACGCATTGCTGGTCCGAAAACCTTCAGGCCTTCGTCATGTATCCGGGCAGCGACAAGCTGGACGCCGCCCTGGCCCTGGCCGTGCGGTTCCGGTTCGATGGCGAGGATCGACTGCACGCAACCCTTGAGGCGCTGGATCGCCATCTCGGCGCTGGCGTTTTCCACTATCGCTATTCCGGCATGCAAGCCGAGGAAGGGTGCTTCATCGCCTGCTCCTTCTGGATCGCCGAAGCCTGGGCGACGCTAGGCGAACCGGACAAGGCGCGCGCCCGCATCGACGCACTGCGCGAAGCTCTCAGCGGCCGCTGGGGCATGCTGACCGAGATGATCGACCCGGACACCGGCGCCTACCTCGGCAACATGCCGCAGGGGCTCAGCCACCTCGCGCATCTGACCGCCCTGACCGCCGTCGGCAAGGCGCAGACCACTTCCCCCCAGCCCGAAACGGAGACGTTCCATGACTGATCGCCTGACCCTTCAGGATCCGCGCGAGCAATATCCAAAGCCGCCCTTCCCGCGCCAACCGCAGCCCGTGCCCGGCGAAGCGCGCGAGATGGACCCAAAGCCCGATCATGGCGAGGACAGCTATCAGGGTTCCGGCAAGCTTAAAGGACGCAAGGCCCTGATCACCGGCGCGGACAGCGGCATCGGCCGCGCGGCCGCCATCGCCTATGCTCGGGAAGGCGCCGACGTGGCGCTGTCCTATCTGCCGTCCGAGCGCAAGGACGCCGCCGAAGTCATCGCGCTGATTGAGGCCGAAGGCCGCAAGGCCATCGACCTTCCCGGCGACATCACCGATGAAAACTGGTGCCGGCAGATGGTCGAACAGGCCGTGTCCGCGCTGGGCGGACTGGACATCCTGGTCATCAACGCCGGCCGCCAACAGTATCGCGAGGACATCTCGCAGGTGACGTCGGAAGACTTCGACAAGACCTTGAAGACCAACCTCTACGCCATGCACTGGATCGCCCAGGCGGCCGTCCCGCATCTGCCGGCGGGCGCCTCGGTCATCACCACCGCCTCGATCCAGGCCTATGAGCCTTCGGCCATCCTGCTGGACTACGCCACCACCAAGGCCGGGATCGTCGCCTACACCAAGGCCCTGTCCAAGCAGCTGATCGAAAAGGGCATACGCGCCAATGTGGTGGCGCCCGGCCCCTTCTGGACGCCGCTGCAGTCGTCCGGCGGACAGCCGCAGGAAGCCGTGATGAAGTTCGGCGAGCAGGTGCCGCTGGGTCGTCCGGGACAGCCCGTCGAGATCGCCCCGGTCTATGTGCTGCTGGCCTCTCAAGAAGGCAGCTACATCACGGGCGAAGTCTTCGGCGTCACCGGCGGCATGGGCGTCGCCTGACAAGACAAAACCGTCGGCGGGATCATCCCGCCGCCGGTCTCTCTCGTTCTGCCGGGCGACTAGCCGGCGATGGTGGCGACGGAGCCGGAATCCACCCGGATGCCCGCGCCGTTGATGAAGCTGGCGCGATCCGAACACAGGAAGGCGACGGCCTCCTCCGGCTTGCCCCTGCGATCCAACGTCATGCCGGGCCGCTCTTCCTTCAGGAAGCTCTTGATCGCCTCCTCGAAGGTTTCGCCGCGTTCCTCGGCGCGCTTCTTCATCATGGCGTCGGTCATTGGGGTGGCGATGAAGGCCGGCGAGACCGTGTTCACCAGCACATTGTCGCAGCCGTAGGCCTTTGACAGACCCTTCGCCAGGCTGAGAATGCCGGCCTTCGAGGCGCAATAGGCCAGCTCATCGACATAGGGCTGGACCGCATCCTCCGACGCGAACAGGACGATACGGCCCCAGCCCGAGCGGCGCATGGCCGGAATGGCCTGGCGGCACATCCGCACCGCGCCCATCAGATTGATGTCGAGCGTCTCCAGCCAACCGGCGTCATCGACATCCAGGAAATCGCCGGTCGCGCCGGTCACGCCCGCTGCGTTCACATAGATGTCCGGATCGCCCATGCGGTCTCGGACCTCCGCCCACAGCCGTTCGACGTCGTCGGCCTTGGTAACGTCGCCGGTCACGCCGATGCATTCGCCCAAGGCGGAAAGCTCCTGGACGGCTTCATCCAGCGTGCCGTCCGGCTTGTCGGTCAGGGCGACCCGTACGCCGGCTTCCAGCAGCAGCCGCGCCGTCTCCTTGCCCATGCCGGAATCGGCGCCGGAAATGAGGGCGATCCGCCCCTTGATCCCGAGGTCCATCACAAATCTCCTGTTCGTTGACGTTCGAGGAAGCGATCGGCCGTGCGCAGGGCGACGGCCATGAGGGTCAAGGCCGGGTTGGCCGAAAGCGCGCTGGGGAAGACGGAGTTGTCGCAGACGTACAGATTGTCGATCTCGACGCTGCACCCGTCGGCGTCGACGACCGCCCCGTCCGATTTGTCCCCCATCCGGCAGCCGCCGATGGTATGCGCCGACCGGGCTACCGCGAAGATGTCCTCGGCGCCGGCGGCGGTCCAAATATCCGCCATGACGCGCCGGGCATGGGCGTCCAGACGCCGCTCGTTTTCGCCATAGCTGAAGTCGATCCGCGCCTTGCGCAGCCCGACGGCGTCGACCTCATCGGACAGGGTCAGGCGGTTGTCGTCGTTCGGCAGACACTCTCCATTGATGCCGATCCCGGCGAGCCGGCGATAGTTGCGTAGCGTATCGACCAGCGGCGCGCCCCATAGGCCCGCGCCGCGCGCGAACCCGCCCGCCAGGGTGACCGGCATGACGCCAAGGCTTTGGATCAGATAGCCGCCGGCGAAGTTCGCGTCCGACGGACGCACCATTTCTTCGCTGATCAGGGAAGACGGATAGCCGCGGTTCATTGACATATCGGCGTCGAACCGCCCCCAGACCTGGGTCGCCACGTGGGTCATGAAGTTGCGGCCGACCTCGCCGCCGGCGTTGCCTAGTTCCCAGTTCAGCAGCAGGCGCGGCGTCTCGACACCGCCCGCACAAAGGAACAGCGTTCGACATTTCAGCCGTTGATCCTGCCCGTCGCGACGATAGATCACGCACTTGATCCGTCCACCGGCGTCACGCTCGACGCCTATCGCCCGCGCGTTGGCGATAATCTTGGCGCCACTGGCTGCGGCCATCGGCAGAAAGCTGTTGTCCGCGCCGCCCTTGGCGCCGGTTCTGCATCCCTGATGGCAGGCGCCGCAGTTGACGCAGGCCATGCGGTGGGGCGTCGCCCCCGCCTCGCGATCGCGGGAGAACGGCTGCCGGCGCATCCGTAACGGTCAGCCCGACGGCCGTCGCGCCACGGGCCATCGCATCCGCCGGGGCGTTGCGCGGGACAGGCGGATAGGCGAACTGTCGCCCGCCCCACGGATAGTCGGCCGGGCCTGAGACCCCGATCACCGTCTCTACGGTCTCGACATAGGATTTCAGTTCGTCCCAGCCGAACGGCCAGTCCCGCCCGCGTCCCGTCTCCGAGGCCAGCGTCAGATCACGGGGATCGGGTCGTGGGCAAAAGGCGCCCCAGTGCAGGAGCGAGCCGCCGACGCCCTGGCCGGAGTTGTTGGCCCCAAGGGCGGTTGGGTCGCGCCCTCCGCTCAGGCGCTCCTCCATCCAATAGAGATCGGCCGTCGTTTCGTCGGGCGTATGCTCCGCCGGATCGAAAGCCCGCCCTGCCTCCAACACCGTGACCGAAAGCCCGGCCTTCGCCAGCCTGGCCGCGATCGGAGCACCGCCGGCCCCGCTGCCGATGATGACGACATCGGTTTCGCCGGCCGTCCTTGCAGGCGCGCTCAACCCACGCCCTCCATCGGCAGACGCCAAGGTTCGGTGTGATCCGCCGCCGTCTGATCGTAGCCCTGAAACCGGCCTTCGCCGCCCGTGGCGAAGCCGTCGTAACCGATCTGGGCCCAAGTCGCCGGCAGCGACATCCACAGGCGCGCGGCCTCGGACACGACGTCCTCGAACCACAGCCTCATGGCGTCCGCCGAAAGCCGGCCCGGCTCGGGCCATTCGCCCTGTGAAATGGTGCGCAGGATGTCGTCTTGGCGATCGGGGGCCAGAGTTGCGAACTCCGGCGCCATGGCGGCGATCTCATCCAGCCCGCGTCGCCAGGCCTCGGCGTCCGAGGGAAGATCGGCGAACCGCCACCCGTCGCCCTGTCCGCTGGCGAGCCCCACATCCAGACGCCGCGTCAGATCATCCGGATCGCCTGCATCAGACAGAATGCGCGCGATCATCGCCGACAGGACGGCGCGCTGGGACGGGTTCAGGACGCCGCCCTCGGCTGGCGCCGGACCGAAATGACGATCCAGCATTGCGCGTCGGGTGCGATCCGACACACGCTCGGACGCCATCAGACTCACAAAGCGCGCCGGCAGCGCGGATGAACCGACCTTCTCGACGAACTTTAAAACCAAGCCCGCGAGACGATCCGGCTGTTCCTGAGGGATCAGATGCGCCGCATCCGGCACGACCACCACATCAGATGCGCGATAGTGGGGGGCGTTGACACGCCGCTGCGCTGCCTCACCCAAATCGCCATCCTCTGCGCCGGCGATGATCAGGGCGGGGAAAGGCAGGACGCCGGCCTGATCGGACCAGTCCTCGCGCGACCCTTCGGCCAGCCATCCGCGCCAGGCTTCGGGGCTGGATCGAGTGAAATCAGCCAGGGCCCGATCGAAGGCGGCCTGCGGCAGACCGGCGGCGGTATTGGCGTCGATGAACTGGCGTCCCCGATCCTCGATCCTGGTCGGATCGTCGAACCAGGTCAGCATATCCGCACGCCTGCTCTCGTCCATCGGCTCCGACGAGGGTGGCGATCCGGCGACCAGCACCACGCCCAGCAACCCGCTTAGACCCGCCGCCCCGTCACGCGCCCGCGCAGCGATCAAGGTCGCAAACTTGCCGCCCATGCTGTGGCCGACAAGGATCCAGCGGGGGAGATGAAGATCGGTAAGGCGGCGGCTCAGGTCGTCGAGCACGACCTGGACATCGCCATAGCCCTCCCCCGCCCTGTCCCCGAACCCTGGAAGATCGATCGTGACCGTCAGCACCTCATCGGAAAGCCGGTCGATCACCGCGTCCCAATCGTGGCGACTAGAGCCCAGGGAATGAAGGAAGACGACGGTGAGGCGAGTGTCTGTGGGCATGCACGGGCTTTTTAAAATGCGAAGACGCGAGGCTCCGCCGTGATCGGTCGGCGGTCGTCGATCAGCGCGCCAGCGGCGGAATTGCTCCCAACAAAGCAGACTCCAGACGTTGAAACCGGCTCAAACCCGCCCTGCCCTCAGGCCGCCGCCAATTCGGTCAGAAGCTTCTCGATGAAGGCTGTGTCGTGCGGTTGATCGTTGGCGGCGTCGACGATCATGCGATCCTCGGACCAGCGTCGATCATCGCGCAACGGAAAGGACGCTTCCATGCCGGGCCGACGCGCCGCCGCGATCCGCAACGCCGTCGCCTTCGGTCCCGACACGATTTCCGTGACGCCGGCATCACGGGCGAGCGCCGCAAGGCGACGGCCGGTGAACAGGTCCTCTGCGGGGTCTGGTAAAGAGCCGAACCGATCTTCGGCTTCGTCTCGCAAGGCGTCGACATCTTCCGCCGTCGTGGCGCGCGCCAACCGGGCATAAAGATTGATGCGCACGGTTTCGTCGGGGATGTAGTCCGCCGGCAGATGCCCTGTCGCGCCGACGTTCAGACTGGGAGAAGCTTGGTCTGGATCGGGATCGCCTTTGGCAGCCGCGAGCGCCCGAGCCAAGACGGCCTGGTAAAGGGCCGAGCCGATCAGCCTGACATGTCCGGCCTGTTCCTCGCCCACCAGATCGCCGCCGCCGCGCAGGTCCAGATCGCGCCCGCTGATCGCGAAGCCCGCCCCCAGTCGGTCCAGAGCCTCCAGCGTCTGCAAGCGCGCTTCCGTCGCCGCCGCCATCGGCGTTTCGGGATCGGAAAGCAGATAGGTGAAGCCCTGGCGGCGTCCCCGGCCGACACGCCCGCGCAGCTGATGCAACTGCGCCAGGCCAAACCGGTCCGGCCGCCAGATCAGCATCGTATTGGCGCGCGGCACATCCAGGCCGGTCTCGATGATGTTCGTGGCCAGAAGCACGTCCCCCTCGCCGTCGGAGAACCGGCTCATAATCTCGTCGATCGCGGAAGGGGACATGTCACCGTGCGCCGAAACCACCGACAGCTCGGGCGTCAAGGTCTTCAAGCGTTCTGCCAAGGGTTCCATATCCTCGATCCGCGGCACGACTACGAAACTCTGCCCTCCCCGCGCCTTCTCGCGCATCAGCGACAAGCGAACGGCCCCGGCGTCGAACGGGGTCATGAAGGTTCGGATGGGCCGGCGTCGGGCGGGCGGACTAGCGATCAGGCTGACGTCCTGAATGCCGACCATGGCGCTCTGCAGGGTTCTTGGAATCGGCGTGGCCGACATCGACAACAGATGCGGCGCCTTCTCTGCCAAGGCAGATTTCATCTGCGCGCCGAAGCGATGCTCCTCATCGATGATGACAAGCCCGAGGCTGGAAAACGCCAACCCTTCCGACGCCAGCGCCTGCGTACCCACCACGACGCGCATGGAGCCGTCCGCCAGCCCTGCCTTGACCGCCCGCGCCTCCGCGCTGTCTGCGGCGCGCGACAGGTGGCCGACCTGAATGTCCGTGTGCTTGAACCGTCTCTTGAAGACCTCGAAATGCTGGCGCGCCAGGACGGTGGTCGGGGCGACGACGATGACCTGTTTGCCGGCAAGGGCCACGGCCGCCGCAGCGCGCAGGGCGACCTCGGTCTTGCCGAAACCGACATCGCCGCAGACAAGCCGGTTCATGGGCTTGCCGGATCCCAGGTCGGACAGGACCGCCTCGATGGCGCGCGCCTGATCGGCTGTTTCGGGGAAGGCGAACCCTGCGGCGAACCGGGCCAGCGCCTGACGCGGCGCGGTGATCGGCTCGGTCCTCAGCGCTGCGCGCGCTTCGGCCCGGGCGGACAGGGCCGCTGCGGCCTCGTCGATCTGCGCGCTGACCTTGGCGCGTCGCTTCAGCCATCCCTGGGTATTCAGCCGATCCAGCGACACCGCGTCCGGCTCCGAGCCATAACGCCAGATTTTGCCGAACTCCTCGATCGGCGCGAGGATGGTGCCTCCGCCGTGATATTCGATGCGCAGAACGTCGCGCTCGACACCATCGGCAGCGACCCGCTCCAACGCCTTCAGGACGCCCAGACCGTGGTCTTCATGGATGACCACATCGTCCAGCCGCAGTTCGGTCTCTCCGAACGCATCGTTCGTGTCGCCGGATCCTCGCGCGATCCGGCCGCCGAATATGTCCGAAGGCGTCAGGACGACGAGACCGGTCGCCGATTGCCGGAAGCCTGTGTCCAGATCGGCGGTTACGACGGCGATCTGCCCGGGCTGCAGAGGCGCAATCGCGCTCCAGCCCTCGAGCGTCACGGGCGTATCGATATCGTGGCGACGCAGCAGGCGTAGGATGATCCTGTGCTCATGAGGCAATCCTGTCAGAACGATGCGGTCGCCCGCCTCGCGCCGCTCGGCAATGAATTGTTTCAGGGCCCGCCCCGGCGACTTCTCCAATGCGAAGGCCGGCGTCGGCGCCCAACCCTCGACGCTCAGGGGTTTGGCGCCTTTCAACGCCTGCCGAACGTCCTTTTCCGTCAAATAGAGGCTGTCGGGTTTCGCAGGACGCGCGCCCTCGCTGAACCGCAGGCGCGTGTCATAGGCTTCGGCCACATGCGCGCGAATGCGTTCGAACCGGTCCTCGACGCCCACGTCGGTCAGGATCATCGGCTTGTCGAGGAAATCAAACAGGGTCGTGGAGGTCTCAGCATCGATTGACGGACCCGTATCCTGATGATCGGCCTCGTCATCCTCGGAAGACCGGTCACTCCACTCAGCCGCCGGGGTCAGACAGATCGTCTTGATCTCGGCGCCCCGGCGTTGCGATACGGGATCGAAGGCGTGGATCTCGATGATCCGGTCCGCCTCATCCAGGGCGATGCGATAGGGCGTTGCGGACGCCGGCGGGAAGACGTCGACCACCGCGCCGAGCAGAGCGTACTCGCCAGGTTCGTCGACCCGCTCATCCGCCGCATAGCCCGTATCCGTCAGAAACG
>OFRI01000283.1_pt1 | contig 13928 bp, 14 predicted proteins | sample 1543031 | NCBI WGS metagenome assembly OFRI01 (sample SAMN07774226, study PRJEB24372) | wastewater metagenome
AACACCCCGAGCACTGCTGCGCCCTTGAGTAGGCAGAGGTTGACCGGCAGTTCCGGGATGCGCCCGCTGGCAAAACCTACCACCAGCAGGCGGCCGTTCCAGGCGATGCTGCGAATGGCCTGGTCGAACAGGTCGCCGCCCACCGGATCGTAGATCACGTCCACACCCTGGCCGCCGGTCAGGCGCTTCACTTCGTCCTTCAGGCTGGTTTCGCTGTAGTTGATCAGCTCATCGGCGCCGGCGGCTTTGGCCACGGCCAATTTCTCCGCGCTGCTGGCGGCGGCGATCACCTTGGCGCCCATGGCCTTGCCGATTTCCACCGCGGCCAGGCCGACACCGCCGGAGGCGCCGAGGACCAGCAGGGTCTCGCCCGGCTGCAGGTTGGCGCGCTGCTTGAGGGCGTGCATCGAGGTGCCGTAGGTCATGCCAAAGGCGGCCGCGCTGTTGAAGTCCATGCTGGCCGGAATGGGCATAACGTTGTAACCCGGCACCGCCACTTGCTCGGCAAAGCTGCCCCAGCCGGTCAGGGCCATGACCCGATCACCGACTTTGACATGGCTGACTTTTTCGCCGACTGCCGCCACTACGCCGGCCGCTTCGCCACCCGGAGAAAACGGGAAGGGCGGCTTGAACTGATACTTGCCTTCGATGATCAGGGTGTCCGGGAAGTTGACCCCGGCGGCATGCACGTCCAGCACGATCTCGGTTTTCTTCACCTCGGGGCTGGCAACCTCTTCCAGCACCAGGGTTTCGGCAGGGCCGAAGGCTTTGCACAGCACGGCTTTCATGGGGCGACTCCGTTGGTGGTTATGGTCGCCCAGTGTAGGCAGCGCTGGTCAGTGGTCAACGAGCATGGCCGCTTCTGATGGCACTGTATAAGCATTGGGCTTGGGTGCGACGGCGGCAATGGCTATGCTAGGACCTACTCTAGGCACCACCCCTCTCAGGAATGACCTCTGTGAAAGCTTTCATCGCACTGCTGCTGGCCCTGTCCTTGCCGTTTGCCGCCCACGCCCAGGAAGAGAAAAAGGAAGAAGGCGAAAACGCCGCGCCGAAAGTCATGTACGTCGGCATCATCCCGGCGCTGGTGGGCAACTACAGCTCCGGTATGAAGATGAAGTTCTACAAGGCCGACATCGCCCTGAAAGTCACCGGCAGCGAGGCTGAGGAGAAGGTTAAATACCACGAACCGCTGATCCGCAATCAGCTGGTGCAGCTGTTTTCCCAGCAGACCGACGAAACCCTCGGCAGCATGGACGCCAAGGAAAAACTTCGTCAGGAGGCCCTTAAGCAAGTGCAGCAGGTGCTGGAGCAGGAAGAGGGCAAGCCCTATGTTGAAGATCTGCTGTTCAACAACCTGATCCTGCAATAAGGAAGCTACTGCGCTCGGTTATGCTGCGTTGGCGGAGTTGGGAAAAATGCTCATTGGCACCCGCCAACTCCGCTTTTTCCCAGCTCCGCCGCCTTGCTTAACCTTCGCTCGCTACGCTTTCTCCGTCGTCAGGCTGTCAAACTCCCGCGCAGACCTGTAGCCCTGATGCAATCCGGGGCAATACCTTCATAGCGCTTTTAGGCCGCCAAACTCTTGCGAAAGCGCCCTAGGGCGATGGCGAAGAACACCAGGCCGATGCTGGTCAGGGCCAGCAGCTCCGGCCAGATCAGCTCCAGGCTGGCATGGCGGAACAGGATCGCCTGGGACAGGCTGACAAAGTGGGTCGAGGGCGACACCTGCATCACCCACTGCAGCCAGGTCGGCATGCTGTCCAGCGGTGTGGTGCCGCCCGAGAGCAGCAGCATCGGGATAATCACCGGGATGCTCAGCAGGCCGAACTGCGGGATCGAGCGTGCCAGCGTGGCGAGGAAAATCCCCAGCGCCGTGCTGGCAAACAGGTACAGCGCAGTCACCGCGAGAAACATCGGCTGCGGCCCTGCCAGCGGTACGCCGATCAAGCCTTTGACCACCAACTCCAGTGACACCCAGGTGCACAGCACCACCACCAGGGCGTTGCTGAGAATCTTCGCCAGCATAATCTCCAGCGCCGTCAGCGGCAGCACCAGTAGGTGATCGAGGGTGCCATGCTCGCGCTCGCGCAGCAGCGCGGTGCCGGTGAGGATGATGGCGAGGATGGTGATGTTGTTGACGATCTGAATCACCGCCAGGAACCAGCCGCCCTCCAGGTTAGGGTTGAACAGCGCACGGGTGGTCATACCGATCGGGCTGGGCGTCGTCTGCTGGCTGTACTCCAGCAGCTCGCGCTGAAAAATCCGCCCCAGGTAACCGGCGCCCATAAAGGCCTGGCTCATGGCGGTGGCGTCGACATTGAGTTGCACCTGCGGCTGGCGGCCGGCCAGCAGGTCGCTCTGGAAGTTGGGCGGCACGTTGAGGACGAAAGTGAAGTCGGCGTTGTCCAGGGCGCTGTCCATCTTGTCGTAGGCCAGCGGCACGGGCGCCTGGAATTCCGGTGGCAGCAGGGCGTCGGCGAGCTTGCGCGAGAGGGCGCTGCGGTCCTCGTCGACGATCGCCACGCTGGCGTTGTGCACGCCCATGATCGAGCCCTTGGCCGGCATGTAGATGGCCACGCTGAAGGCATACAGCAAAAAGACCAGCAGCACGCTGTCGTGGCGCAGGCTGGTGAGTTCCTTCAGGCCGAGACGGTAGATGTGCGCCAGACGTTTCATCTCAAGCCTCCTGCTTTTTCAGCAAGGCCACGCTGAGGCCGGTGAACACCACGAAGAAGCCGAACAGGGCCAGGCACTGGGGCCATAGTTGGCGTATATCGAGGGCCTTGGTGAAGGTGCCGACGGCGACGTCGAGAAAGTAACCGGCCGGGAACAGATCGCCCATCAGCGCCGCGCCGCCGGCCAGGGATGAGCGCGGCACGATCAGCCCGGAAAACTGGATGGTCGGCAGGCTGGTGAGAATCATGGTGCCGAGGATTGCCGCAATCTGGGTCTTGGTGAACGCCGAGATGAGAAGGCCGAGGCTGGTGGTCGCCAGTACATACAACAGGCCGCCGAAGGCCAGGGTCAGCACGCTGCCCTTCAGCGGTACGCCAAACAGCCAGCGGTTGATGGCCACCAGCAACGCGAGGTTGAGCAGGCTAACGGCGATATAGGGCAGCTGTTTGCCGAACAGAAACTCCAGGCGGCTGAGCGGGGTGGAGTAGAAGTTGCTGATCGAGCCCAGCTCCTTCTCGCGCACCACGCCGAGGGCGGTGAGCATGGCTGGGATAAACACCAGAATCAGCGCCATCACGCCGGGGCCGATGGCGTTCACGCTGACCACGTCCTGGTTATAGCGAAAGCGGGTCTCCAGGCCGGCGCTGGCCGTTGCTGTGCTCGATGTGCTGCTGTTGGCGGCCAGGGCAGTGAGGTTTTCCACGTGCACGGCTTCGATGTAGTTGCGGCTGGTTTCGGCGCGGAACGGCATGCTGCCATCCAGCCACACCGCCACCTGCGGCTGGCGCCCGGCATACAGGTCGCGGCCGAAGCCGGGCGGGATTTCCAGGACGATCTTCACCTCTGAGCGTTGCAGGCGTTGGTGCAGCTCCTGCGGCGAGCTGACCGGGGCGTGCTCCTCGAAGTAGCGCGAGCCGCGGAAGGCTTCCAGATAGCTGCGGCTCTGCGCCGAGTTGTCCTGGTCGAAGGCGGCGAAGCGCAGGTTCTCTACGTCGAGGGAGATGCCATAGCCGAAGATCACCATCATAAACATCGAGCCGAGCAGGGCGAACGCCAGGCGCACCGGGTCGCGGCGCAGCTCCTTGCCTTCGCGCACCGCCACCGCGCGCAGACGGCGCAGGCTGAAGCGCGGGCTGACCGGCACCGGGGTGTTGGCGGTGGTCGTGGTTTTGGGGTCGTGCTCGGGGGGCGCCTTCTCGCTGGGTTTGGCGGCTTCGTCAGCCGGAGCCGCGGCCTGGGCCTGCTCCAGGCAGGTGATAAAGGCATCTTCCAGGGTGGCGCCGGCGAACTGCTGCTGCAAAGCGGCGGGGGTGTCGCAAGCGAGCACCTGGCCGGCGTGCATCAGCGAGATGCGGTCGCAGCGTTCGGCCTCGTTCATAAAGTGGGTGGAGAGAAAGATGGTCACGCCCTGCTCGCGCGACAGTTCGATCAGCAGCCGCCAGAAGTCATCGCGGGCCGCCGGATCGACGCCGGACGTGGGCTCATCGAGGATCAGCACCTCCGGCTTATGCAGCACTGCCACTGCCAGTGACAGGCGTTGACGCACGCCTAGGGGCAGCTCGCCGGATTGCTGCTGAGCCACCTCGGTGAGGCCGAAGCGCTGCATCAGCGCCTGGCTGCGGGCCACGCCTTCGGCGGCCGGCAGGTCGAACAGGCGCGCGTGCAGCTCCAGGTTTTGCTGCACGCTGAGCTCGCCGTACAGCGAGAAACTCTGCGACATAAAGCCAACGCGCTTGCGGGTTGCCAGGTCCTTGGCATCCACCTGTTTGCCGAACAGCTTGGCACTGCCCTCGGTGGCGGCCAGCAGGCCGGTGAGGACCTTCATGGTGGTGGTCTTGCCGCAGCCGTTGGAGCCGAGAAAGCCAAAGATCTCACCACGGCGAATGGCAAAGCTGACCTTGTCGACGGCGGTGAAATCGCCAAAGCGCAGGGTCAGGTCCGTGGCTTCGATGGCGGTTTCTGCCTCGCCAGCCGCCAGTGGCGGAATCACCAGGGCCTGATGTTCGCCAGCCTGGTCGCCCTGGAAGTGGGTGAAGGCCGCGTCGAGTTTGCCGCTCGGGGTGGCCGCCGCGAGCTCGGCCGTCGGGCCTTGAGCGATCAACTTGCCGCGATCGAGCATCAGGCATTGCTCGAACTGCGCGGCCTCCTCCATATAAGCGGTGGCCACCAGCAGGGTCAGCTGCGGGCGTTCGAGGCGTACCTGCTCGACCAGCTCCCAGAAGCTGCGCCGGGATAGTGGGTCGACGCCGGTGGTGGGCTCATCGAGGATCAGCAGGTCGGGATCGTGAATCAGCGCGCAACACAGGCCGAGCTTCTGCTTCATGCCGCCGGAGAGTTTGCCGGCCGGGCGCTCGGCAAAGCGGGTCAGGTCGGTGGCGCTGAGCAGCTGCGGCAGGCGCTGTTTGAAGTCGGTTTTGCTGAGGCCGAACAGGGTGGCAAAAAACTGGATGTTTTCGCGGATCGACAGTTCGGGGTAGAGGTTCTGCCCCAACCCTTGCGGCATATAGGCGATGCGCGGGTACAGGCTGGTGCGGTGGCGGCGCGCGCTGATGCTGCCGCCGAGCACGTCCAGCTCGCCCTGCTGGAGGATTTTCACCCCGGCGATCAAGCCCAGCAGACTGGATTTGCCTGCGCCATCCGGGCCGATCAGGGCGCAGCGGGTACCGGCCTCAATGCTGAATTCAATGCCTTCCAGCGCCGTTTGTTTCGCGTAGCGATGGCCCAGACCGCTGGCCTTAACCGCGAGCTCGCTCATTGCAGGTTGGCCGGCCAGTCCATTGCCTGGGTGCGCACATAACCGGCGCCGGGCATGCCAGGCTTGGCTTGGGGTACGGCGGCGGGATCAGTCAGGCGCAACTTGACGCGAAATACCAGTTTTTGCCGCTCGTCACGGGTCTCCACCTCTTTCGGGGTGAACTGCGACTTGGCCGCGACAAAGGTGATTTTGGCCGGCAGCGGGCGCTCGGGTAGGGCGTCGAGCAGCACCCGCGCCTCATCGCCAACTGCCAGGGCGCCAGCTTGGGCGGCGGGCAGGTAGAGGTTCATGTACTGGTCGTTGGCGTCGATCAGCAACAGCACGCGACCGCCGGCACCGAGCACTTCGCCGGGCTCGGCGAGGCGCAGCTGAACGATGCCGTCGATCGGTGCCAGCAGGCTGCTGTCGTCGATTTCGCTGGTGAGCTGAGCCACCTGGGCCTCGGCGGCGCCTATTGCGGCTTGCAAGGCGCCGACCTGGGCTTGGGCCGCGTTGACGGCAGCATCGCTGGTTTCCAGGCGCGATTGTTGCTGGTCGAGCAACTGCCGGCTGGCGTAGTTACGGCGGAACAGCTCCGTGGTGCGCTTGAGCTCCTGGGCGGCCAGGTGATGTTCGCTGAGGCGCAGTTGCACATTGGCTTCGGCTGCCGCCAGCGTCTGTTTGGCCCGTAGCACTTCGGCTTCGGCCTGGGTGCGGCTGGCTTCCAGGGTGCGGGTGTCGAGGCGTGCGAGTAGCTGATCCTTGCTCACCCGGTCGCCCTCGTTGACCAGCACTTCAGCCAGACGCCCAGGGGTTTTACTGGCGATCTGTACTTCGGTGGCTTCAAGGCGGCCGTTGGCCATGCTCAGGCCTTCTGGCAACTGGCTGCTGACCGAGCGCCAGTAGCCAAAGGCTGCGACGGCCACCAGCAACAGAACCAGGGGGATCGCCAATAAACGCGAGGGACGGTGCGAGCTAGACATGTGAGTTCCTTCTGCAGCAAGTACCTGCAGTCTGCCGGTTTTGGCCAAAAGTTGTGTTGATACTTATCAACGCCCCTCGGAGCTCAGGGCGAGAATGGCCTGCCACTGTTCGGCGCTCACTGGCATCACTGACAGGCGACTGCCCTTTTGCAACAGGGCCATGTCGCTCAAGGCCAGTTGGCTGCGCAGCAGTGTCAGGCTGAGAACCCCTGGAAATGCGGCCACGAACTCGACATCGATCGCGCTCCAGGGGTTCTTCTCGGCGCTGGCCTTGGCGTCGAAGTAATGGCTACCGGGTTCGAGGGCGGTGGGGTCGGGATAGGCGCTGGCAGCAATCCGACCAATGCCGGCAATTCCCGGTTGCGGGCAGCTGGAGTGATAGAAGAAGAACAGTTCGCCGACCTGCATGCTGCGCAAGAAGTTGCGCGCCTGATAGTTGCGCACCCCATCCCAGCGCGCATGGCCAAGGCGTTGCAGGTCATGGATAGACAGTTCGTCGGGTTCCGATTTCATCAGCCAATGGGTCACGGTGGGAGCTCTCTGCAATAAAAATGTGACAGACCGACGGTTGACTGACGCCAGAACTTGCGCAGGCCTTCACGTTGTTGGACGATAGTCTCGCTTATGCTGCGTTCTGCGGCGAAAAATAATAATAACGCCGGTCATCGTGCGAAGTTTGCCAAGTTTAAGGGGGGGCAATCGATGAAACGCAAGCCAGATTTACTGTGGGTATTGGTTATTGTCTTTGGTCTGGGGGTGGTCACCACCGGCTACACCCAGAGCTTGTGGGAGCGCCAGGACGCGGCGCCGGTCAGTCAGGTGCAGCAACCCTGAACCCCTGCGCGTCAACCCGGACGACGCGCCACGCCATACCAGCCTTGATCGGTCACGGTTGCCTGCAAAGGCACATCCCAGCTGGCCGTGGGCAATTTCCCGACTTTCTGACATTCATGGGCCAGGCCTAGCAGCCGCGGCTTGTGCATGCCTGGGTGGCGCGTTTTGTGCGCCAGACTGCGGTCATAGAAGCCGCCCCCCATGCCCAGGCGCCCGCCGTGGGCATCAAAACCTACCAGCGGCAACAAAATCAGGTCCAGGGCCCAGACCTTGCGCTGACGTACGCGGTTGGCCAGCGGCTCGGCAATTCTGAAGCGGTTACGGCGCAGCTTTTCCCGCGGGTTGATGCGTTGAAACACCATCTTGGTTTTCGGCCAGGCGCTGAGTACCGGCAGGTAGGTGATCTTGCCCCGGCGCTGGGCGGCGCGCAGCAGCCAGCGGGGATCAATCTCGCCGTCATTGGCCAGGTACAGGGCGATGTGCCGGGCGCGGCGAAAGGTCGGGTGCTGGGCCAGTTGCTTGTACAGGTTACGGGCCGCGCGTTGCTGCTGGGCACGGCTGAGGGCGCGACGAGCAGCGCGCAATTGGCGGCGCAACTGGGCGCGGTTTGGCGCGGTGGCATTACTCATGGCGATGGCTATTTGCACAGGGGCGGTGTTGCGGGTTTTGCCGAGCGGCAGCGCGGTTTGACGTTACATGCGCTGCAGGCTGAAAGATAACTCCCCGGAGTGCCGCTGTCGGCTTGGCCCTTGAACCCGAAAGTTCAAGGTGGAGGTTGCAGGAAACCTTTAGGCTTTCCGTCTGGCGGACATGCGCACCGGTCTCAACTTGCAACCCCCAGGGTAGTGCGAATCGGCTCAGGGACATCGCCAACTGGCGCACACACCAGGGAGGTGTGGCCAGTATACCCAAATATGCGGGACTGCCATCAGCCTTATTGGTCATCCGGATGGGTGGCCAGAGCCTTGTCGACGCGGCCGAGCAGGTCACGCACGCAATCGCGGGTTTCGTCGGCCTGTTGATCGAGGCGCTGCTTCTTGTGCAGCAGGTCGTGGGTGATGTTCAGCGCGGCCATCACGGCCACCCGGTCGGCACCGATGACTTTGCCGCCGGAGCGAATCTCGCGCATCTTGCCATCCAGGTAACGGGCGGCGTTTTCCAGGTTGGCGCGCTCGTCCGCTGGGCAAGCAATGCAGTAGTCCTTGTCGAGGATCTGCACGGTGAGGGTCTTGGCTTGGGTCATGTGTCTTGCTCCAGGGCTTTCAGGCGCGAAATCATTGATTCGACCTTATGCCGGGCCATTTCGTTCTTTTCGATCAGATGGGCGCGTTCCTCGCGCCAGGCCTTTTCGCTCGCCCGCAGTTGCCGGTTCTGAACCTTGAGGTGCTCGACACTCTGGATCAGTAGCTCCAGTTTGGCCGTCAGTGCGCGCAGATCGGCGTCTTCCATTGGCTCTCTACTTGGCGGTAAATGAGCGGAACTATATAGGTCCGGCTCGGCGTGAGGTCAAACCCGTCGAGCGCCTTGAATGGTCTTGGCGCGTCTGCCGGTGCTAGGATACGAGGCCTTCATTCTAGTCATTGCGCCGTCTGGCGCCTAGTTCAGATACCTATTCCGATGACCACTCAAAATTCCCCGTACGCCGCTTTCGCCACCCTGCTTGCCAGCAGCGGTCAACCCGTTTCGCCGGCCGAGCTGCATGGCCTGTTGCTCGGTCGCAGTTGCGCAGGTTCCGGCTTTGATCTCGAACCTTGGCTGGTGGATGCCACCGAACTGCTCGGCAGCGAGCCGCAAGACAACGTGCGTCAGGCGCTGATTGGACTGCAGGAAATGGTCAAAGGCGAGCTGTCCGGCTCTGAGGTTACCGTGGTGCTGCTGTTGCCGGGCGACGATGCGCCGCTGGTGGAGCGCGCCCAAGCCCTGGGTCTGTGGTGCCAGGGTTTCCTCGGTGGTTTTGGCCTGACTGCTCGCGACACCGCGTTGTCGGCCGAGGCCATGGAAGTGCTGCAGGACCTGGCCGCTATAGCTCAGGTGCAGAGCGCCTTGGAAGAATCCGAAGACGGCGAGAACGACTACATGGAAGTCATGGAGTACCTGCGCGTAGCGCCGCTGCTGCTGTTCGCCGAGTGTGCCAAGCCGCTGGCCGCTGCGCCGAAACCGTCCCTGCACTGATCAGTCGAGAGTCGTTATGACCTGCATCCCGAAAGCGGAATATGCCCGTCGGCGCAAGGCGCTGATGGCGCAGATGGAGCCCAACAGCATTGCCATTCTGCCGGCTGCGCCGGTGTATATCCGCAATCGCGATGTGGAGCATATCTACCGCCAGGACAGCGACTTCCAGTACCTCACTGGCTTTCCCGAACAGGAGGCGGTGCTGGCCCTGATCCCCGGTCGTGAGCATGGCGAGTACGTGCTGTTCTGCCGCGAGCGCAACCCCGAGCGCGAGCTGTGGGATGGCTTGCGGGCTGGTCAGGATGGCGCCATCAGCCAGTACGGCGCCGATGATGCCTTCCCGATCAGCGACATCGACGAGATTCTGCCGGGCTTGATCGAGGGCCGCGAGCGGGTCTATTACGCCCTCGGCATTCATCAGGAATTCGACCGTCATCTGATGGAGTGGATCAACGTGATCCGCTCCAAGGCGCGCCAAGGTGCGCAGCCACCGAATGAATTTGTCGCCCTCGACCACCTGCTGCACGACATGCGCTTGTACAAGTCGGCGGCGGAAGTGAAGGTGATGAAGGCCGCTGCGGACATTTCCGCTCGTGCCCACGTACGCGCCATGCAGGCCTGCCGCGCCGGGCTGTATGAGTACAGCCTGGAAGCCGAGCTGGATTACGAATTCCGCAAGGGCGGCGCGAAGATGCCGGCCTACGGCTCGATCGTCGCCGCCGGCAAAAACGCTTGCATCCTGCATTACCGCGAGAACGACGCGCTGCTGAAAGACGGCGATCTGGTGTTGATCGACGCCGCCTGCGAGATCGACTGCTACGCCAGCGACATCACCCGCACCTTCCCGGTCAGCGGCACCTTCTCGCCCGAGCAGAAGGCTATCTACGAGCTGGTGCTGGCCTCCCAGGAAGCCGCATTCAAGGAAATCGCCCCCGGCAAACACTGGAACGCCGCCCACGAAGCCACCGTGCAAGTGATCACCGCCGGCCTGGTGGAGTTGGGCTTGCTGAGCGGTGCGGTGGATGAGTTGATCGCCAGCGAAGCCTACAAACCCTTCTACATGCACCGCGCCGGCCACTGGCTGGGCATGGATGTGCACGACGTTGGCGACTACAAGATCGGTGGCGAATGGCGTGAGCTGGAAGTCGGCATGGCCATGACCGTGGAGCCGGGCATCTACATTGCCGTCGACAATCAGAACGTGGCGAAGAAATGGCGCGGTATTGGCGTGCGCATCGAAGACGATGTGGTGGTAACCAAGGGCGGCTGCGAGATTCTCACCGGCGGCGTACCCAAGACTGTGGCTGAAGTCGAAGCCCTGATGGCCGAGGCGCAGTCCGCCCGCGCAGTGGTCGCCTGATGAGTCGCGTACAGCTTGCGATCATCGGCGGCGGCCTGGTTGGCGCCAGCCTGGCCCTGGCCCTGCAAGCCGGCGCCAAGGCCCGCGGCTGGCAGATCGTGCTGATCGAGCCCTTCGCCCCCGGCGACAGTTATCAGCCTAGCTACGATGCGCGTTCCACCGCGCTGTCCTACGGCACTCGGCAGATCTACCAGCGCCTGGGCATCTGGCCGAGCATCAGCGAGCGCGCCGAGCCGATTGCGCAGATCCATGTGTCCGACCGTGGCCGCTTCGGCGCCGCGCGCTTGAGTGCCGCTGACGAAGGTGTGCCGGCCTTGGGCTATGTGGTGGAAAACGCCTGGCTCGGCCATTGCCTGTGGCAGGCCCTGGATAAGGACGTGATCAGCTGGCGCTGCCCCGACGAGGTGGTGGCCATGCACAGCCTTGGCGATGGCTATCGCCTGACCCTCAAGGACGGCGCCACCCTTGAGTGTGACCTGGCCATTCTGGCCGACGGCGGCCGCTCCGGTCTGCGCGAGCAGCTGGGCATTGCCGTGACCCAGCGGCCCTATCAGCAGAGCGCCCTGATCGCCAATATCACCCCCAGTGAAGCGCACCAGGGCCAGGCCTTCGAGCGCTTCACCGAGGCCGGCCCTATGGCCATGCTGCCGCTGGCGGACAACCGCTGCGCACTGGTCTGGACCCGTCCGGGTGCCGATGCTGAACGTCTGGCGGCGCTGCCCGAGCGGGCATTTCTGGATGAGCTGCAAGCGGCCTTTGGCTATCGCCTTGGGGCGTTGCGCAAGGTCGGTGCGCGTCATCTGTATCCACTGGCGCTGGTCGAGGCCCAGGAGCAGGTGCGACCCCATCTGGTGGTGCTCGGCAACGCCGCCCACAGCCTGCATCCGATTGCCGGCCAGGGTTACAACCTGTCCCTGCGCGATACCCTGGAATTGGCCGAGAGCTTGCTGGCCAGCACCGCGCCCTTGGGCGAACTGGCGTGCCTGCAAGGTTATCTCGACCGTCAGCGCCTCGATCAGCAGATGACCGTGGGCTTCTCCGATCAGGTCACCAAACTCTTCACCACCGGTCAGCCGCTGCTGGTGGCCGGGCGCAATCTGGGCCTGTTGGGCCTTGATCTGTTACCGCCAGCCAAGCGCTGGTTTGCTCGCCAGGCCATGGGCCTGGGGCCTCGTTCCGTTTGAGACAGCATTGATGAAAGCACGCACCTTAGCCCGCAAGGCCCGCTTCCTGCGTTGGGCGCTGAACTTCTATCCGCCCTATATCGGCGCCGGCGTGCGGGTGCGGCATATCAGCGCGGACTTCCAACAGGTGCAGGTAAAAATGGGCCTGGGCTGGTACAACCGCAACTATGTCGGCACCCAGTTCGGCGGCAGCCTGTATTCGATGACCGATCCGTTTTTCATGCTGATGGTCATGGAGTGCCTCGGCCGCCAGTACATTGTCTGGGACAAGGCGGCGCGTATCGACTTTATCGCCCCAGGCAAAGGCCCGGTGTTCGCCAACTTTGCCATCGACGAAGCGCTGTTGACGGACATTCGCACCCACACCGCAGCGGGCGACAAGTACCTGCCCGAACTGCATGTGGATGTGCGGGACGGCGAGGGTACGCTGGTGGCGCGGGTGCACAAGACCCTCTACGTACGACTCAAGCCGCGCGAGCGGCAGGCAGCCTAAGGAATACACATGCGTGCGGATCTGATCATTGTGGGCGCCGGTATGGTTGGCAGCGCCCTGGCGTTGGCCCTGCAACACAGCGGGCTGCAAATCCTGCTGCTGGATGGCGGGCCGCTGAGCGTCAAACCTTTCGATCAGAGCGCAGCGTTCGAACCGCGGGTCAGTGCCTTGTCGGCGGCCAGTCAGCGCATTCTTGAGCGCCTGGGTGCCTGGGATGGGATCGCCGCACGGCGCACCAGCCCTTACGGCGAGATGCAGGTGTGGGACGGTTCCGGTACTGGCCAGGTGCATTTTTCCGCCGCCAGCGTGCATGCCGAGGTGCTCGGCCATATCGTCGAAAATCGCGTGGTTCAGGATGGCCTGCTGGACGCACTTTACGAAGCCGATCTGGGCCTGTTGCCGGGCGCTCGGCTGGAGCAACTGCGCCGCTCCGGTGATGACTGGCTGCTGACCCTCACCGATGGCCGCGAGCTGCGCGCGCCGTTGGTGATCGCTGCCGACGGTGCCAATTCGGCGGTGCGTCGCCTGGCCGGCTGCGCCACCCGTGAGTGGGATTACCTGCACCACGCCATCGTCACCAGCGTGCGTTGCAGCAAACCTCACCAGCAGACCGCCTGGCAGCGTTTCACCGATGACGGCCCGTTGGCCTTCCTGCCGCTGGCCAAGGCTGATGATGCCGAGCACTGGTGCTCGATTGTCTGGTCGACCACTCCGGCCGAGGCTGAACGGCTGATGGCGCTGGACGATGCTGCCTTTTGCCACGAACTGGGCAAGGCCTTCGAATGGCGCTTGGGCGATGTGCTGGAGAGCGATCCGCGGTACTGCATCCCACTGCGTCAGCGCCACGCCAAACGTTATGTTGAGCCTGGCCTGGCCTTGATCGGCGATGCCGCCCACACCATTCACCCGCTGGCGGGCCAGGGCGTCAACCTCGGTTTCCTCGATGCCGCGGTGCTTGCCGAAGTGCTGATGCACGCGCTGGAGCGGGGCGAAAACCTCGCCGATATCAAAGTGCTTGGTCGCTTCGAGCGCCGTCGCATGCCGCACAACTTGGCGATGATGGCGGCCATGGAGGGCTTCGAGCGGCTGTTCCAGGCTGATCCGTTGCCGCTGCGCTGGCTGCGCAACAGTGGTCTGAATCTGGTCGATGGCGCCAACGAGGCCAAGGCGCTGTTCGTCCGCCAGGCCCTGGGCTTGTCCGGTGATCTGCCGGAGTTGGCGCGTCTGTAGCAGGCCGTTGAAGAACTACCTCGGCTTTGGCTTCCTGCGTCGCCCTACCTCCTGCATCCATGCAGTCGTGCGTTGGCAATACTGCGTTAAAAACGGCCTCACAGCCGAAGGCTGAACGTGCTTCAGCACGACCCCAAAGGGGTGAGCGAAGCGAATCAAATGCTCATTTACAACTCGTAAATTCCGCTTTTGACTCGCTACGCTCGCCCTGCGGGCCAGCCTATGGCTGTTACTGCGCTTCGCTACGTTGCGGCCGTTT
>OFRI01000284.1_pt1 | contig 13906 bp, 12 predicted proteins | sample 1543031 | NCBI WGS metagenome assembly OFRI01 (sample SAMN07774226, study PRJEB24372) | wastewater metagenome
GGCGGCTCCGCCCATCGTGCCTCGTTTGGCATCCCTGCCAAACGCCCCTCTACACAGCACCTGCACTACTCGCTGCGCTCGCCCTTCGGGCCAGCCTACGGCTGTTACTTCGCTTCGCTACGTTTCGGCCTTCTGATGGGACCGGGGGACCGAGGCGCCTGTGAACTTTGTGGGAGCGGTCTTGACCGCGAAGTTTTTTGTTTATGGCGCCAGTGCAGCCCGCCATTGCAGCGGGCTGGAGTGTTAAGGCGGTGACTTAGAACGCCACATTCACCCCGGTGTAGAGCGAGCGGCCCATGCCGGGTACGCCGACGCCCCACTCGATGCCATTCATCGACATGGTCCGGCCCTGGGCGGTGTAGGCACCGCCGGTGGGCAAGTAGTAGAACTTGTCAGCCAGGTTCTCGATGCCGAAGTCGACCCGCACTTGCTTCCAGCTGTGGCTGGCGCGCAGGTTGAACAGGGTGTAGCCGGCGGTCTGGATCTCGTTGCGCACGTCCGAGCCGTTGTTCTTGGACTGTACGCTTTGCATCTCCAGGCTGTTGCTCCAGCCGCCGAGTTCCTGGGTCAGGGCCAGCGTGGTGTTGAGCGGCATGATGTTGTACAGCTCATCGTCAGTGTCGCGGTTCTTGCCGTTGGTGTAGTTGATCAGGCCGTTGACGCCCCAGTTACCGAGGTCGTTGCTGACCAGCGGCAGCTTGCCGGAGACGTCCACGCCGTACAGGCGCGCCGACTGGTTGGCGTATTGCAGGACGTTGAACTGGTCGGCGGGCACAGCGTTGCCGGTGAAGCTGACGGCATCGATATAGTCGTTCACGCGGGTGTAGAACGGCGTGACTTTGAGCTCTTTGCGCCGATCGCTGCTGTGCCAGTCGAGGGTGGTGGAAACGGTGTTGGCAGTTTCCGGGCTCAGATCGATATCGCCGACGTAGCCATTACCGTCGCCGGCGAAGTTATTCATGGTCGCCGCCATTGCCCAGCTGGACCAGGTGTAGCGCTCATACAGGTTCGGCGAACGGACCTTGCGCGCGTAGCCGAACTCCACATCCAGCTGTTCGCTGTGGGTGTAGCGGGCCAGGGCAGTAAAATCCAAGCTATGGTCGGTCTGGCTGCGGTCGGCGGCGTTGAACGCGGCGGCCTCGGCGTTCTGGTTGCCCATCATGTTGCCGTAGCCGTGCACATCGCCGGCGTCGCTCTGCACATTCTCGTAGCGCACCCCAATCAGGGTCAGCCAGTTGGCGCTGAGCTGCGATTCCCACTCGGAAAACAGCGCGGCGCGGTCGCGTTGGCCATCGTTGATGTTCTCGAAGGTGTTCGGCCACATGCCGCTGCCGGACGGGCTCCAGTAGTCGTTCAGGCGATAGCGCTGGTATTCGCCGCCGACCCGCAGCAGGTCTTGTTGGCTCAGGTCGATGGTGGCTTTGACGCTGGCGCCGCTGGTTTTGCCTTCGCTGTCCATCGGCATGCCGGCGGCGCAGGTGGCGGAAATCGGTGAGCAGGGTTTGCCATCGCCGCTGCCGGCAATATTGGATTGCATGCCATACCAGAAGCGTTTGTCCGGACCAAAGTCCATCGAGTGCTCGACCTTCTCGTGGTACACGCGGGTATCTAGCTCGCCCCAGTTGAACTGGCTCAGGTAGCGCAGGCTGATGCGCTCCTGGGTGTTGTCGGTCATGTCCATGCGCTGGTTGGCGAACAACTCTTGCGGTACATGCTGATAGCCGAGCTTCAGCTCCAGCAGGTCTTCGCCGAGCTTGAGGGCCATGCCCAGGGCATGGTTTTCCGTCTCGTAGGCACTGGAGGCCACTTCGTCCAGCGGCGAGCCATTGCCGAGCTGGCCGGTGCTGGTGCTGCTCTTGAAGTCGCCGCCAGCGCTGTAGTTGTTGGCCTTGCTGTAGCTGCCGTCGTAACGAATGTTGAAGGCTTCTTCGGCATGGGTGGCGGAGAAGTTGCCACCACGGGCGTCGTTGTTGCTGCGGTAGAAGGCGCCCACTTCGCCTTTGTTGATGCTGGCCGCACCCGGCGCGGCAAACTCTGGTGCTGCGCTGTCGGCGATGATGGTGCCGCCGATGCTGTCACCACCGACGCTGACCGGGGTGATGCCGGCGAACACCTGCAGATTGCCGAGGTTGCTCGGGGCGATATAAGACATCGCTGGGTTCATATGGTTGGGGCAGGAGGCCACCAGGTCCATGCCGTCGATCTTGATCCGCAGGCGATCATCGGCCAGACCGCGAATGGCCGGCAGGCTGGAGATGCCGCCGGCGCTGTTAAGGCTGACGCCGGGCACGCCACGCAGCAGGGTGGCGCTGTCGCTGGTGGCCGAGCGCAGGGTTTGCAGCTGTTGCGCGGTGACCTGGGTGGCGCCGAGTGGGGCTTTTTCTGCCTCGATCACACTGGGGACCAATTGCACGGGCTGGCTTGCACTGCCAGTGATGAGCAAGGGGGGCGGTTCGGCCGCCTGAGCCAGGGGGCTGAGGAGTGCGAGCAGGGCCGCGCAGGCCCGCGAATCTGGGAACGATGGGTTCATGGAGAATGTCTCTGTGCATGGCTTTTGATGCCGCCAGCTCAGCCGGTGGGCGTCCCATGGACGTCGGCAGGCGTGCTCGGCGGCGCAATCGATTGGCAGCCTGGGCTGCCCGTAGCACTAGAGAGCGGGAGGTGCGCGGGGATTGGCCGTGGGCCAGGGATTGGGTTGGCGCGGCAGGCTGGTGGCAGCACTGAGCAGGGGGGCATCGGGGTGCCAGGCGGGCAGTTGCAGGCTGTAGCCGGTCAGGCTGGTGGTCAGCGCATGGCTGGCGCACAGCGGGCAGTCGAAGGTGACGGGCGACTGGCCCAGCGGCGGCACCCGTGAATCGCTGGCGCCGCTGATGCTGCATTGCAACTGGTCGATGCCGCTCAGCTGCAGGCCGCTGCTTTGCCCATGGCCAATAGCGCAGGCAAAGGTACTGAACAGCACGCAGCTGTAGAGTAACCACGCAATAAGCCTGCTATTGGTATGGGCTATTTTCATGCTGGCACTTTACCAGCGGTGCCCGCCTAACGCAGCTAACAAGCTGCGTTCGATTGTCGCAGCCGGGCACCCAGGCGTTTTCCCTGGGTCCAAGGCTACAGGGCTTGCCCTGTGCGGGTTTTCATCCTCTTCCGGTGTTCGCATGTGCGCGCTGCAGGCGTCTAAACGGGCCCGAGTGGCCTGGGCGTTGATCAGCACTGGGTAGCTATTTGGCTCGGCGGTTCTATACTCCCCATAGTATTAAAATCAATGCTTGGAGGCGTGTACCCATGCGTATGACTGCTGCTGTGTTATCTCTGTTTTTAAGCGCCGCTGCCCAGGCCGAGGATGCGCAGGCATTGGCCGCCGAGGGGTTAGCCCTGATCCCGCCGTTCCAGAAGCAGCTTATGGAGACGGTGAAGGCGGCCATGCAGGCAGGCGGTCCGCTCAAGGCGGTGGAAGCCTGTCAGGTGCAGGCACCGCTGATTGCCGCCGAGCACAGTCGGGCGCCGTGGCGGGTGGGGCGCACCTCGTTGCTGGTGCGCAACCCAACCAACGCCGCCGATGCCTGGGAGCAAGATGTGCTGCGCCAGTTTGCTCAGCGCGCCGCCGCCGGCGAGCCACTGGCGAGCATGCAGCACAGTGCGGTCGTGGCCGGCGAGGTGCGGGTGATGCAGGCGATTGCGGTTGGCGAGCCCTGTCTGGCCTGTCACGGCAAGACGCTCAAGCCGGAATTGGCGGCGTTGCTTGATCAGCGTTATCCGCAGGATCAGGCCCGCGGTTATGAACTCGGCGCGCTGCGTGGCGCCTTCACCTTGCGCCGCAGCTTGGCCGATGCAGGAGTTAGCCAATGAAAAACGCCCATGACCTGGTACTCGAAGCCAAGGCGCAGATCCATGAAGTGGCGCTGGAGGATGCTGAGACAGCGATCCGTGCTGCCGATCTGCTGCTCGACGTGCGCGAGGCGGACGAGTTTCAAGCCGGGCATATTCCCGGCGCGATCAACATTCCCCGTGGCGTGCTGGAGTTCAAACTCAGCAACGACCCGGCGCTTTGCGCCCGTGAGTTGAACATCGTCCTGTACTGCAAAACCAGCGGCCGCGCGGCCCTGGCTGCCTGCGCATTGCAGGCCATGGGCTACCGGCATGTGCAGTCGCTGGCCGGTGGTTTCGATGCCTGGAGCGCGGCGGGCAAGGCGCAAGTTGCCGCCAACCTGCCAAGTTTCGAGTAGTGCTGCATACCCATCCGCCTGTCATAGGCACAGATGTCACGGGCATATGCCCCAAGGAGTCAGTCATGCAAAACAACGTGGGTCACACCGACAAACTGCTGCGCATCGGCGCTGCCGTCATTCTGCTGGGCCTGGGCGCGACCGGGGTGATTGGCTGGTGGGGGCTGATTGGCCTGGTGCCTCTGGCCACCGGGTTGCTCAACTGGTGCCCGGCATACACCTTGCTGGGCATCAACACCTGCAAGTTGAAGCCCTGATATGGCCTTGAAAACCATCAGTGCGCAGGGCGCGCTGGGTGCCGGCTTTGCAGTCGAGGTGCAATGCGGCAACCATCGCATCGTCATGGATCAGCCTGTGCCCGCCGCCGGGCAAGACCTCGGCCCGACGCCGCTGGAGTTGATTCTGGCGGCCGTGGCCGGGTGCTTTGGCACCATCGGCCGCTTGCTGGCCCATCAGCGCAAGATTGAGTTGCGCGGTATGCGCTTTGAGATGCAGGCCGACTATGACCCGGCCGGTCTACTCGGCCGTGACACCTTGGTGCGTCCTGGCTTTCAGGCCCTGCGGGTGTTGGTCGAGATCGATGCCGACCTGAGTGCCGAGGACAAGCAGGCGTTTCTGCTGGAGGTCGAACGGCGCTGCCCGCTGGCCGACAACCTGACTCACGGTACCCAGCTGCACAGCCAGCTGGTTTTGCCCTGAGCGACTGGCGAGTGCCTTAGCCTTCCGGCGTGACGCGGGAAGGCTAAGGCATCGGGGTTACCCTCAGCCGCCGCTCAGGCTACTGAGCAACTGGCTGACCTTCAGGCTGGCATTTTCCATTTCATTGACCGCGCGCAATACCTGGCTCCACTCCTTGGCTTGCGCGGCATGCAGGGCGGTGTGGGCGGCCTCGTGGACGATCCGGTGCGGGTCATTGAGCTGCTGGAAGTAGCTGCTGCTGGCATAACGCGCCTGGGTATCGGCGGCCTGATACCAATGCCCCAGGCGGCAGTTGGTGTGGGTCGACAGCTGCATATTGGCATCTTGCTGGAACAGGCGCTGGTAGACGGTCAGCTTGAACAGCAGGTGGTCCAGCTTCACCGCCTCGCAGAACGAGCGCAGGGCGATGCGCTCGATCAGCTGGCTCATGTGTTCGCCGAGCACCATCATTTCATCGAGGGTTTCAGCTGAGCGGGAAACATCCCCGGAGATGCGCGATGCCTCACCGGACAGGGTGCCGATGGAGTGGCTGGCAGACTCGGTTTCCTGATTGATGCTGGTGACCAGTTGGCTGATTTCCTGGGTTGCACCGTGTGTGCGCTGGGCCAGCGCACGCACCTCATCGGCGACCACGGCGAAGCCGCGGCCTTGCTCGCCGGCACGCGCGGCCTCGATGGCAGCGTTAAGGGCGAGCAGGTTGGTCTGATCGGAAACGGCCTTGATCAGATCGACAATTCGGCTGATTTCGCCGACCCGGCGCTGCAGCAAGTCGACACTTTGGACGCTATTGACGCCCTGCACAGCCATCTCTTCCAAGGAGCTTGAAAAGCCGCTGAGCAGTTGCGAGGTTTCGGCAAATACCCCGCTGTTTTCCCGCAGGCGCAAGACTTCGGCCTGCAGGCTCTCGGCCTGGGTGACTACGCCATCGCGAGTCTGCTGCAAGGATTCTTCAAAACGCGCGAGTTTTTCATGCAGCTCGCTCTGATAACGCGAGTAGCCGTTGAGGGTCTGCTGATCTTGCTGGGTCTGGGCGTTCAGCTCGCGTAGCGCCTGGATCTCCTGCTGCAGAGCGAGTTTTTCCTGCTCCAGGCGGCCTGTTTGTATTTCTAATTCGGCGCAACGGTGGCGCCATCGGCTGCTGAACATCCGGAACTACTCCGACAAATGAATTGAGTGGGGCAGCGAAGACCCTATAAGAAGTATTCGGCAGTGCCCCAGGAAACTAAACCACAATCGCAGGCCTGGGGCTAAGGCTCGACGCGAAAACGTAGCACGCCGAGCATCTGGCCACCGTCGGTGATGACGTCGACACGCCATTTGCCGCTAGGGTCGGCGGGGAAATTGCGTTTGTTGGTCCAGGCGCGGTAGCCCTCCTTGCGCCCGCCGTTGATGTCCAGGGCGATGCGGTCGACCACTTTGCCGTTGTGCCGCCAGACGTGATAAATCCGCTCGGCCAGCCCGCGTGGCGCGCTGATGGCGGTGTAGGCATACAGCCCTTGGGCCTTGAGCTGGGCGCTGCTGAGCTGTTCACGGGTTTGTCCCGGCGTGCGCTGGCCGGCGTTCATCTGGCTGCTGACCGCCACTTCACTGAGCCACAGGGTGGCCGGTGGCACCCAGGGCCGTGCCAGCCAGCCGGCACCGAGTAGCGCCAGGCTCAGGCCGGGCAAGGCCAACCAGCGCCACCAGTGGCGGATGCGCAGGGTGCCGAGCAGGCTCGGGAAGGACAGCAGCACGGCGCAGCCCAGGGCCAGCTGATAACTCTGCGCGGTAGTTTGATGCAGGATGATCGGCAGGGCGGTGAGCAGCGCGGCAAACAGGGTCAGGCTGTGGAACGCCAGGTACAGCCAGCGCCTGGGTGCCAGCCAGTTGAAGTACAGCGGGTCGATGATCGCCAGCAGCGCACACAGGCCGAGCAGGCCGGTAAACACCAGTTGGCCGCTGTCCCAACTGGTGGTCAGGGCAAAGAATGGCAAGACGAAAAACAGGCTCTGCTGGTGCACCATCTGGGTGGCAAAGCGCAGCAGCCAAGGTGGCAGTTGCAGGCCGAACCAGCGCTCCAGGCCCTGATTGAACAGGTTCTCCAGCATCAGCCAGAGCCAGCTGACCAGCAGCAGGATGGCGATGACCTTGGCGAATTCCGCCTGCCGCTCAACCAGGAAGAACCCCGCCAGCCCGGAAATAAAACCGTACACGGGCATGACCCAGGGATAGCGCTGGATCAGGCCATGGAGGCGCAGCAAGAGGTTTTTCAGGAACGGCATGGGGTTTTCAGCGAGGGTTCAGGCGGCGGTGGCCAGCACCGGCACGCGGGAAGGGCGTGGTGCGGCGCAGCATACGCAACGGCCGCCGGCCTGAGAAGTGACTCAGGCCGGACGGTCGCTGCGTTGCAGTGCGCACACTCGGGGCGCACGTCTGCTTAGAGACAGTATTCGTGGGGCGACTGGGCAGGCGCAGGTTGTAAGCAAATGGGGTGTTGTTCGAACAACTGATCGAGCACCTGGACCGGCTGCGGGCGGCTCAGCAGATAGCCCTGAGCAAAGCGACAGCCCTGCTCGCGCAAAAAGTTCAGATGGCTGTGCTGTTCCACGCCCTCGGCGATGACCTCAAGGTTGAGGCCCTGGCCCAGTTTGATGATGGCGCGACTAATGGTGCCGAGCTCGCCGTCGTCCTCGACGCCAATAATGAAGCTCTTGTCGACCTTGAGGATGTGCAGCGGGAAGCGCGTCAGATAGCCCAGCGAGGAATAGCCCGTGCCGAAATCATCAAGGGCCAGGCGCACGCCGAGGCTGGCCAACTCACGCAGACAGGCGAGGGTCTGGGCGCTGTCTTCCATCAATTGGCTTTCGGTGATTTCCAGAATCAGGTTGCACGCCGGCATGCCGGTAATGGCCAGGATCTGTGCCACGCGCTGGGCGAACTGGGCTTCGCACAGCTGGCGGCTGGACAGGTTCACCGCGCAGCTCATGCCTGGCTGGACGGCTTGCCAGCGCTGGCTCTGCATGCAGGCCTGAAGCAGTGCCCAGTCGCCAACGGCGATGATCTGCCCTGACTCCTCCAGCGCTGGGATGAATTGCTCGGGTGAAATCAGGTTGCCGTTATGGCGCCAGCGCAGCAAGGCTTCGACACCGGTCACCCGTGCCTGACCTTGATCCAGGCAACACACAGGCTGGTAGTAAAGCTCGAACTCCTGGCGCGCCAGCGCTTGGGACAGCGCGCTTTCCAGCTGTAAGCGCTGTTCGGCGCGGGCCTGCAGTTCGGCGCTGTAACGGGCGAAACGGGCCTTGCCGGCATCCTTGGCGCGGTACATGGCCAAGTCGGCGGCGCGCAGTACGTCGCCTTCGATATCGGCTTCGGCGAGGTCAACAATGCCGATGCTGGCGCTTACGGAGAGTTGTCGTTCGGCCAGCCACAGCGGTTGCAGCAGCTCGTCGAGCATGCGCTGGGCGACCTGCTCGGCGTCTTCCAGGCAAGCCAGATCGTCGAGCAGAGCGACGAATTCGTCGCCGCCAAAGCGAATCAGGTAATCGCCGGGCCTTAGGCACTGTCCCAGGCGTTGGGCGACGGCGACCAGGACTTGATCGCCGACGGCATGGCCGAGGCTGTCGTTGATCAGTTTGAAACGGTCGAGGTCAATGAACAGCAGGGCCGCCGTCCGCGCGCCAGGGCGAAGATGGCGTTGTTGGGCCTGCAGTAACAGCTCTTGCAAGCGTATGCGGTTGCCCAGCCCGGTTAGTGGGTCGTGGCGCGCGGCATGCTGCAGGTGTTGTTCGGCGTTTTTCTGGCCGCTGATATCGCTCTGTGAGCCGGCCAGGCGCAGGCCTCCGCGCTCATCGCGGCTGACCACGCCGCGCACCAGCACCCACATGTAGTGCCCTTCGCGGTGACGGATACGGTATTGCTGGTGCAGGGATTCAGTGTGTCCGTTCACGTGCTGGTCGATGGCTTGGCGCAGGCCCGGCAGGTCTTCCGGGTGAACACGGGCAAACCAGCCTGCGCAGCCTTCACCGAGCTGGTCGCGGTCGAGGCCAAGCATCCCGGCCCAGCGCTCCGAGAGGTACAGGCTGTCGCGCTCGACGTGCCAGTCCCAGACACCGTCGTTGGCGCCGCGCAGGGCACGGGCGTAGCGCGCATCGCTGCTTTCCAGAGCCTGACGCTGGCCGCTGTTGTAGGCATCAATGGTCAGTGCCAAATCGAAGAACACCGCTTTCAAGACGCTGGCATACAGCGCGCTGGCGGGTTCGGTGCCGAAGAGGTTCTGCAGCAGGTTGTCGAGGTACAGGCGATAGCCGCCCAGGTACCACTTAAGTTCCAGACCGACCTGGTTATGCACCAGGCCGACGCGCAGGCGTTCGCAGACATAGTCGTGGTCGCGCGGGCCTTGCCACAGGCGCTGGTAGTAATCGAGCTGGCTGTGCTTGAGGCGTGCGGTCACGGTGCTGTCTTGCAGCAGGGCCGCCGGTGCGCTGAAGTCGCCAAGGTGCTGGTAGAGGCGCTCGACAAACTGCTGGTGCACGTCGCTGAAGTCGCTACAGGCCGCCCGCAAGCGGGCGTCATCTGCTGGGCCCCAATCGAGAAAGTTGAGGCGTGTGGCGAGCTCGTCGCCATCCAGGCCATTACTGCGCAGCAGGGCATGTAACTCTTCGTGCATATCCATTGCGGGTCTCTGGTTTTTTACAGGCAGTAAAAAAGCACGGGGCACACTCCGCCATTAGCCATCGGGGCGGTGGTTCGTGCTCGTTCATGCAGGCCCATATGGCCTGCCCAGCACAGCAGGCTTGCGCCCGATTAACACCCAGGGGCGAAATCTGTCGGTCACTTCTACCTCAAGTCGGATTGCCCTACAACGGCCATAAGGACTGTTTTAGAGGGGTTTGAGCGCAGGGCTTGAGGGGCATTTTGGGGCAGTGCTGAGCCACTCAGGGTGCGGTCAGTTGTCGCGATTGGCCATGGCCATTGGCGGGCAATGCCACTGTGGCGGTGGCGGCCGTTAACTATGCTGATCCGGGTCAAAACAAGAACAATTGAGACCCACTGATGAATTACGACGAGAGTCAGCAAATCTGGCTGGGCCTGGTCCTGGCGAGCCTGATGTTCGGCGTGGCCCTAGAGCTGCGCCTGAGCCACTTCCTGTATGTGCTGCGCCGGCCGCTGCCCGTGTTCACCGGCCTGCTTGCGCAATGTCTGCTCTTGCCCTGGGCCACCCTGGTGGCCACCTTGTTCTTGGACCTCAAGCCAGGTATCGAGCTAGGCCTGTTGCTGGTGGCCTGCTGTCCCGGCGGCAACCTGTCCAACGTGATCACCCACCTGGCACGGGGCAACACCGCGCTGTCGGTAAGTGTCACCAGTGTCTCCAGCCTGCTGGCGATCATCACCCTGCCGTTTAACTTCGCCCTGACCGCCAGCCTCAACCCGGACACCGCGGCCTTCCTCAGCAGCCAGATGAGTCAGTTGCAGGTGGATGCTGGCGGCATCGTCCAAGGCCTTTTGCTGATGCTGGTGCTGCCACTGCTGGCCGGCATGCTGTTGGGCAACCTGCTGCCAGGCATGACCGCGCGCATCCTGCCGGGCTTCAAGCGCTTCACGATGATTGCCTTCATCGGCTTTCTGCTGGTGGCCGTGATCGGCAACCGCCACCTGCTGCTCGACAGCCTCGGTTCGCTGCTGTTGATCGTCGTCCTGCACAACCTCTGTGCCCTGCTGCTGGGTTGGGGCAGCGCTCGCCTCAGCGGGCTGGCGGACTTTGATCGCCGGGCGCTGACCATTGAAGTCGGCATGCAGAATTCCGGATTGGCCCTGGGGCTGATCTTCACCCAGTTCGGCGCCCAGCCGGACATGGCCCTGATCGCCGCTCTGTGGGGCACCTGGCACATCGTTTCTGGCTTGCTGCTGGTGGCTTTGTGGCGGCGCACCCCACCGCACTTGCACGCGGAAAAAGAGGAACAGACATGCGCATCCTGATCACCGGCGCTGCCGGTTTTATTGGCCAACAGCTGCTCGCCGACCTGGCCGTGCAGCAGCCCAACTGGACGCTGTTCGCCGCCGATATCCGCGAGATTCCTGCCAACTTGCTGCGTGGCAATGTGCAGCCTCGGTTGCTGGATATCAGCCAGCCCGAGGCGGTGCGTAAAACGGTCGCCGAGTGCCAGCCCCAGGCCATCGTCCACCTGGCTTCGGTGGTCAGCCCACCGCCGGGAATGAGCGAAGCCACCCTGCACGCCATCGACGTGGAAGGCACTCGGGCAATTGTTGAGGCGGCTGCGGCCAGTGGCGTCGAGCAGTTGATTATCACCAGCTCCGGCGCGGCCTACGGTTACTACCCGGAAAACGCCGAGTGGATTGATGAGCACGACCCCCTGCGTGGCCATAACAAATTTGCCTATGCCAAGCACAAACGCGAGGTCGAAGAGCTGCTGGTGCAGGCGCGCATCGCCCATCCACAGCTGCGTCAGCTGATCCTGCGGCCGGGCACCATCCTCGGCAAACGGGTCAACAACCAGATCACCGACATGTTCAAGAAGCGCGCAGTGCTGGGCATCCAGGGCAGCGACAGCCGCTTCGTGTTTATCTGGGATCAGGACGTGGTGAGCATCATCCGCAAGGGGCTGGAGAACGGTGCCAGCGGCATCTACAACCTGGCCGGCGACGGTGCCCTGAGCCTGCGTGAGATCGCGCAGATTCTGCGCAAGCCCTACCGGCCGCTGCCGGCCGGCTTGATCCAGGGCGTGCTGCGTGTGCTCAAACCGCTGCGCCTGTCGCAGTACGGCCCCGAGCAGGTGGATTTTCTACGTTACCGCCCGGTGTTGGCCAACCGCCGGCTGAAGGAAGAGTTCGGTTACACCCCGCGCTACACAAGCCGCGAAGCCTTTATTGCCTTTCTCGATGCCCAGGGAGTTAGTCATGCGTAATGCCGTTGTTGCCCTCGCCCTTACGGCCCTGGCCCTGCCCGCCCAGGCATTGCAGGTGAGCATCCGCGATGCCGCCGGCGCGCCGCTGCCGCTGGCCATGCTCACCCTCAAGGCCGAACGGCCGCTGCGCGCCGCCGGTGACGACAACGGCTACCCGGCCGAGCGTACCCAGCAGCGCATCAGCCCGGAGATCACCGTTTTTGCCGGTGCCGACGGCCGCGTGCAGGTCGATTATCCAGAAGCCGTGCCGCTCAATCTGCGCGTGCGGGTGCCGGGTTATCAGGACCTGACCCAGACCGGCGTCAGCGCCGATGCCACCCTGGAGCTGCTCCTCAAGGCCGAGACTGATCCCGCCGCCCTCGCCGCCCAGCAACCGGCCAACGCCTGGTTTGCCGCCCTGGATTTTGGCGGCGATGCAGCGCTGAAGAAAACCGCCATGGAGCAGTGCAGCTTCTGCCACCAGCAGGGCAGTTTCTTTATGCGCCGCGAGCGCAGCGAGGAGGAATGGCAGCAGGTGATGGAACGCATGATCGGCTACGGCGCGCGACCGTCCAGCGAGCACCAGCCGAAACTGATCGAGGTGTTCCAAAAGGGCTACACCGACCTGCGCCAGCACCCGGAGAACGTCCTGCGTGCCAAGCCCTGGGAGCGCCAACTGGCCGACGCCCAGGTGCGCGAGTGGCCGATTGGTGACCCCTTCTCGCAGATGCATGACCTGCTGCTGCACAGCAACGGCAAGGTCTACGTCGGCGACAATCTGCAGGACCGCCTGTGGGAGATCGATCCGAAGAGCGGCCAGACCGTGGTCTACAAGACCCCAGTGGATGAGGGTGACGAGATCGGTGGGCTGTTCAGCGGCCGCCTGAAGACCTATCCCAAGCTGGAAACCACTGCCGGCATCCACTCCTTCGCCGAGTCGCCGAAGGACGGCCACATCTTCATCACCCCGTCGCTGCAGCAGCGTTTGTTCGAGTTCGACCCGGTGAGCAAGGCCTTCACCACTCACTACTTCGACGACGGTCTGTACCCGCACACCGTGCGCATCGATGCCGACGACAACGTCTGGTTCACCCTGGCGCTGTCCAATCAGGTCGGCCGTTTTGACCGCACCAGCAAGAGCTTCCGTACCTACGGCCTGCCAGCGCGCAGCACCAAAGAGGAAGTGGGCCTGGCGCTTAACGGCGTGGTGCGCAAGCTGATGAACTGGGGCCTGCCGATGCACTGGCTGCCGGTGGATCAGCGCGTCACCGGCATGCCACTGCCTTATGGCATCGACGTGGCGCCGGACGGCCGGGTGTGGTTCGCCCGCCTGCATGCCGACTCCATCGGCGTGATCGACCCCAAGACTGACAGCGTGCAAGTCATCGACACGCCGTTCCAGGGCCCGCGTCGACTGCGTGCCGATGCCGTGGGCGATGTGTGGATTGCGGCCTTCCCTGAGGCCAAGATTGTCCGCTACCGCCCGGCCGACGGCAGCTTCAGCGACTACCCGCTGCCGACCGCGCTGAACGGTGCGGAAACGCCCTACTCGCTGAACGTCGACCGTGCCCGCCAGCAGGTGTGGGTCACCGGTACCGCGTCGGATAGTCTGATGCGCCTGGATATCGCCAGCGGCCAGTGGCGCACCTTCCCGATGCCGCGCAAGGTGACCTTCACCCGCGACATCGAGATCGCCACCGACGGCAGCGTGTTCACCAGCAACGGTGCCTTCCCCAGCTGGCAGATCGAGGACGGCCAGCCGACCCTGATCCAACTGACGCCGGGCGACTGAGCCGCTGCTTTGGTGGTTTACGGCCTGCGGCCTATCCCACCCTACGCGCTGTGCGCGGTTAAAAGCTTCGCGGTCAAGACCGCTCCCACGGATCGTGCAGGCGCCGCGGTCCCCCGGTCCCGTCAGGAGGCCGAGTGGAGGTGCTGTGCAGAGGGGCATTTGGCAGGGATGCCAAATGAGTCACGATGGGCCAGGGATGGCCCACCGTGACGACCCTCGGAACAGCGCCGGAGCGAAACCCGGATGCCGGGTGCGCTTTCTCTTTGGTTACTTTCTCTTTCGCGCAAGCCAACGTAGCGCAGCGGAGT
>OFRI01000285.1_pt1 | contig 13903 bp, 12 predicted proteins | sample 1543031 | NCBI WGS metagenome assembly OFRI01 (sample SAMN07774226, study PRJEB24372) | wastewater metagenome
GCGCCGATGAAATAACCCAGGTCGCTTGCGCCTGGCATCACCCCGACTGTCTGCCAGTCGACGACTTTCACGGCTATTTCGCTATCGCGCGCCGAGAACAACAAATTATCTAAACGAAAATCGCGGTGCGCAACGGTGAGCGTGCTCGGAAACGCCGCGTAATACCGCTCAATATTCGCTACGAGTCTTTCACCGAGACTAATTATCTCGTCGCCAACTTTGCCGGTGAACCGTTCGGCAAAATTCGGAAACATAGATTTCAATAGTTGTGCCGTGCCCGTCGCTGTATTGCTCGAGTGCTTGGGTAGCCAGGCGAACTGGTCTAGTTTCGTCGAACCACACATCGGGGCGTGCAGCTTCACGAGTTGCTTGATGGCCGATTGCGCTTGCTCGATCGTGGGCAGCTCCTTGAAGTGGTCAAGGACGGAGCTGAAGAAATTGGTCATTTTCCCCGTCCGGTTATATTCATCCATGGCTTGGGCTGCGACTTTTACACGCCAAGCCTGTTCCCTATCATCCGATTCATAGTAAGCCGCTCTACGTTCATTGATGGTGTAGTTTCCGCTGTCGTCATAGATGATGTTGGACAGTTGTTCTCTCGACAGGCTACCAAAAGGGTTTTTCACCGATCTGCTGCCCCTGTCCGAGCTAGTGACGAATTCCGTTGCTTGCTTAGCTCTTGCTAACAACTCTGGATCGTCAGTCTTAGGAACCTCGTTGTTGTACTTGGCTTTGTTAGCTTGGTAGGCGTCACCAAGTATTTGATCTAGCAAAGAGTTCGCCTTGTCGGCCAATTCTGAACGGCTGAGCATTTTGTCCCGAGCCTCTGCGCGGCTGGCACTGTCCGCCAATTGGCTGGCTAGCGTGGAAATCGTCAGCGTGCCGCCGCCTTGGGTGCCTGATGCGCCCTGATTTTTCGATGTGTCAGAAACCTGACCGGTCGCCGAGGCCGCCTTGAGGCTCGACGTACCCCCTGTTTGGGCTGCGGAATACGAACCAACAGAGCTGATCATCATTTCCTCCCCGTGAGCCTAGAATTTATGTATCCAGTCTTATCTTAGCATCATGCTAAAAATGAACGGCAGATGTTTTCGCATCGAAACTCTCCGATGGACTGCGTTCCGCCCAAGGACGTGACCAAAAATCTCGACGTGTTCGTTCCAACGCTATACCGCTGGGTGCCAGCCTCGGCGCATGCTTAACGTACTTTAAATTCCGTTTTCTGAGACGCCCCCAAAAGCGCTTAGCAGGACGTGGCTTTGCCACCACGGCTGCGCCGTGAGTCCCCGCGCTCCGCGCTGCATGCGCTAACGCGCATAAAAGCAATTTTGAGACATACGAGGATCAGGGGGCTGGGGAGTGAAGCTCCCCAGGGAGCGAAGCGGAAACCAAAGGCCAGCATGGCTGGCCGCCGAAGGCGAAGCCTTCCCTCTGCCAAACTGCGCCGTAGGCGCTATTTGCGGTCGTTATGGTAAACCGTAAGAATGGCTTGGCTCGGTGTGATTTCTTCGATTTGGTCGAATTGAGGAGCTTCTCTACGGCACATTTCGAGAAACTCTTGCTCTGTCATGTCTTCTAAGCCGCTTTTTAGCTTTTCTTTGTCATTGGCCATTAGGTTAAATCCAAGTCTTGCTGGTCTGGTGGAGGCAACTTATCAGTTCCAATAACGATACGTTCTTCCTTGCTCACAAGTGTTGGGACTCGTTTAAGCTTTACATTTGGATTGGCTCTTAGGTCTTTGTCTTGTTCGTCAAGCGTAGTTACGATCTGCGCACCGAAGCTGGCCATGTGACGCTTATCCCCTCTGTCAGTCCAGAAAACAGCGCTATTTAGGATGTAAGCGTTGGCTGTGCCAACCTTTACAACTTGAATCCATTTATCTTCTCTCAGAAGTCTTACGGCTCTGTCTAGGGTTGGTCGTGACTTCCCTAGTATCTGTTCCATTGCTTTAAACGAGATCATTACGGCATTTTGTTTGTCCATTGACTGAGCTAGCACCATCAGCAAATCAAGCGCCAAAGAGCTTTTAGCTCCAAGATCAGCAATAGCCCTTAACTCAGCCCTTGATACCTGGACAAAATCCATGTTCTTGGGTAGCCGCTGTGCTGCTTTTTCAGCGTCTAAAAGGTCTGACATTTGAGCCAGTTGCCTTCTTAACCTCGATATTTCTTCTTGTTCTTTGCCTGACATATGTCTCACCTACATGAGACATATATGTCTCAATCCATGATTAGCGGTTAATCATTCTGCTTTTATTCTTTAATCATTTCAAGATTGACCGTTATCATTTTTTGATTAAGTTTTACCGCCTTATGTAAAGCCCTAGGGTGAGACATATATGTCTCACCTACATGATACATAACAAAAAATAACCAACTCCCCTACAGCCCTTACAGCACAAGACCTACAAGCACTTTTACCCCCCTTTTTCTTTTAAATACCCTCTATATCTCATTAGGGGCAAGCCCCTAGGCGATGCCTGACCCCAAAACTGCGCGTTGCGCAGTGAAAAATGCTTGCCCAATTCCTAGCTGCGCTAGGGGGCAAATGCCGGAGTTTTACAAACAGTTCAATTTAACGAACAAACTGTAAAGCCCAGTTGTACTCTGCAGTACAACTGGAATAGGTAAAGCGGCTCGTAACTTCGTGTATATACCGAGAGAAGGATCAGCTAAGATTTTGGAGCAAGATAGCACTGGATTGAATGGATCTGAGGGGACACCACACCCCAGATCCACTATCAAATTTACTATCAAACTTAGATCCTTTGCCGGTTGATAGTAAAATTGATAGTTAGATTGATAGTAAAATTGATAGTAGAACATCAAAAGCAGCCGCCAAGGCGGCTCAAGAGCAAGCCAGAACAGCATGGCTGGACGCCACGCCGTTCGGCCACTCCGCCCACTTTGTGGGCTGCGCACTTCGTTCCGCTGGACGCTTCACTTCGCTTACCGGCGCGTCAAGACTCGTCACCTACGGTGCCAAGCCTAGACCCCCGCAAAAAAGCGGCTACGTTCACGCTTTGCTTACCACTTGTCTGAGCATCCGTTTTACTCCTGCGCAGATTGGCTGGACGCCACCCGGTTTTTACGGGGGTCTAGGCTCTCCGAGCCTGACGCGCGGGCTTCGCCCCCACCAGCTAACGGTGCTGGGGCACCTAAACGGCTGGGGCCGTTTTACGCAGGCGGCTCCCCCAAGAGTTGAATCATGAGCGCCTTGGGCGCTCGATGACTCAACTTAAGAGCAAAAGCAAAAGCGTTTAGCAGGACGTGGCTATGCCACCACGGCTACGCCGTGAGTCCCCGCGCTCCGCGCTGCATGCGCTATCGCGCATAGAAAACTCGCAACAAAAAAGGTATCGTTGCAGACACAGTTGATTCTGGACGCGCTAGAGCAAGCATTATGGGCCAGAGGTAAACCTAAAGGCGTCATTCATCACAGCGACAGAGGAAACCAGTATGTCTCGATACGTTACTCTGAACGGTTATCAGAAGCCGGCTTTACGGCGTCTGTTGGCAGTGTTGGCGACTCGTATGACAATGCCTTGGCTGAAACGATTAACGACTTGTACAAAGCTGAGGTGATTTATAAAGACGGCCCGTGGAGAGGGCTGGAGCAGGTTGAGTTGGCAACGCTGGACTGGGTTGACTGGTTTAACAATAGACGATTGCTGAGCTCAATTGGTGATATCCCGCCAGCTGAATATGAGGAAAACTACTATCGACAATTAACACAAGATACGGCAGCATGACTCAAAAAAATCCGCCTCCGAATTTACCGGTGCGATTCAACCTTGAGGCTCTTATGCGCCAGAATTTACCAGTGACGGGTCGAAACTTAGAAATCCCAAAAGATGCCAATATTCTTTCGACTACCTCCCCTCAAAGCCATATCACGTACGTTAATCCTGACTTCATTAAAATCAGTGGTTTCACTGAGGAAGAACTATTAGGCCAGCCTCACAACATCGTAAGACACCCAGATATGCCGCCTGCTGCATTTGAGCATATGTGGAGTACATTAAAATCTGGCCGCTCATGGATGGGGCTAGTAAAAAATCGCTGTAAAAATGGCGACCACTATTGGGTAAGTGCTTATGTAACGCCAATAGCTAAGAATGGTTCGATTGTTGAATACCAGTCTGTAAGGACCAAGCCTGAACCTGAGCAGGTTTTGGCTGCGGAAAAATTATATGCTCAATTGAGAAGCGGGAAGGCCGCGAGGCCGAAATTGGCTGCTAGCTTTTCCGTGAAAATACTCTTGCTCATATGGGGTAGTATTATATCAAGCGCAATGGCTGCCGGCATGCTTACTGATACATCAATAAGCAGCTTATTGTTAGCTACTTTAATGTCAGGAAGCTTAAGCTCTGTTAGTGTTTTGGCTATTCTCTCTCCTCTTGGAAGACTGGTTGAAAGAGCCAGGAATATTTCCAATAACCCATTAAGTCAATCCCTCTACACTGGGCGCACCGATGAGTTTGGCCAAATAGAGTTTGCTTTACGAATGATGCAAGCTGAAACAGGCGCCGTAGTAGGTCGCATAGGTGATGCATCAAATCGGCTTAGCGAACACACCCGAGGCCTACTAAAGGATATTGAGTCAAGCAATGTACTTACAGTTGAGCAGCAGGCAGAGACAGATCAAATAGCAACGGCAGTAAACCAAATGGCGGCAAGCATTCAAGAGGTTGCGAGCAATGCACAGCATGCTGCAGATGCGGCCGGAAGAGCAGACACTGAGACGGCATCTGGCCAGCGTCTGGTAGCCCACACAAGCCAGTCAATCACTGCCCTTGAAGGTGAAATTAGGCAAGCCGCTCAGGTTATTCATGAGCTTGAAGGTCAAAGTAACGAGATATCAAAAGTTCTTGACGTTATACGAGGGATCGCCGAGCAAACGAATTTGTTGGCACTCAACGCAGCAATTGAGGCCGCGCGTGCTGGTGAGCAGGGGCGTGGTTTTGCTGTTGTCGCCGATGAGGTTCGCAGTCTTGCTGCTCGCACACAGCAATCGACAACGGATATTCAAAGCATGATCAGCGCTCTACAAGAGCGAGCGCAATCCGCTGTTACAGTCATGGAGCAAAGTAGTCGGCAAGCGCACACGAGTGTAGCTCACGCAGAGGAAGCAGCTACAGCTCTTGATGGAATTGGCCAACGCGTTAACGAAATTACCGACATGAACGCGCAAATAGCGACTGCGGTCGAGCAGCAGGGAGCAGTAAGTGAAGACATAAACCGCAGTATTATCAATATACGCGATGCTGCTGATACCAATGTACAGACCGGGCAGAATAATTTGCAAAGTGCGAAATCTGTCGCTCAGTTAACTAGCGCTCTGAGCGAACTGGCAAAACAGTTTTGGGAAAAACGAGGATAACGCTTTTCAGTATCTCGACAGGGATAACTTACTTTACCATCGGTTATCCCTTTTAGCCGCACAAATTTTAGCCATGGCTTTTCAGGAAGTCAGGGCTATCAGAATGGCCTTAGAAAGCCTAGTCAAAGAGCTGTCACGAGAACACCGTTAGCTTAGCGTACGATTTTTTCCGAATTCTGCGGTTGCCCCTAGTAATGGCATTTGAAGATCCTTATATGCCTGCTGAAGCTCGTCGGGAAATTGCGGAAGACCTTGGACTTATGGAAGGTGCAAACATAAAACTAAAACGCAGTTTTAAAAGGGCTGGTGTGGTTTTCACGTTGAATTACATCGAAGGCATGGGAATGTTTTTGACCGCAGCCCCAGCAACAGAGACAAAATAATGATCTGAAAGGAAGATCAGGGGATCTGGGGAGTGAAGCTCCCCAGGCAGCGAAGCGGTAACACAAGGCCAGCCTGCAGCTGGCCGTCGAAGGCGAAGCCTTCCCTCTGCCAAAAACGCGCCAGGGGCGCTATTTGCTGTTGTTGTGGTAAACCGTTAGGACGGCTTGGCTTGGTGTCACTTCTTCGATTAGAGTGAATTCTGGAGCTTCTCTGCGGCACATTTCGAGAAACTCTTGCTCGGTCATGTTCTCCAGACCTGATTTTTTCTTATTGTTTTGATCGTTCATTGAAAAAACCCAACACATGTTTAGTGGTTTAAATATCCATTTTTAACTGATTGCTCTGCTTGAACTCAAATACCAGGGCGGCCACAGTTCGCCCTTTTTTTATGGTATCAAACTTAATTATTAGGTCGCTGCGTTGGTTCAATTCATCGATGGCTGGCTTGATTACGTCACGATTCAGAACTTTGAACTCAGGGTATTTATCCGATATGCCCAAAGCTGATTTGAAATCGTCGAGATATATAACGCGCTCACCAGTCGTATTAAATTTCATGAGCAGCTCATACAGTCTAATGGAATGGCCTGATTGCAAGCTGGCGATGTTACGTAGCTTGTAGGTAGTAAATCGGCTTTTAAGTTGGCAGATATAACGAAGAATCCTGTCTGACCAAACTATTCTAATTGCTCCTTCACCTTTGAGTTTTTTGGCTTTCTCCTGAATCCAGTACAACTCAATTTCGTCGTCACCTTCATGCAAAATTATGCTGGACTTGAACAAAGCATCAGCCGCTTTATAAAGCTCTCTGTGGGCGTTTTTAATATCGATACCCATTAACTCAGAGAACTCTGAGGCTGTCAGCGTTACTTCTTTCTGTGGTGTTGCGTCAGGTCGGGAATCTATTTTACCTAAGCATGCCAGAACTAGCTTTTGAGCTTGAACGTTCAGCTTGTAACTCGCATCAATCAGGTTGTTCGATTTAGCTACTGATAGGTTATTCATAGTACTTTGAGTGAGTTCGATTGTTTAGTTAACTCACCCTACAATAAGGTGAGAATTACTTCAATAGCTACTCACCTTAACCTGTGAATTCCACCGTAAATTTCCTCACCTAAAAACTGCGATTTACCGTAAATTCCCTCACCTAAAACAGCGAATTTACCGTAAATATACTCACCCTATCGCTCTGCAAGCCTTGTGTGGCGCGGCCTCCAGAGGGCTTAAAAACAAGAAAGAAAATAAACAAGAAAGATTAAAAAGGAATTCGCCTGTGGATAACTGGCAATTTTGATGAAAAATTCGGGAGAAAAAGCCCCTCTTAGGGGGCGTTGCCCCCTGCCGGCCCTACCCGCGCTTCGCGCAGCCGGCATACCCCCATAGATGCCTTCGCTACAATCTGGCTGCGCTTTTAAAGCGCAACCAGATGCGCTCAGTGAAAAGCAGCTCGTAACTTCGTGTATATACCGAGGGAAGGATCAGCTAAGATTTTGGAGCGAGATAGCACTGGATTGAATGGATCTGAGGGGACACCACACCCCAGATCCACTATCAAATTTACTATCAAACTTAGATCCTTTGCCGGTTGATAGTAAAATTGATAGTTAGATTGATAGTAAAATTGATAGTAGAACATCAAAAGCAGCCGCCAAGGCGGCTCAAGAGCAAGCCAGAACAGCATGGCTGGACGCCACGCCGTTCGGCCACTCCGCCCACTTTGTGGGCTGCGCACTTCGTTCCGCTGGACGCTTCACTTCGCTTACCGGCGCGTCAAGACTCGTCACCTACGGTGCCAAGCCTAGACCCCCGCAAAAAAGCGGCTACGTTCACGCTTTGCTTACCACTTGTCTGAGCATCCGTTTTACTCCTGCGCAGATTGGCTGGACGCCACCCGGTTTTTACGGGGGTCTAGGCTCTCCGAGCCTGACGCGCGGGCTTCGCCCCCACCAGCTAACGGTGCTGGGGCACCTAAACGGCTGGGGCCGTTTTACGCAGGCGGCTCCCCCAAGAGTTGAATCATGAGCGCCTTGGGCGCTCGATGACTCAACTTAAGAGCAAAAGCAAAAGCGTTTAGCAGGACGTGGCTATGCCACCACGGCTACGCCGTGAGTCCCCGCGCTCCGCGCTGCATGCGCTATCGCGCATAGAAAACTCGCAACAAAAAAGGTATCGTTGCAGACACAGTTGATTCTGGACGCGCTAGAGCAAGCATTATGGGCCAGAGGTAAACCTAAAGGCGTCATTCATCACAGCGACAGAGGAAACCAGTATGTCTCGATACGTTACTCTGAACGGTTATCAGAAGCCGGCTTTACGGCGTCTGTTGGCAGTGTTGGCGACTCGTATGACAATGCCTTGGCTGAAACGATTAACGACTTGTACAAAGCTGAGGTGATTTATAAAGACGGCCCGTGGAGAGGGCTGGAGCAGGTTGAGTTGGCAACGCTGGACTGGGTTGACTGGTTTAACAATAGACGATTGCTGAGCTCAATTGGTGATATCCCGCCAGCTGAATATGAGGAAAACTACTATCGACAATTAACACAAGATACGGCAGCATGACTCAAAAAAATCCGCCTCCGAATTTACCGGTGCGATTCAACCTTGAGGCTCTTATGCGCCAGAATTTACCAGTGACGGGTCGAAACTTAGAAATCCCAAAAGATGCCAATATTCTTTCGACTACCTCCCCTCAAAGCCATATCACGTACGTTAATCCTGACTTCATTAAAATCAGTGGTTTCACTGAGGAAGAACTATTAGGCCAGCCTCACAACATCGTAAGACACCCAGATATGCCGCCTGCTGCATTTGAGCATATGTGGAGTACATTAAAATCTGGCCGCTCATGGATGGGGCTAGTAAAAAATCGCTGTAAAAATGGCGACCACTATTGGGTAAGTGCTTATGTAACGCCAATAGCTAAGAATGGTTCGATTGTTGAATACCAGTCTGTAAGGACCAAGCCTGAACCTGAGCAGGTTTTGGCTGCGGAAAAATTATATGCTCAATTGAGAAGCGGGAAGGCCGCGAGGCCGAAATTGGCTGCTAGCTTTTCCGTGAAAATACTCTTGCTCATATGGGGTAGTATTATATCAAGCGCAATGGCTGCCGGCATGCTTACTGATACATCAATAAGCAGCTTATTGTTAGCTACTTTAATGTCAGGAAGCTTAAGCTCTGTTAGTGTTTTGGCTATTCTCTCTCCTCTTGGAAGACTGGTTGAAAGAGCCAGGAATATTTCCAATAACCCATTAAGTCAATCCCTCTACACTGGGCGCACCGATGAGTTTGGCCAAATAGAGTTTGCTTTACGAATGATGCAAGCTGAAACAGGCGCCGTAGTAGGTCGCATAGGTGATGCATCAAATCGGCTTAGCGAACACACCCGAGGCCTACTAAAGGATATTGAGTCAAGCAATGTACTTACAGTTGAGCAGCAGGCAGAGACAGATCAAATAGCAACGGCAGTAAACCAAATGGCGGCAAGCATTCAAGAGGTTGCGAGCAATGCACAGCATGCTGCAGATGCGGCCGGAAGAGCAGACACTGAGACGGCATCTGGCCAGCGTCTGGTAGCCCACACAAGCCAGTCAATCACTGCCCTTGAAGGTGAAATTAGGCAAGCCGCTCAGGTTATTCATGAGCTTGAAGGTCAAAGTAACGAGATATCAAAAGTTCTTGACGTTATACGAGGGATCGCCGAGCAAACGAATTTGTTGGCACTCAACGCAGCAATTGAGGCCGCGCGTGCTGGTGAGCAGGGGCGTGGTTTTGCTGTTGTCGCCGATGAGGTTCGCAGTCTTGCTGCTCGCACACAGCAATCGACAACGGATATTCAAAGCATGATCAGCGCTCTACAAGAGCGAGCGCAATCCGCTGTTACAGTCATGGAGCAAAGTAGTCGGCAAGCGCACACGAGTGTAGCTCACGCAGAGGAAGCAGCTACAGCTCTTGATGGAATTGGCCAACGCGTTAACGAAATTACCGACATGAACGCGCAAATAGCGACTGCGGTCGAGCAGCAGGGAGCAGTAAGTGAAGACATAAACCGCAGTATTATCAATATACGCGATGCTGCTGATACCAATGTACAGACCGGGCAGAATAATTTGCAAAGTGCGAAATCTGTCGCTCAGTTAACTAGCGCTCTGAGCGAACTGGCAAAACAGTTTTGGGAAAAACGAGGATAACGCTTTTCAGTATCTCGACAGGGATAACTTACTTTACCATCGGTTATCCCTTTTAGCCGCACAAATTTTAGCCATGGCTTTTCAGGAAGTCAGGGCTATCAGAATGGCCTTAGAAAGCCTAGTCAAAGAGCTGTCACGAGAACACCGTTAGCTTAGCGTACGATTTTTTCCGAATTCTGCGGTTCCCCCATCAAGGAGCGTTCGCAGGTCGCCATCAATGAGGGCGAACCGAAGAGCAATCCCTGGGGCGGCCAACTGGTGGGTGGTCCGACCACAGCCAGTACCGGCAATAATGTGGACGACAATATGTCGTTCAGCCAGTTTGCCTGAGTGCGCCTGACGGCCGCCTGATGGCGGCCTTGCTGCGATGAACATGCACCGCAGGGCATATGCCCTGCCGGCGCATGCCATGGTCAGCGCAGGGTGTAGCCGTTGTCGACGATCAGGTCCTGCCCGTGGATGCCCCGTGCGCCCAGCGACAGCAGGTGCAGCATGGCGTCGGCGATCATGGCGGGTTCGAGAAATGCCCCATTCAACAAACGCTGTTCCACTGTCTTGGCCACCGCCGCCAGCGCGTCGTCGCTGAGTTGCAGGGTGCCCCAGATCGGTGTTGCCGTGGGCCCTGGCGATACCATGTTGACCCGGATGTCGTCGGCTGCCAGCTCGACGGCCAGGTTGCGCGCAAAGGCTTTCAGGGCCGCCTTGGAGGCAATGTAGGCGGCGAGGCCGGGAAAGGTTGCCTGCGAGAGAAAGGTGCCGGTGAACACGACCGAGGCTGGGCGGGCCAGGTGGGCTTTCAGGCTGGCCAGGGTATTGAGCGCGCCCGCGCCATTGACGGCCCATTGCCGCTCGAAGGCTGCGGCATCCAGGCCATCGGCCAACTGGGCGATCCCGGCATTGGGGGCCAGGTAGTGTATCGGGCCCAGGGTGTGCGCATACCGGGCCAGCCTGGCGAGGTCGTCGGCGCGGCTGATGTCGCCTTCAAGCCAGGTCAGTCGTTCTCCGTAGTGTTCCTGCAAAGCCCCCAGCTCACCCTGGTGACGGCTCATGGCCAACACCCTGGCCCCGGCCTGGAGCAGGCCGGTCGTCAACGCGTAACCGATGCCCGAGCTGGCACCGGTGACCACAGCCAGGCGATTGTCGAATTCGTTGTGCTGCATGGTTTGTCCTTGCATTCAGTGGGTGAGCACTGTGCTGAACACAAACCATGCCAGTATATAAGTTGTTTAAAAACAGTAGGTTGTGATTTTTGTTGTCGTTATGACCTGGAGTTTTTGTGGTCGCGGTGACTCATCGGTGGTCGCGATGACCCGGCCAGGCGAGCGCATTGCCTCCAGGCTCGTTCCGCATAGAATGCGCAGTGGGGACAATCGGTAAAATGTTCTGCACGGACGGATAAAACCACTGTGCGCATTCGCGGCAGGATAACAGCCATGCCAGGCGCCTTTGTGGCGTTCACGCGTTGAGGGCATCGAGGCGGAGGCGCATGGCGCGCTTCCCGTAACCAGGGGGCATGTACAGTGATCAAGCTATCGAAACGCCACGGGCACCATCTTTTTGCGTTGTTGCAGTCGGCCATTACCTGTGCGATTGCCTCGGCAATTGCCAGCCGTCCGCTGTTTCCCGTGGAACGGTTCATGGGGCACTGGTCGAAGGCCTGGGTGTTGTCCTGGCTGATGATGATTCCGGTGGTGCTGTTGATCGCGCCCTGGCTTCGGCGCCTGGTCAATTACCTGACCGACAGCGACAACCTCTGAGCCCACCGCGCAGCGATGGCATCGGCGGGCCTGAGTGAAAACGCCTACAGGGTGAAAAACGATGACGGCACTCGCGAGCGTTTCCGTACGCCGGGGCAAGCCTTCTCGCCTGGGGAACAGGTACGCATCGACGGCATTCGCCTTGTTCACTAGCAGCCCTGGCCCGAACGGCGCCCCGGCCATCATCCATGGGCGCCGTTCGCGCGGACAGCTTCAATCGAGCAGCCAGTCGCTCATCTCGCCCAGGTCACGTACTTCACGGGTCGGGGTGGCGCCCAATTCATCGAACACGGCCCCCTGACGATTGACCCAGCACACCGGAAAGCCGAAGTGCCGGGCGCCGGTCGCATCCCAACTGTTGGACGAGACGAACAGCAGCCTGTCCCTGGGGATGGCCATGGTTTGTTCGGCCAGGCTGTAGACGCGGTTGTCCGGCTTGAACACCTTGACCGTTTCGACACTGATCAGGTGGTCGAATGCCCAGCCCATGTCCGAGTGGCTGACGACCTGCTCGATGGAGTGGTGCGAGCCGTTGGAGGCGATGGCCATGGGCAGGCCGCTTGCTTTCAGCCGCCGCAAGGCCGCGGTCGTGTCCGGGTGGGGAGCCAGGTGCAGGTAGGCCTGGCCGAGCTGCCGCAGAGTGGTTTCATCCGTGGCGAGCCCCAGGTGCTTGCAGGTGTAGCGCATGGCTTCTTCGGTTCGTTGCTCGAAGCTGGCATAGCGGCCCATGAGGCTGCTCAGCCAGGTGTATTCGAGCTGCTTCTGTCGCCACAGGCGGGAGATGGCCTCACCCTGGCCCGGGTAGGCGCTTTCGCAGGCCTGGACGACGGAGTGCACGTCGTACAACGTGCCGTAGAGATCAAAAACGATGCCTTCAATGGGTTGCATGCCACACCTCTCTGGGGATCGTGTCCGGGGGTCAGCGTGCGCTGGGCACGCTGACCCGGTGAGGCTTACGCCGGGTAGTTGGAGGGGAACAGCGCGCGGCGCATCTGCTCGTCGAGGTCTTTCTTGAAGGCGTGGTCCTTGCCCACTTCACGGGCACGGGCCGCCGCCGGGCGCGCATCGATGGCCTGGAACCAGCGCTGGATGTTGGGGTAGGCGGCCAGCGGGTCGCTTTCGCCCTTGAGCACGCGCGAGGCACGGTCGATCCAGCCCCAGGCTGAGATGTCCGCCAGGGTGTAGCTGTCGCCCACGATGTAGTCGCGCCCGGCGAGGTGCTCATCCAGCACCTGGTAGTGCCGTTCGGCTTCGCGCCGGTAACGGTTGATTGCATAGGGGATGCTCTCCGGCGCGGCATACTGGAAGTGCACGGCCTGGCCGGAGAACGGCCCGATACCCGTGGCGATGAACATCAGCCACGACAGCAGTTCGGGTTTGTCGGTCGGCGCGCCCATGAGCTGCCCGGTCTTTTCGCCGAGGTAGAGCAGGATGGCGGTCGAATCGAACACCCGTGCCTCGCGGCCACCGGGGCCTTCGCTGTCGACGATGGCCGGGACCTTGCCATTGGGGTTGATGGCCCGGAACTGCGCGGTGTGCTGTTCGCCCTTGCCGGTATCGAGAGGAACCAGCTGGTAGGGCAGCCCGGTTTCTTCCAGAAACAGGGCGACCTTGGCCGGGTTGGGCGTGGGGTGGTAGTAGAAATGAATCATGCGGGTGGGGTCCTGTCTTGTGTTTTAGATCGTTCGATCTAGAATAGGGCCGTCTACAGAAAAAGGGCAACACCTGTGTTGGCCTGGCAATGGGAGTACGGATGGCTCGGCCAAGAGAGTTCGATGAGAGGGCGGTGCTCGATGCAGCCGTTCAATGTTTCTGGGCCCGTGGCTATGAGGCCACTTCGGTGCGTGACCTGGCCCAGGGCATGGGGCTGACCAGTGCCAGCCTGTACAACGCTTTTGGCGACAAGCGCTCGCTGTATCGCCGTGCGCTGGACCATTACGTCGAAGAGGGTTTTGCCGACCGGGTGCGGCGATTCGAAGGCGTCCTGCCGCCGCGCCAGGCCATCGAGGCGTTCTTCGACGAGATACTCGAACGCTCGCTCAACGACCCCCAGCACAAGGGTTGCATGCTGGTGAATTCCGCCCTTGAGGCCTCACCGGACGACCCCGACTTCCAGCGCGGCCATGTGTGGACGATGGCGCAGCGCGTGGCGTGGCGTGGCGCAGCGCGTGGCGCAGCGCGTGGCGC
>OFRI01000296.1_pt1 | contig 13673 bp, 11 predicted proteins | sample 1543031 | NCBI WGS metagenome assembly OFRI01 (sample SAMN07774226, study PRJEB24372) | wastewater metagenome
TACATATGGAGTAAAGGCATCCAAACGCCATGATCACGCGGACGGGTACTGTTTGCATGAGCTGAAAAACCCGCTTCTGCCAATAAATGTAGAATTTCTTCGGCTAGAACAGGTTGACCGGGTGCTGGGTAGCGAATGTCATAAAGCTCAGCAGGAAAGCCTCGAAAGTCATGCCATGTCTCTGGACGGACTCCAGTACTTACTTCAAGTGAGTTACTTTCCCAGTGAGCAGACATAATCACAATTGCTTGTGGTGTCGGTAAGTTTAGGCCTAAACGATGTAACGCAGGCCCAACTTGCTCTGGATTCAACGCAAGCATGGGTGAGCCATGAGAAATGAATAAGCCGGGTAGCGTTTGTAAGTTCATTGTGAAAGCCTAATAGGAGAAGATGAAAAGAATTTTGTCAGATTCTTATCATCTGTGTAATGGGGGAAATATCAACGTATTGTTCCAAAAAAAGAACAATACTTGAGCTTAACCTGCACGATGATAAGGGTGATTATGATTAATACTCATCGCACGATAAAGCTGTTCAATCAGCATCACGCGAACCATCGGGTGAGGTAAGGTCAGTTTGGATAAAGACCAATGCCAAGCAGCTGCTTTACGTACTGCTTCAGAGTGACCGTCAGGCCCACCAATTGCCAGTACAATATCATTGCCCTCAAGCATCCACCCTTTCATGGTTTCTGCCAGTTTTTCGGTGCTAAACTCACGACCACCGACTTCCAAAGCAATCAGTACTTCGTTGCCTTTCATTGCATTTAAAATGCTATCACCTTCAATTTGACGGTATTTTAAAATATCTGCTTCTGAATCATTTTTACCGCGCTTTGCCATTGGCAGTTCAATAATCTGCGTTTGCACAAAAGGTTGAATACGTTTGAAATAATCTTCAAAACCAGTCAGTACCCATGCAGGCATTTTTTGACCAATGGTCAGAATACGGATTTTCATAATGGGGCATGTATAAGGAGACGATTCATTATAACGGTGAAAGCAAGGCTTTGTAGTGAGACGAAACAAAATGCAATTGAATTCACTGAACTAATGTTGCTTAATTCAACAGATGAGAGGAATAAGAAATACTTGGAATAATAACAATGTGGCTCAAAACTTTAAAAAAACAGGCTTTTTTGTTGATTGTTGTACTGGGTACTTTCACAGGGCAGGTATTTGCAAGCAACGCCAAAATGGCTGATGAACAAAACCTACAAGTTTATTTGGAGCAAGTGATTGGTCAGGGCAAAGCACGTAACTATAAAAACCTTGATGAACTAAACCGTGTCTCTGCATGGATCAAAGAACAAATGCGCTTATTGGGCGTTCCGTGTCACTATCAAAACTTTACTGCCAATCAGCAAATCTACCGAAATGTAGTGTGTAGTTTAAACGTCGGACGGGCAGACCGCGTGATTGTTGGGGCACATTATGACGTCTTTGGCGATCAAGATGGTGCAGATGACAATGCCTCTGGCGTTGCAGGGGTAATTGAAACGGCGCGTATTTTGGCGGAGCAAAAGTCTAAACTGCCTAACAATGTGGACTTCGTGTTCTATAGTTTAGAAGAACCACCGTTTTCTAAAACTGAACAAATGGGCAGCTATGTGCATGCGAAATCGGTTCAGTCACAAAAAGATAAGATTAAAGGCGTGTATATTTTAGAAATGATCGGGTTCTTTAGCGAACAACCCATCCAAAGCTATCCTGTGGGCTTAAAGTGGATTTATCCAACCCATGGTAATTTTATTGCGACAGTGAGTAACGTGAGTTCACGTGATTTAGGCGCAGGCTATTGTACAGCGATGCAGCAACTTGATCAGTTAGAATGTCAGCGTTTGGTTGCTCCGAGCTTTGCCAATGCTTTTGATTTTTCAGATCATTTGAATTATTGGGGGTTTGATATTCCCGCAGTCATGATTACCGATACGGCATTTTATCGAAATGGTCACTACCATACCAAAGCAGACCGCTTAGCGACGTTGAATTTGACCAAAATGGCGAATGTGATCGATGGGCTGGTACAGCATTTATTGAAACCTTAATGTATTTTGAGCCATAAAAAACGCAGTTCCCAAGTAGCGAGAACTGCGATAAAAGGTCATCCGTCTGGAGAATCAGATGACCATGCAATTTCAAATCATCAATAAAAAGAAACATACAGCGCGTATCTGTTCTTATTATTTATATCGGGCTTTTTATCGATTTTTCAAGTCTGATGGATGATAGTGGAAAGGTTTAATACAAAAATTCAAACCAACTAAGCGAAAATTTGGAGTTTCATCCCTTTCACGTCATGGAATGTAGGCCAATCATATTTCCTTCGCTATCAAAGGCCAGCACAATAAAACCATATTCACCAATGGCAGTTTTTGCTTCATGAATTTTTCCACCAGACTCAACAAGCCGGCTCGCTTCATTCGCACAATCATCACATGAAAAATAGATTAAGGTACTGTTTCCTCCTGCTGATAGGCCTGGCATTTTCACCAGTGCACCTGAAGCGCCATAGGCTTGCATGTCTGAGGGGAAAGCCCACATTTGCAGTGAATTATCATCCGCTGGTGGGGTTAATTCCGTTAATTGAATATTAAAAACAGATTCATAAAATTGTTTGGCACGAGATAAGTCATCCACATAAATTTCAAACCAGCCAATCGGGTTTTTCATTTTAGTTGTCCTACATGTATCCCTTGATCAAATTATTGTAGGAAATAAAAGCATAAAGATGTGTGGTGTTATCTACAGTAAATTGTAATAAAAAAGAGAGCCGAAGCTCTCTCTTTTTACGATGCGGAATTAGTGGCGTGCAGCTTTTTTGCCTTCATCGACCGCTTTCACAATTGGTGCTTTGACCAAAGGTTCAGGCATAGAGGTCAACGCCAGTGGTAAAATCTCATCAATCGATTTCACCGCTTTAATCTCTAAACCTTCTTTAACATTGTCAGGGATTTCAGATAAATCACGGACGTTGTCTTGAGGAATGAAGACCAGCTTAATTCCACCACGGTGTGCAGCCAGAAGTTTCTCTTTCAAGCCACCAATGCGCATTGCACGACCACCGAGACTGGTTTCACCTGTCATGGCAATATCCGGACGAATTGGGATGCCTGTGAAAGCAGAAACCAATGCAGTTGTTAACGCTAAACCTGCAGAAGGGCCATCTTTTGGTGTTGCACCTTCTGGTAAGTGGACGTGAACATCGGTTTCTTCGAAACGTGTCGACTCGATACCCAATTCATCTGCACGGGTACGCACGACAGTCATAGCTGCGGTAATGGATTCTTTCATCACGTCACCGAGTGAACCTGTGGTGATGAATTTACCTTTACCTTTTACAGCTGCAACTTCAATGGTCAACAACTCACCACCGACTGAAGTCCACGCTAAACCGTTTACGCGACCGACTTGGGCTTCGTCTTCCGCCATACCAAAGTCAAACTTATGTGGACCTAAGTAGTTTGGAAGATTGGCCGAAGTCACGTCGACTTGTAGGTTTTTCGCCTTCTTGCTGACCGCTTCTTTTACAACTTTACGGGCAATTTTAGAGACTTCACGCTCTAAGCTACGCACACCAGCTTCACGTGTATAACGTTGTACGATGTCACGAATCGCTTCTTCATGAACAGTCAATTCTTTCGCACGTAAACCATTGTTCTTCATTGCTTTCGGAACAAGGTAACGCTCAGCAATATTGACTTTTTCATCTTCGGTATAACCTGGTAGACGAATCACTTCCATACGATCCAGCAAGGCTTCTGGAATATTCATGCTGTTTGCAGTACAGATGAACATCACTTCAGACAAGTCCAGATCAAGATCTAAATAGTGATCGTTAAACTTGCTGTTCTGTGATGGATCGAGTACTTCAAGCAACGCAGAAGCAGGGTCGCCACGGTAGTCTTGTGCCATCTTGTCGATTTCGTCGAGCAAGAACAATGGGTTCTTCACACCAACTTTCGTTAAAGACTGCACAATTTTACCCGGCATCGCACCAATATAGGTACGACGGTGACCACGGATTTCAGCTTCATCACGTACGCCACCGAGTGCCATACGTACAAACTCACGACCTGTCGCTTTCGCAACCGATTCACCCAGTGAAGTTTTACCTACACCTGGAGGGCCAACCAAACAAAGGATTGGGCCTTTGAGTTTTTTCACGCGAGATTGAACCGCTAAATATTCCACGATACGATCTTTCACGTCATCTAAGCCGTAATGATCGGTATCCAAAATTTCTTGCGCTTTGCTTAAGTTAATGCTGACTTTGCTGGCTTTATTCCAAGGCGTATCTAAAATGGCCTCAATATAATTGCGCACCACAGCCGCTTCACTAGACGCAGGTTGCATTGCTTTGAGTTTACGGAATTCGCTTTCAGCTTTTTTACGCACATGTTCAGGCAAATCAGCTTCGGCAAGACGTTTTTCAATTTCAGCCACGTCATCTTCCGCGCCGCCATTCATGTCAGAAAGCTCACGCTGAATCACCTTCATCTTTTCATTGAGGAAGTATTCGCGTTGATTTTTCTCCATTTGGCGCTTCACTGAGTCATGTAAAGTTTGCTCAATCTGTTGTTCTTCAGATTGCTGCAATAAATACGTCATCAGTTCTTGTAGATGTGCTTCAAACTCATCGTGTTCGAGGAATTTTTGCTTCACATCAATATTCAGTGGAACACGGGTCGCTACGAAGAATAACAATTGCAGTAAATCGTCAATCTTGTTCGCAGCAGCAATCAGTTCACGTGCATTACGTAGTTTTGCTTCGGCATATTGAGCAAACAGGGCACGTAATTCTTGTACACGTGTTTCTTGCGTTGTTTCGTCAATGTGGACTGACATTGGGCTAAGTGCATGTTCTGCGGTTAGATAATCATTTTCATCAATGATTTTTTCTAGCTTTGAACGATGCAAGCCTTCAATTAATACTTTTATACAGTTTTCATCATTTTCATGATTCACAACTTGCACAATCTTCGCGACAGTACCGTATTGATATAAGTTGTCGTGATCAATTTCTTCTGAAAGAGAATCTTTTTGAGCAACTACAAATACTAGATTGTCACTGTTACGAGCCACATCAACTGCATTGATCGATTTTTCACGACCTACAAATAGCGCGATTTGCATGTGTGGATACACCACCACATCACGTAACGCTAAAAGTGGTAATACACTTGGAACCTGAGGCTCTAAGGTTTCTTGATTCATAATAATTTCAGACATGGGCACTCCTAATGAGTGACAACGGTGTTGCCATGTTTTTTATAGTGATGGGTATTTTAAAAAATACAAGGGCAGGTCAAAATAAATTGTATAAAAAATGACTAAACATGTGATTTTTAAGTATTCTCAACAGTCAAAAATGTCAATTTTAGCGCTTGAAGCGTAAATGTTGTTGAGGGGTCAGCAGTCCATCCAAAGGTTGATCCCATTTTTCTCGAATCAAGCGCTGTGGCACCAACTGGAAGTGATGAGCCAAACCAAGACGAAATGGACGGTGATAGCGCGCAGAAGCCAAGGTTTTATCGTAAAAACCACCGCCCATGCCAATGCGTGTGCCATAAGGATCACACGCCAATAAGGGCATGAGTAGCAGATCTAAATGTGAAACGTGCTGGCCACGTGTTGCCATGGGCTCTTGCATACCCAGCGGATGGTGTGAAAAGCGTTTATTTTGAAATTGATGACGTGAAATTTTGACCCACGCTAAACGCTGGTTCATATTGCAAATCATCGGTAAATACACTGCTTTTTTTTGATGAAAACAATATTCAATGATTTTACGGGTCTGAATTTCCCCAAAAGCATGTAAGTAGATCCCGACGCGAGTGGCATGTTTGAATTCGGGCGCACGTCTTAGGCGCTGTAAAATTTGAAGTTCGGACTGCTGCTGTTGATAGGCGGAAACTTGTCTGCGTTGTTTGCGAAGCTGTTTTCTGAGTTGGGCAAGTTCAATCGACATGGTGAACGCAGTCCTGAGTATCGGAAAGATGAGTGTGAAAATGATCGCCAAATTTAAAAGATGGTATCTGTTTATGGCGCAGTCGTTGAACCTTTTTTCAGTTCTTGCAAAATTGGGCAGCAACTGTCAGTGGTGGTTTTACATTCATCCACCCAAGTTGAAAGACGCTGTTTCAGTGCATTTAATTCTTGAATCCGTTGATCAATTTTTTCCAGTCGTTGCTGAATCACATCACGGACTTTTTCTCGGTCATCCAGTTGCAAATGCAATAGATCTTGAATTTCACTGAGCTGTAAGCCTGCATCTTTACCTTTTTGAATAAAGCTTAAGGTTTCAATATCTTGCTGACTGTAATAACGATAGTTTTGCGAGGTTTCAGGAATGCGCATCAGACCAATCCGTTGATAATAACGAATGGTTTCCACATTTACCTGACAGTGTTTTGCCAGCTTGCCGATAGTGAGCATAAAATAATCTCCAAAAGGCTTGACTCAGTACCTAGGTACAGACTTTATGCTAACACAATCAAAAAATAAAAGGTGAGTCAGAATGAGTGAGCAACACAAAACGTCTTGCTGTTCTAAACAGAAATTAGCGCCGATGGTGGTGAATATCGATCCTGTCTGTGGGATGACGGTCGCAGAGGACTCTCCTCATGTGTATGAGCATCAATCAGTTCGTTATTTGTTTTGTTGCTCAGGCTGTTTAAAGAAATTTGCCGCTAACCCAGAGGCTTACTTAAGCTCAGAAAAACAAGCAAGCACTTGTTGCAGTAAACCGAAAACAGATATAAGCGATGCTTCATCTCAGGTGAAAGAGGAAAGTGCTGTAGTTACTTCCAAAGGTTGTGGTTGTGGATCAAAAGCTGTTTCAGATACGGTGAAGACCACATTTATTGATCCAGTATGCGGTATGACCGTAACAGATTTAACTAAACCGCATACTGAATGGCAGGGGCGGAACTACTATTTTTGCAGTGAAAAATGTTTGCAAAAGTTTATTGCAACCCCAGAGGCTTATGTAAAGGCTGAACGTTCAGATTCTGTAGTTAAAGCCTCAGGTTGTTGTGGTTCGACCTCGAAAGTGGCTGAGGAAAAAACGTCTTATTGTGCGCCCAAACCGCAAACAGAAGCAGACAGCAAAGCCAGTTGCTGTACACCCAAGCCGAAAGTAGAAGCTGCCAAAAGTAGCTGCTGCGGTGGAGGAAAGCATGAACATAGTGCTCAATCGGGATCAGCTGAGTTTATTGACCCTGTCTGTGGCATGTCCGTTGACCCAAATACAGAGTTAAAAACGGATTATCAGCAACAGACTTATTATTTCTGTAATCCTTCTTGCTTAGACAAATTTAAGGGGGATCCTGCGTTTTATCTGATTCCACCCGATCAGCGTCCTGTGCCTGAAGGCGCTGCGGATATGGACTATACCTGTCCGATGGACCCTGAAATTGTACAAAAGGGACCGGGGACGTGTCCGATTTGTGGTATGGCACTCGAGCCGATGCAACCGACTTTAGATGATGCACCGAACCCTGAATTGGTGGATTTTAGCCATCGCTTTTGGATGACCTTGCCGCTGACGTTGATTGTATTTGTACTGGCGATGGGTTCACATATTCATAGTTTCATTTCACCGCATATTCAGCCGTGGATTGAGTTGGTCCTAGCGACTCCTGTAGTGCTATGGGCGGGTAAACCGTTTATTGAGCGTTGCTGGACCTCGTATAAAACCCGCAACTTAAATATGTGGAGCCTCATTGGTGTCGGGGTGTTGGCGGCCTATATCTATAGTGTGGTGGCAACGATTTTCCCAAGTGTGATTCCAATGGAAGCCAAAACTGGGCACGGCGTTGCAGTGTACTTTGAAGCAGCCTGTATGATCGTGTCTTTAAGTTTGCTTGGTCAAATCATGGAGTTAAAAGCACGTGCCAAGACAGCAGACTCACTGAAAGCTTTACTCAAACTGCAAGCCAATACAGCCAAGTTGGTTCAAAACGATCAAGTGGTTGAAGTGGATATTGGCATGGTCAAACAAGGCGATATTTTACAAATTTCGTCGGGTGAGCAGATTCCACTGGACGGTGTGGTGGTGGAAGGCAAAACCTATGTCGATGAAGCCATGATGACAGGCGAACCTGTACCTGTGAAAAAACAAGTGCATGACACGGTGATCGGCGGTACGGTCAATCAACAAGGCAGTATCCGTATTCAAACCACAGCGGTTGGGGCGAATACCACTTTAGCCAAAATGATTCAGACGGTGGCAGAAGCACAGCGTTCTAAAGCACCGTTACAACGTTTGGCCGATGTGTTTGCCAAATATTTTGTGATTGGTGTGTTACTGATTAGTGTGTTGACCTTTGTCGCTTGGATGGTGTTTGGTGGTGCGCAATTTGATTTGGCACTGATGTGTGCGGTGGCGGTACTGATTATTGCCTGCCCATGTGCGCTGGGTTTGGCGACGCCAATGTCAGTGATGGCCACCACAGGTCGTGCGGCACAAAAAGGGGTACTGTTTAAAGATGCAGAGGCGATTGAAGCTTTAAGTAAGGTCAATACGCTGATTGTCGATAAAACAGGGACTCTGACGGAAGGTAAACCAAGCCTTAAAGAAATTCAGTTGCTCAGCCCAAATGTGAACCAAGCGCAAGCGGAACAGTGGATTGCTTCGATTGAGCAATATTCAAGTCACCCGATTGCACAGACTTTGACGCAAATTGTGCCTGCACAGCAATTGCTTAAAGTGGCAGACTTTGAGGATGTGACTGGCTTTGGCGTCAAAGGGCAGATTGGCGAGCAAACCCTCTATATTGGTAGCCAAAAGCTGCTTGAGCAACTCGGCATCACTTTAGATGATACTTTGCAAAGCCAGTTGAACCAGCAGCGTGCGACAGGCAATGTGATCAGTTTCTTAAGCAATAGCCAAGAAGTGCTGGCTTATATTGCTATTCACGATGCGATTAAAGCCAATGCTCAGCAAGTCATTCAACAGTTGATTGATGATGGTATTGAAGTGGTCATGGCAACAGGTGACCACGAACAAAATGCCCAGTTAGTGGCTAAGGAATTGGGTATTCAACAAGTCTATGGTAACTGTACGCCAACTGAAAAACTGGACATCGTGAAGAAATATCAGGCTCAGGGTAAAATTGTCGCGATGGCGGGAGATGGGATTAACGATGCACCAGCCTTGGCACAAGCCAATGTTGGAATTGCCATGGGGAACGGAACAGATATCGCTAAACAAACCGCGCAAGTCACCTTAGTTAAAGGTGACATTCGTGGTGCAGCCGATGCGCTACATATGGCGAAACTAGGTGTGCGTAATATGAAACAGAACCTTGCTTTTTCCTTTGTGTATAACGGTTTGGGTGTACCTGTGGCAGCAGGAATTTTCTATCCATTAACAGGGTTATTACTCACCCCAATGTTCGCTGCGGTGGCGATGTCATTGAGCTCATTGTCCGTAGTCTTAAATGCTTTACGTTTACAGAAGAGTAAATAAGCGCTTTTAGATTTTTACACTCCCTTTTCAGTTGAGTTTAAAAAAGCATCTTTTTAACAAAGGTGCTTTTTTTATGATGATTCGTGCTGGAATGAAGCGCAGCACGAATAAATATTGCTTTTTACAAGCGTCTTTTTTTGATTCAACTTGATTTAAAGAGCCTTGATCCGGTTAGACCGAGTAAGGTTGTAAAAGACGCAAAATTGATGTATTTGGGCAAGGCATAGCGCTTGAATGAGCGTCATCTCGTAAGACATTTTGAAATTATATAAAACAGTAACTTAAAAAATAGTGGTAACTGCCGTACTATAAGCGGGATGGAGTAAAGGCAGGATTCAGGGTGAATTTAAAAAATCTAGAAGCATTTTATTGGGTTGTGACTTTAAATAGTTTCAATAAGGCTGCCACAAAATTACAAACGACTCAGCCTGCCGTTTCACAAAAAATCACCTCTCTTGAAAATGATTTAGGTTTTAAAGTTCTCGATCGCAGTTTTCGACAGCTTAAACCCACTCATAAAGGCATGACTCTGTTTAAATATGCTGAAAAGTTTATGCGTTTGGAAACCGATTTGGTGGCTGAGCTGACTGAAAACCAACACCTCACAGGAACAATTCGTTTAGGTGTTTCTGAGACGATCGTTTATACGTGGTTGGTTGAATATATCGAGAAAGTACAAAAAGAGTTTCCTAAAGTTTCTGTGGAAATTGTGGTGGATTTGACTCCAAATTTGCAAGAGGGTGTGCGTACAGGGGATTTGGACATGGCTTTTTTGCTAGGCCCGACTTTGGCTTTCGAGTGTGTAGAGCAGGCGCTGTGTGACTTTGAGCTGAGTTTCTTGGCAGCGCCATCTTTTAAAGGTGGTGTGGGCCAAATGTCGTTTAAGGCATTGATGTCTCATACCATTTTAACTTACCCGAAAATTACCTATCCCTATAAAGAGCTCAAGGCCAAAATGAAAGAACAGGCACTAGATGAGCCGCTTTCAATTACCAGTTATTCGCTTGCGACCTTATTGCGTCTTGCGGAGCAAGGTTTGGGGATCGCCGTTGTGCCGACCTTAACGGCTTTAAAGGAAATTACCGATGGTCGTTTAGAGATTTTAAATACCCCGATCCAGCTCAAAACTTTTCATTTCACCTCGATTTATATGCAAGGAAATGATGCGGCCTTGAAAGAGAAACTAACCGATGTTGCAGTCACTGTTTCTGAAAGCGCAATGAAAAGACTGCTTGATAAAATTAAAAAATAATTGAGGCGTACGCAGTTTTTTTACAAACAGTGCTGGTTTATCTCAAAACGTAATTTGTTTGAAAAACTATAAAAGCAGCTTATCGTGTGTGATAAGTAAAATTTATCATTAGACTTTTAATAAATAAAAAATAATAAAATACAGTTATTTAGTTTTAATAATAGAGATAAAAAGTCGTATTGTTCATCGCGCTTGCCTATGTTCTTATTTCAAATAGAAGATTTGATCCGCCATGGCTTTGGTTGGGCAACAGGGAATCTTTGTCAGTTAAAGGGATTTAAGAACAGAATTTGCAAACAAAATGATGTTCTTGGTTCAACTTGAAAATAGCGTTATTAAGCTCAAATGGACGAGGAACGCATTAAATATGTCTTTATTAAAATCTTCTTTTTTATCAGATCGCCAATGGGCCATTGTTGCTTCAATCTTCATGATGGCAACCTCCGCCATGGGGCCTGGTTTTCTCACTCAAACCGCGGTCTTTACTGTGAAATTGGGTGCGGCGTTTGGCTTTGCCATTCTCGTGTCTATTTTGATTGATTATGTAGTTCAACAAAACATTTGGCGTGTCGTAACGCTGACGCAAATGCGTGCCTCGGATATTGCCAACAAAGCCTTGCCGGGCAGTGGTTACTTACTGGCTTTTCTGGTCATTTTGGGTGGCTTCTTCTTCAGTATTGGTAATATTGCAGGCGCAGCTTTAGGTCTCAATGCATTATTTGGTTTGGACACTAAATGGGGTGGCATTTTAAGTGGTGCTTTAGCCATTTTAATTTTTGCTTAAGAAAAGCCACCTTGGCCATGGATAAAAGCATGATCGTTTTGGGGTTGCTCAAAATCATCTTGATTATCATTGTTGCCGTCATTGTGATGCCACCTGTGGGTCAAGCTGTTCATCAAACGTTTGCACCCGACCAGATTGATTTTGCCATTATCACCACGATTGTTGGTGGAACGGTCGGCGGTTATATTTGCTATGCAGGCGCCCATCGTTTACTGGATAAAGGTGCGGTTGGCCCTGAAAATATTGATGAAGTCGCAAGAGCTGCAACCAAAGGTATCGTGGTTGTAGGCATCATGCGTTATGTGCTGTTTTTAGCTTTCTTGGGCGTGGTGGTGAGTGGTGCAAGTATTGATTTAGCCAGCCATGATGCCAATCCAGCAGCGCAAGCTTTTCAATATGCCGCAGGGACTTTTGGTTATAAATTATTTGGTCTGATTTTCTGGGCAGCAGGGATCAGTAGCACCATTGGTGCCGCTTATACTTCGGTTTCATTCTTTACCGCATTTAAGAAAAACCTCAGTCCAAAACAAACCAATTACACCACCATTACATTTATCGCTTTAGCTTTATTACTGTATGTCGTACTGGGCGCAACCCCTGCTGGACTGTTGATTTTTGTTGGTGGCTTTAATGGCTTGGTACTGCCGATTGGTTTGACTATTTTTGTTTATGTTGCCGCTTGCCGTAAAGATATGATGGGGAATTATAACTATCCAAAATGGTTACTTATTTTGGGTGTACTCACGTGTATGTTGACATGGTGGATGGGTTATATGTCCTTTACCACAGTCTTTAATTATTTAACCAAACTTTAAGCCAGTAGACGGTGAAGTGATAAAGGAATTAAGCCATGTTTGTAGATTTAAATAGTGACTTAGGTGAAAGTTTTGGTTCTTGGAAAATGGGTAATGATGACCAAATTCTACCCGTAGTGACAAGTGCCAACATTGCATGTGGCTTTCATGCAGGAGATCCGCTGGGGATTTTAAAAACACTGCGTAAAGCTGTTGAATTAAATGTCACGATTGGCGCGCATGTATCTTATCCAGACCTCGTCGGTTTTGGTCGCCGTAATATGGATGTGTCACGTGATGAGCTGATTGCCGATGTGCTGTATCAAATTTCTGCACTGGATGGTCTAGCTAAAGTGGCTGGTTCTCACGTGCAATATGTGAAACCACATGGCGCACTGTATAACACCATTGCACACGATCACGCTCAGGCCGCTGCGGTGATTGATGCTATTAAGATGTATAACCCAGAACTGGTTTTGGTGGCACTGGCAGGTTCCCACTTGGTTGAGCAAGCACGTGCAGCAGGTTTAAAGGTTGTATCTGAGGCTTTTGCAGACCGTGCTTATAACAGTGATGGCTCATTGGTTTCACGTCGTTTGGACGGGGCTGTTTTACATGATTCGGCCTTTGTGGCACGCCGTGTGGTGTCTATGTTGAAAAATGGCGGCGTTGAGTCGATTGATGGTGTATTTACCCCGATTCAAGCGGACACGATTTGCTTACATGGTGACACCGCGGGTGCTTTAGAGATGTCGGCTGCGATTAAAGCTGAACTGCTAAATCATCATATTGAAATTCGTCCCTTTGTCTTAAAGCATGAGGAACTACGCAATGTATAAGGATATCCGAGTCGACTCAGCACAGCTTGAAGCCGCTTTAGCCGCACGTTTAAAAATTCGTGCAGGCTTTGACAAACCAACGGCGGGTATGGCTGCGGGCATGACGCAGGTCAATATGATTTCGGTACCTAAAGATTGGGCTTATGATTTTCTACTGTATGCACATCGCAATCCGCAAAGCTGTCCTGTTTTAGATGTGCTAGAGGAAGGTGTTTATGCCACAAGACTGGCAGAGAACTCAGATATACGCACCGACTTTCCACGTTATCGCATCTGGAAAGAGGGTGAAATGGTCGATGAAGTCACGGATGCGAGTGACATTTATCATGCACATCCTGACTTGGTGACGTTTCTAATAGGCTGTAGTTTTTCTTTTGAAACTGCATTGCAAGAAGCAGGTATTGAAGTTCGTCATATCCATGATCAGACCAATGTACCGATGTATTTGAGTAATATTCAATGTCAGCCTGCGGGGCGTATTTCGGGCAACATGGTGGTGTCTATGCGCCCAATTCCATCCCATCAAATCG
>OFRI01000298.1_pt1 | contig 13657 bp, 17 predicted proteins | sample 1543031 | NCBI WGS metagenome assembly OFRI01 (sample SAMN07774226, study PRJEB24372) | wastewater metagenome
TGGTGAATTAATAGCACCATATGCATGTTTAAGAGCTAAATCAAAGTTACCGCGGTGAAAATTTATCTGGGCCCGACAAAGATCACTGATTTGAAGTACCCATGGATGAATATCGAGATTTAATGTGGATTTCTCTAAATCATCAAGAAGTATTATGCATCTATTAAAATCGATATCGATTAAGTAACCGATAGCTTCAAATCCTTTTGCCATTAATAATTCATTAGGTGAATCACCTAATCCACTTTTTGAGTGTTCGTAAAACTCTTTTCCTCGACCAGTTAGTGAGAGCTCAACCATTTTGGAAAGGTAGAGTTTGTAAAAAAACTCTAAATCATTTTTTTCTATTGCAGATTCAATTAATTTCTGAGCACCAGCCGAGAACCCGGGTAGGGGTGATTTGATTGGCTCGCTGCTCACCCCCTAAGGGTGAGGGATTAGGGGTAGTTTTTAAAGCCCATTTCACGCGTAAAGGGGTGATAAATGGGGTGGGCTTTAAGCTCTAAATGATCTGGGGCGTACTCGGTGAACAGATTTCACCTCATCGTAAGCGGGATAAAATCAATGCATGAGCATTTCTAAGGTAATCCTTTATTACATCTTTACCCCACTGCCAGACCCGGTGGCAATAAAGGTATGGCAGAAAACCTTATGTCAGGGTTTAAATCTAAAGGGGCGAATCATCATTTCACCGCATGGCATTAATGGCACATTAGGTGGAGATATTGATGATCTTAAAAAATACATTAGACAAACTCGCTCTTATGAAGGCTTTGCCAAGATGAAGTTTAAATGGTCAGATGGAACAGGCAATGATTTTCCAAAGCTGAGTGTAAAAGTAAGGCCAGAGTTAGTTGCTTTCGGTAATCCAACTGAGATCAAGGTTGATAAAAATGGTGTCATAGGTGGCGGTAAACATTTAAAGCCTGCTCAAGTTGATGAGTTAGTAGCAGAACGTGGTGATGATGTTATTTTCTTTGATGGCCGTAACTCCTTTGAAGCCCAGGTTGGCAGATTTAAAAATGCGGTCGTGCCAGATACAGCTACAACAAGAGATTTTGTAAGTGAAATTGAAAGTGGAAAATATGATCACTTAAAGGATAAGCCAGTAGTTACCTACTGCACCGGCGGCATTAGGTGTGAAGTTTTATCTGCAGTTATGAAAACTCGAGGCTTTAAAGAGGTTTACCAAATTGATGGCGGCATTATTACTTATGGTAAAGAGATCGGTGATGATGGATTATGGGAAGGTGCTCTTCACACATTTGATAATCGTATGTCACTTAAATTTAGTGAAAAGTCAAAATCAATTGGGCGATGTAAAGATTGCTCAGGACCTGCTACTAGATTTTATGATTGTCCAAAGGTGCCGTGCAACGCACTTAATTTATTATGCGCTAAATGTGCGCAAGGTATGAGTAGTCAGATTTGCAGTCACCCACAACGAAAGTATTCAAACGCCGAACTAATTGGCTAACAACTGCTTAGCGTGATCCTTTGGATGATTGATATAACTTTTAAGCCATTTTCTAACATCATAAGCACCAGATTCAGTATGAATACCGGCGTTTGAAAGTTGTTCAATAGTTAATCTCTTTATAATTTCAACAGATACTGCCCTTGATGCCTTAAATAAGGCAAGTGAATTTTCAATTGGTAACTCTTTGTAACCTAAAGTTAAAGCATCAGCCCACTTATTTTCATCATAACCTTGAATTACGCTACCAGGCTCAGCAATTAGTCTTTTTAATCTTGCACAGGATTGGGACTCACTATCAGCTAAGTGATGGATAACTTGGCGGGGATTCCAGCCGTCTTGCTTTGGTTTATCTAGATCAGCAGGTGAGAGCTGCTCAAATGCCTTTAGAAAAACGCTGGTTGCCTCTTCATACTCAGTAGCTATTTGTATTATTTCAAGATTACTCATATTCATATCCTACTAGCGGTGAAGAAAAGTACGGATACTTTTACTAATCTTTTTACTCAATTTTGTTGTTAACTTAACGGGCTTAATCGCAATTACCTGCGCAGAACTTGGCTCACCTGGGGTTGAAACACTATAAAGAGCTGGCGAACTTTCGTCCAGTGAGTTAGCAATAATTTTCATCTGTGAAACTAGTGATATACAGCGAACAAATTGGCTTCTAGGTAATTGATCATCTTTTTCAATTAATTCCTCGGTTAAGTTATCAGCCGCCAATCTTAAGTCTCTTGCAATGTTATCAATTTGAGAATCACGATTATCTGACTCTAATAACTCAAGCTTTTCAGTAATCGCACTGCTTGTTGCAGATAATGCGTAGGCAACCTGGCGATCAACAATATCTTTACGCGCTGGGTCTAAGGTTGAATCAAATAGTGTTCTAGCCATACTTCGAATCTGCACCAACATATGCTCAATGGCAATACCTTGGATATATAAGGACTCTGCTTCATCAACTTCAGCAAGTGGTGACCATCTGGCATATCGCTTAGCCTCAATTGCTTGCGACCTTAGAACTGGAATCTCCTCCACTAGCAGTCTTGCTTTTGCAAGCCATGCCCCAGATTGTTTTTGATTAAAGCCAGCTGCTACTCCCTCAGCCATTTCACTTATTAATTCAGCACTGCGTTTGCCTAATCTAGATATTTGATTAACAGTTCGCCCAGCCGGTGTGCTGGCGTGAGAGAAGTACGAAAAAACTATTGCAACGGCTGCGCCAATTAAGGTTGAAACTAATCTGTGCTCAGCAGTTGAGCCTGAGATACCAGGGCCAATAACAATAAGAGCTGTTACTGGAACATTTACCGATGCTACTTCACCTAACCTAAGTCCTCTGGCAACTACTGAACAAAGAAATACAGTTAAGCCAATAGCTATGACGCCAAAGCTAAAGTAGTGAACGGTTAGCAGTGCAACACCTGCCCCAATTGCTGTTCCAACAATCTGGCCTAAGCCCTCCCTCACTGATTTATATAGTGAAATTCGAATACTAAGTGCGCAGACAATGGCGGCTACTAAGCCGCCTTTAAAAACTAAATTATCCCCAACTACCCAAGCAGTGGCTGATGCAATAGCTGCAACTGTTATCTGGCGTACCCAGCTTCTGCGATAAGAAAATAAACCCACAATCCAATTAAAAAACCGCTTCATGGTAGAAACTTAATTTTTTTAGCGTTCATTAAGACTTTAAGTCTGGCAATCGCGCTCTTTCCCATGCCATGTAAACCTTCTAAATCACTTTGCGAAATCTTTCTAAGATCAGAGACTTTATATAATTTTGCATCCACTAATGCACGCCTAGCCGGGGCAGAGATTCCATACTCTCGCCACTCTCTATCAAGGCTCTCATATCTATCTAACTCAGCTTGTGAGATATCAAGCTCTTGATTAGATTTCTTAGGCTCTTTCACACCCTAATACTACAACTTTACTTGCGCTTCTTTTTGACCATTATCTGCACCATTCGCTGCGTCATCAATTTACGCACAAGTGTCTTAGGAAGTGGTGAATCAAAATGTAGTGCTGCTTTGCTTTGTTTATATTTAACTAAATCATTTTTTAAAGCTGCTAAAACTGATCCACTAAATGGGTAAAAAGAGCAACCGTTATTTCGCCCAGCTAAACCACAAACAACATCACCATCTAATTTAAATGCTGGCCTGCCATAAGAAATACCCTGTTTTAAAGTTGGTTCAATCTCTAGAATGATCTCGCGCATTACTTTTAAATTACTTTTATTTGGCTCACTCTGTTGGGCAATATATGAATCAATCTCACGCTTACTCAAGTGATTCACCCCCAATATCTCTAAACATAGGTAGATATAACAAGCCAGGAATAGATCTACTTGGCATCAGCTCACTACCTGCAATGAATCCTAACTTTTTATATGCGCTAATCCCCACTTTATTATCAGGCCACACGCCAAGTCCTATCCGATGCCAAGCGTTTTTATTGGCTAGTTGATCTATCCAATCCATCATCAGCCTTGTGACTCCCTTGCCCCTGAATTCCTTTTGAATCCACCATGCTGAAACCCAGCAATCAGCTGTTCGATCCTGAGTAGCTTTATCTACTGCAACTAAACCAATGTCGCCACCATCTGCAGATACCAAACACCAATTGGTAATCCGGGCTGAGTTTTGCCAAAAATTAATTGGTTTCTCTTTCTCAACTTCATATTTAGCACCAAAAGCATTAGGTGAATCACTAAGTGCTGCTAAGCGAAGTGTGCGAAGGCGATCAGCATCTAACTCACTCGCTGCTTCAACCTTAATTTGCATTTAATTAGCGTTTAAATAATCGACTTAGTAGGCCCGCTTTTTTAACCTCACCGGCATGGCCAGCGCAGCGATCAGCTAGAGCAATCCCATCTAATGCCTCTTCGATATGTTCCCCACAACCAGACCAGGTTGGTTTTTTACATCTCTTACAAGTTACTTTTACACACATAATAATCTCCTATTTAGCATTAGAACGCTGCGTAATTAATAGAATTAAACTACCTACTAACCCTGAGATCACCGCAGCAATTAGTAATCCAGCTGTTACTTGATTGAGAAGTATCTCTGAGTCATAACTTAGATTAGCAATCATGAGTGAGACCGCTAGACCCATCCCAGCAAGGCAAGCAGCAGAAATTAATTCATTATTTTTTATTCCTAGTGGGTACTTTAATAATTTAGCGCCAATTATTGCAAATATAGTAATTCCTATTACTTTTCCAAATAATCTAGCTATAATTATTGAATTCCCAACAGGTGAGTTAAGTTCAAAGCCTTCTATAATTACTGGATAGATGTTTGCAATTACATAAACTGGTAAAATAATAAAGTTAACAAAATTTGTAAATATTCGCTCTAGTGGTATTTTGCCAACTAATACGCCAAGACCAACCATTCCAATACTTGCAAATACCTCACTAATCTTTAATGAGCCAGAGTACTTACCAGCTAAAACTAAAATTGATAGCAGATCATCAGCAACAGCTAAAGCTAATAAAAAGGTTTTAAGTCCGATACTTACCCTCTTGCCTAATGCCAGTAATACCAACATAACTAATGCAATATCTGTTGGCATTACAAGTGGCCAACCATTAGATATTTCTGGGTCTGAATTTAGTGATAAAAAGATTATTGCTGGCAAAATCATGCCACCTAACGCTGCAATACTTGGTAGGGCAATCTCTTTAATATGTGTAATTTCATTACGTAGTTGTAGCCCAATTAAAAAGAAAAATGGCGCCAGGATCTCACTATGGGTAAAGATTTCTAAACTCATTGGAGTAGTTAAGCAGGTTTAGTTGAGTTAATGTTGCTACTTTTCCATACTTTAAGGGCTGCATCCGCATTTAAAAATCCAATGCTTACTCCCACAACCAAATCGGGAATAGCACTTACCCAAAACATTGTTATAACTCCAGCTATTATGATTGCAATATTTGCTAGGGCGTCGTTTCTTGCTGATAAGTAGGCTGCTAGTACTAAACTTTGTTTAGCACTACGAAATTTAACTAACAAAAGTGCACAAACTGAATTAACAACTAACGCACCGAAACCTACCGCTGTTAATGAAATTGCATCGGGTGCACTTGGATTATTTATCTCATAAATTGTGCCAATTACTACCGAGATTGCTGGCACAAGTAAAAGTAGAGCTAAAAACTTACTTAGCCGTGCTCTTGCTGCAAGGCTCCAGCCTATTGCTATAAAAATTAAAATATTTGTCGAAGCATCTTCTAGAAAATCAATACTGTCAGCAAACAGGGACACTGAACCAATTTTTTGCGCAAAAAAGAACTCAACACAAAAATATGAGAGGTTAGCTATGGCTACAAATCTGACAACTTTTCTAATTGAATCCACCTACTTATCTTAAGCCTGAGGTTAGGATTAAATGGTTATTGAAGTAAAAACAGGGGCATAATTAGGCCCCTGTTGTTCAGTACTTTAGCTTTAAGATCAATGCCAACTGATCGGCTAAAATTAAAGAGACTGTGGTGCAGATAGCGGGATTCGAACCCGCACCTTCGATTTGGCAAAAATAGATATGCTGCCATTTACAACACATCTACATCACCAACAAAGAATCACTTAATTTGATTACTAGTGCTTGGGTATAACCAAAATCTGTGGACAATAAAAATGACTCGGATAATAATCCGAGCCATTTTATGCCAAACCGAAGTGCGATAATTATTGCATATATTTCTACTAGTAGTTATTGCTAAGTAGTAATAGGATCTAACTGTGTCAATAATAATAAGACCAACCACGCTAAGTGATAAATCACGCTGGCTTGAGTTATTCACTGATTACATAACCTTTTATAACTCTAAGTTAACTGATCAACAATTTGAATTAACATGGCAAAGAATTAACTCAGATTTTAATATTAATTGCCTAGTAGCCGAATTAGATTCAAAGGTAGTTGGCTTTACCCACTACATCTGGCGCCCTGATACCTGGGAAGCGCAGGATTTTTGCTACCTAGAGGATCTTTATACCGACCCGAAGGTTAGAGGCAAGGGAGTTGGTAGAGCATTAATTAAAGCGGTTGAAGATATTGCAATAGCAAAGGGTTCAAAGCGACTTTACTGGACAACCGCCCCCGATAATGAATTAGCTAGAACACTTTATGACAAGATAGCGATTACAAATAGGGTGGAGTATAAGATCTATTTAAATAAGTAATTTAAGCCAATTAAAGCCTTAAATGGAGGAAATATGTCTTTTGTAATGTACTCAACTACTTGGTGTGGCTACTGCAAGCGGCTAAAAAATCAGCTAGCACGGATGGATATCTCATTTGAAGAGATAAACATAGAAGAGGTCGCAGGAACTGCTGAGATTGTGGAAAAAGTAAATAATGGTAATCGAACTGTTCCAACCCTGGTCTTCTCAGATGGCAGTGCTATGACAAATCCATCTGCGCAGCAAGTTGCTGATAAATTAGCGGAGTTAAGTTAATCAGTAGTGGATCTCATTTAGGCAATATGATTACTAGAACTTTTATAGAAAGAGATTCTAAAAAATGCAGTCAATAGAGATTGGTTACATCCTCTCCCTAGCTGCTGCATCTGCCACTTTATTGGGTTGGGTAGTAATGAGAATTAAATCAAATCCATCTGAGCGACTAATTGCTTACATATTCCTTTTTGTAGCACTTGCAATGATTTTAGTTGATTTAATTCAACTTATTCCAACTGCGCTAGATAGTGGCCTTGCGCAAACGCAGGTATTTATTTATCTTATCGCTGGATTTTCACTTGTCTTATTAATATCAAAATTAATGTCAATAAAAGTTGGCAGCGGTCCATCATCTTCAGCTTTAGTTATTGCCCTAGCGCTATCACTACATAATCTGCCCGAAGGCTCAGCCCCAATTGCTGCCAGTTTGGTTGATCTACCAACTGGGGTTACAACCGCCCTCTTAATGGCTCTTCACAATATTCCAGAAGGAATTGCTATTACGGCGAGCGCCATCTTGGCTGGCTATGGCCGACTTAAATCCCTACTACTAACCCTTACCGCAACCCTGGCAGAAATGCTGGGGGCAACGGCGATCTTTTTAAGCGATGATCTGTTCACCAATATTCAAAATGCTGGCGCCTTGCTTAGCTTTGTGGCCGGGATCATGTTGGCTATTTGTGTTAAAGAGCTACTCCCCTTTTCCATTAAAACTCTGCGCCCCAGTAGTAGGAAATGACACACCCGCCACCACTCTGCCTACCTGGCAACGACACCCCTTTTGGCTATAGTTACGCTCCCAGCAAGTAAGCACTTCATAGGGGAAACTAGTGAAACTCTAGTGCTGTCCCGCAACCGTAAGCTCGAAAGAGTAAGTCGGATCGCCTAACAAGTGCTGAGCAAGTAATACCCGTCGTGGAAAGCGGGGAGATGCTTTAGTAGCAGATGTATCTGCTTATCTGATTAATCTCTCCTTGGACTCGGCAAAAAAAGTAACTATTCCTAGGAGATTAACATGGCTATCACACTCTATACCCTGCCTGATTGCGCGCAGTGTGAGACAACTAAGTTATATCTTGAGAAAAATCAACTTGCCTATGAAACTGTTGATCTAAGTCAAAATCCAAAAGAATATGATGTTATTAAATCTCTAGGTTATGACCGAGTACCGGTTGTAATTGCAGGGGACGCTCACTGGTCTGGCTTTCGCCCAGATAAGTTATACAAACTAACTAAGTCTGAAAAAGTCTAACGATGCACCAAGTCGTCTATTTCTCAAATGTATCTGAGAACACTAAAAGGTTTGTTGAGAAGTTAGATGTTAATGCTGTGCGAATACCGCTTAACCAAAAGATAGAAATTCCTCAAGTTGATAAGCCATTTGTTTTAATTACTCCAACCTATGGAACTACCGATGCTGACTCTGGTATTCCAAAGCAGGTAATTAAATTCCTCAATCTTGCCCACAACCGTGCTCTACTAAAAGGAGTAATTGCCTCTGGCAATACTAATTTTGGAAGTAAGTACTGCTACGCCGGTAAATTAGTAGCAGATAAGTGCAATGTTCCTTTGCTATATAAGTTTGAATTAATTGGTACTAAATATGATGTTGAAATGGTAACTGAGAGAATGGATAACCTGTGGACACAATTTTAATTGATCAGCCTGTTGAATCTAAGTACAGCTATCACGAGCTAAATGCCATGCTTAATCTGTATGGCCCAGATGGCAAGATCCAATTTGATAAGGATCGCAGGGCCGCCCAGATGTATCTCTCAGATCATGTTGTTAATAACACCATTACCTTTGATAACCTCACTCAACGCCTAGCCTATTTAGTTGATAACGAGTACTACGAGGCAGATTTACTAGCCAAATACACCCCAGAGTTTTTAGCTGAGATCCATGATTATGCAGCCTCTTTTAATTTTGAGTTTGAATCATTTTTAGGCGCCTTTAAGTTTTATACCAGCTACGCACTTAAAACCTTTGATGGTAAGAAGTACCTAGAAAACTTTGAACAGCGCACAGTAATGGTTGCATTACTTCTAGCTGAGGCAAATCCAGCGCGTGCTAAAACTTTAGTAGCTGAAATAATTACTGGCCGCTTTCAACCAGCAACTCCAACATTTTTAAACAGTGGTAAGGCCCAACGCGGTGAATTAGTTTCCTGCTTCCTACTTCGCACCGAAGATAATATGGAATCAATTGCTCGAGCCATTAACTCATCCCTTCAGTTATCAAAGCGTGGTGGCGGTGTTGCTCTTTCACTAACAAATATTCGTGAGAGCGGGGCCCCAATTAAGAAGATTGAGGGTCAATCCTCCGGTGTTATTCCAGTAATGAAGATGCTTGAAGATGCATTTAGTTATGCAAATCAATTAGGTGCTCGCCAAGGTGCTGGCGCAGTTTATTTAAATGTTCACCACCCAGATATTCTTAAATTCTTAGACACTAAGCGTGAGAATGCTGATGAGAAGGTTCGTATTAAGAGCTTAAGCCTTGGTGTGGTAATTCCAGATATCACTCTTGAATTAGCTAGAAATAATGAAGATATGTATCTCTTCTCTCCATATGATGTTGAGCGCGTTTATGGAGTGCCAATGAGTGATATTTCAATTACTGAGAAGTATCAGGAGATGGTTGCTGATACTCGTATAAGTAAAACAACGATTAATGCCCGCCAACTATTTCAAACTATCGCAGAGTTACAGTTTGAATCAGGCTACCCATATATTGTTTATGAGGACACGGTAAATCGCGCCAACCCAATTGATGGCCGAATTAATATGTCTAACCTTTGCTCTGAGATCTTGCAGGTAAATACTCCTACAACTTATAACGCTGATCTAAGTTATAAAAACGTTGGTAAGGACATCTCTTGCAACCTAGGTTCCCTTAACATTGCAAAAACCATGGACTCACCTGATTTTGCCCTAACTGTTGAGGCATCTATTAGAGCCCTAACTGCAGTATCTGATATCAGCAATATTGAATCTGTTACCTCTATTAAAGAAGGTAATGAGAAATCACATGCAATTGGCTTAGGTCAGATGAATCTGCATGGCTACTTTGGTCGAGAGAAGATTCATTACGGCTCAGAGGAAGGTATTGATTTCACCAATATCTACTTCTATACAATCTTATTCCACGCCCTTAAAGCATCGAATACCATCTCAATTGAGCGTGGTAAAACATTTGTTGGCTTTGAGAAATCAAAGTATGCAAGTGGTGAGTTCTTTAATAAATATACCGATCAGGCCTGGCTGCCTAAGACTGATCGAGTGGCGCAAATATTTGCAAAAGCTAATATCGCTATTCCAACTCAAGCAGATTGGCAGAGCCTTAAGGCCAGTGTTATGAAGGATGGTATTTATAACCAGAACCTACAAGCTGTTCCACCAACTGGATCAATCTCTTATATCAACAACTCAACTAGCTCAATTCACCCAGTTGCTTCCAAGATTGAGATCCGTAAAGAAGGAAAACTTGGTCGGGTTTACTATCCAGCGCCATATTTAACTAATGACAACGTTGAGTACTACGAGGATGCTTATGAGGTTGGCCCTGAGAAGATCATTGCCACCTACGCAGCTGCTACCCAACATGTTGATCAAGGTTTATCTCTAACCTTGTTTTTCAAAGACACAGCTACTACCCGTGATATCAATAAAGCACAGATATCAGCGTGGAAGGCTGGCATTAAAACTATTTACTACATCCGTATTCGCCAAATGGCACTTGAAGGAACAGAAGTATCTGACTGCGTAAGTTGCATGTTGTAAGTTAAGAATAAAACTAACCAAAACTAGAGAGAAAGAGAACAAAATGAACTTAAAACTACAGTCACTAGTAAGCCGCCCAGTTAATTGGAACAAGCTAGAGGATCCAATTGATCTAGAGGTTTGGAACCGGTTGACCTCAAACTTCTGGCTGCCTGAAAAAGTGCCGATGTCTAATGACATTCCATCCTGGGCAACTTTAAACTCATCTGAGCAATTACTTACAATGCGAGTATTCACCGGCCTAACTTTGCTAGATACCATCCAGGCAACAGTTGGTGCTACATCCTTAATTCCAGATGCGATTACTGCTCATGAAGAGGCTGTCTACACAAATATTGCATTTATGGAGTCTGTGCATGCTAAGAGTTACTCATCTATTTTCTCAACACTAGCTGCTACATCAGAAATTGAGCAAGCATTTAAATGGTCTGAGGAAAATGAGTTCTTACAACGCAAAGCTGAGATTGTGCTTAGCTATTACAACGGTGATGACCCACTTAAGCGCAAGATTGCATCAACCTTCCTAGAGTCATTCTTGTTCTACTCTGGCTTCTACTTGCCAATGTATTGGTCATCAAGGGCTAAGTTAACTAACACAGCTGATCTAATTAGATTAATTATTAGAGATGAAGCTATTCATGGTTACTACATTGGTTATAAATTCCAAAAGGGTATGGAGGAGCAAAGTGCTGGGCGCCGTGAAGAAATTAAGAGCTACGCCTACCAACTTATGCTAGATCTATATGAGAATGAGATTAAATACACTGCAGATCTCTATGATGAACATGGTTTAACTGAGGATGTTAAATCCTTCCTTCACTACAACGGTAATAAAGCCTTAATGAACCTGGGCTTTGATGCACTCTTCCCACGTGAAATATCCCAAGTTAATCCAGCGATTTTATCTGCGCTATCTCCAAATGCTGATGAAAACCATGACTTCTTCTCTGGTTCTGGATCTTCATATGTAATTGGTAAGCATGAAGCAACTCAAGATGATGATTGGCAGTTCTAGTTAGAAACTAACTTAGATTAGAAAGTTTTTTTCTAATCTATCCAATTAAGAGTGCGTTCAACGGCTTTCTTCCATAATTGGTATTTCTCTTCCCTGGAACTATCACTTTGTGTTGCACTCCATCGCCTATCTTCATGCCAATTATTTCGTAAATCTTGTGGTGACTTCCACGCGCCAATTGCAAGTCCGGCAGCATAAGCCGCACCAAGTGCGGTGGTTTCAATAACCTTTGGCCTAATTACTTCGATCCCCATAACATCGGCTTGAATTTGCATCAATAAATTATTTGCAGTGGCGCCCCCGTCAACTCGCATCTGGGTAAGGGCTACCTTGCTATCAGCTGCCATTGCATCCATAACATCGCGGGTTTGATATGCAATTGCTTCAAGAGCTGCCCGAGCAATATGAGCTTTAGTTGTTGCCCTGCTTAAGCCAACTATTACGCCACGGGCATCACTTCGCCAATATGGCGCAAATAGACCAGAAAATGCCGGTACAAAATAAACTCCGCCACTATCTGCCACGCTAGCTGCTAACGCTTCAACCTCACTAGCTTTAGAGATAATTCCAATTTGATCACGAAGCCATTGAATTGCTGAACCAGTTACTGCAACTGAACCCTCGAGGGCATATATAGCTGGGGCATCTCCTAATCTGTAACAAAGAGTTGTTGGTAAACCATTGGAGGAGCGAACAATTGATGTGCCGGTATTAACAAGTGCAAAGTTACCGGTGCCGTATGTGGTCTTTGAATCTGCAATACCAAAGCAAGCTTGACCAATCATTGCCCCTTGTTGATCTCCTACAATTGATGCCACTGGTATAGCAGCACCAAGAGGGCCTGTTGCTACTGTATTTGCATAAATCTCAGAGGTAGAGCGAATATCAGCTAGTACAGCTCTAGGAATACCAAATAACTTAAGTAGTTCTTCATCCCAATCTAATGTTTCTAAATTCATTAACGCTGTCCGACTGGCATTTGTTACATCAGTTGCAAATGTTCCACCAGATAAATTCCAAAGAAGCCAACTGTCGATTGTGCCAATTCGAGCATTTCCGGCTTGAACTGCCACCTTCACGGCATGGACATTATTAATCAGCCAATTCATTTTGCTGGCAGAAAAATAGGGCGCAATCGCAAGCCCAGTTTTGTGGATTAAAGCTTTCTTATTCGCTTCACTTAACTCCTGCATATACTCAGCAGTTCGGGTGTCCTGCCAGACCAAAGCATTATGAAGGGGTGCACCAGTAATGCAATCCCAAGCAATAGTGGTCTCGCGCTGATTAGTTATGCCAATTGCCGCTAAATCCCCGCCCTTTAAGCCAGCCTTTTCCAGTGCTACTTTGATAACAGTTTGAGAGTTTTGCCAAATCTCAGCCGCGTCATGTTCAACCCAACCAGCCTTAGGCAAAATCTGCTTATGCTCTACTTGATGTGATGCAACTAATTCAGCATCAGTGTCAAAGATCATAAACCGAGTACTAGTAGTGCCTTGATCTAGTGAACCTATATAAATCATGTAGTCCTCTGGTTTAAATTTGTAATACCCTTAGCCTACCTAAACAATACTTTCATAGACAAGGACGCTTGGATGTTTTCATCCCAACTCAACCCTGAGCAACGCGGTCATGCGATTAAATCCTTATCTGCTGAAAAATTTGATATTTTAGTGATCGGTGGTGGTGTTACTGGCGTTGGCGCTGCACTAGATGCGGCATCTCGTGGCCTAAAGGTTGCACTAGTTGAAGGATCTGATTTAGCATCTGGCACATCTAGCCGTTCTAGTAAGTTAATTCATGGCGGACTTAGATATCTTGAACAATATGATTTTAGATTAGTACGCGAATCTCTTCATGAGCGCGAGTTAATGGTTTCATCTTTAGCGCCACACCTTGTTAAGCCACT
>OFRI01000300.1_pt1 | contig 13589 bp, 12 predicted proteins | sample 1543031 | NCBI WGS metagenome assembly OFRI01 (sample SAMN07774226, study PRJEB24372) | wastewater metagenome
CGCGTGCGCCCGTACGTGCTGGTGTTCGATCTGCCGCTGGCGCTGATCATCGGCGCCTTGCTGTCGGTCGGCCTGATTACCTTGTACTCGGCCGGCATCGCCATTCCCGGCAAGGTGTGGGACCAGCTGCGCAATATCGCGGCGGCGGTGCTGGTGATGTGGTTCGTCTCGAACATTCCGCCGCAGACCATGATGCGGCTGGCGGTGCCGGCCTACGCGCTGGGCGTGGCCCTGCTGCTGGCGGTGGCGCTGTTTGGCATCATCAAGGGCGGTTCGCGCCGCTGGCTGTACATCGGCACGCAGATCCAGCCTTCCGAATTGATGAAGATTGCCATGCCGTTGATGCTGGCGTGGTTCTTCCAGCGCGAGCAGGGGCATGTGCGCTGGCAGTCTTACGTGATTGCCGCGCTGCTGCTGGCGATACCGGCCGGCCTGATCGCGCGCCAGCCGGACCTCGGCACGGCGCTGCTGGTGCTGACCTCGGGCGCCTTCGTGACCTTTATGGCCGGCCTGCGCTGGCGCTGGATTGTCAGTGCGGTGCTGGCCATCGTGCCGGTGGCGGTGGGCATGTGGACCTTTGTCATGCACAACTACCAGAAGCAGCGAGTACTGACCTTTCTCGATCCGGAAAGCGATCCGCTGGGCACCGGCTGGAACATCATTCAGTCCAAGGCGGCCATCGGCTCCGGTGGTGTCTTCGGTAAAGGTTGGTTGCTGGGTACTCAGTCGCACCTGGATTTTTTGCCGGAAAGCCATACGGACTTTATTATTGCCGTGCTCGGCGAAGAGTTCGGCCTGGTCGGCATCTGTCTGCTGCTGCTGGTTTATTTGTTACTGGTTGCGCGTGGCCTGGTGATTACTGCCCAGGCGCAGACACTCTTCGGTAAGCTGTTGGCCGGCAGCCTGACGATGACCTTCTTTATCTATGTCTTCATCAATATCGGCATGGTCAGTGGCTTGTTGCCGGTGGTCGGCGTGCCGTTACCCTTTATTAGCTACGGCGGCACCTCGATGGTGACGCTGATGACCGGGTTTGGCATCTTGATGTCGATCCACACCCATCGCAAATGGATCGCACAGGTTTGATCAGAGTGAATGATGTGATGCACAACTCGATGCACGTATTGCGCCGCTGGACCGCGCGCCACGCCGGCTGGTTGGCAGCGCTTGGCTTGTTGGCCGGCGCGCCGGTCGCGGTGGCCGGTGATTATGAGAACTCGCCGGACGTGGCGGCCTTTATCAGCGAAATGACCAACGGTTACGGTTTTGCCAGCGAGCAGTTGAGCGGCTTGTTTGCTCAAGTGGAGCGTAAGCAGGCGATCCTGGATGCCATTTCGCGGCCGGCAGAACCGGCCGATTTTTATCACTGACGCGCGGATTGCCCGCGGCGTGGTGTTTTGGCAGCAAAACGCCGAGGCACTGGCGCGCGCCGAGAAGGAATATGGCGTGGCCGCCCAGGTGATCGTGGCGATCATCGGTGTGGAAACCTTCTACGGCGGCAATACTGGCAATTACCGGGTGATCGATGCTCTGTCGACCCTAGGTTTTGATTACCCGCCGCGGGCGCCGTTCTTCCGTCAGCAGCTCAAGGAATTTCTCCTGTTGGCCCGTGAGCAGCAGGCCGACCCCTTGACCCTCAAAGGCTCCTACGCCGGGGCCATGGGCCTGCCGCAGTTTATGCCGAGCAGCTTTCGCGCCTATGCCGTGGACTTCGATGGTGATGGCCGGATCAATATCTGGAGCAATCCCACCGATGCCATCGGCAGCGTGGCCAGCTACTTCAAACAGCATGGTTGGACGGCGGGTGGCCAGGTGGTTAGCCGCGCCCAGGTACGCGGTGAGCAGGTCGATCAGGGCCTGACCGTGGGTATTGAACCGGTCAAGACCGTGGGTGAGTTGCGTGCGTTGGGCTGGTCCAGTCATGACGCCCTGCGCGCCGACATGCCGGTGACGGCGTTCCGTTTCGACGGCGCCGACGGCCCGGAGTACTGGATGGGCTTGTCTAACTTCTACGCCATTACCCGCTACAACCGCAGTGCCATGTATGCCATGGCCGTGCACCAATTGTCTGAATTGCTGCTGCAGGCACGGGGCGCCGAATGAAATTGACCCTCGCACAGTCCGGGAAAGTTGCCGTCTGCGGGCTCTTGGCGGTGCTGATTGCCAGTTGCACCGGCAGTCGGGCACCCAAACCGGTGGCGCCGGGTGGGCCGATTACCGGGCCGATCGACTATTCGCGCCCGCATCGTGATGGCGCGCCCTGGTGGGATGTGGACGTGTCGCGGATTCCTGATGCTGTGCCGATGCCGCACTACGGGCGGGTCAAGGCCAACTCTTACACGGTGATGGGCAAGACCTATTACCCGATGAACGATGCCCGGCGTTATCAGGTCTCCGGTGTGGCGTCCTGGTACGGCACCAAGTTCCACGGTCAGGCCACCGCCAACGGCGAGGCCTATGACCTGTATGGCATGACGGCCGCGCACAAGACCCTGCCGCTGCCCAGCTACGTGCGGGTGACCAACGTCGAGAATGGCAAGAGCGTGATTGTGCGGGTGAATGACCGCGGGCCGTTCTATTCCGACCGCATCATCGACCTGTCCTTCGCCGCAGCGAAGAAGCTTGGCTATGCCGAAAGCGGCACTGCGCGGGTTCGCGTCGAGGGTATCGACCCCCATGAATGGTGGGCCCAGCAAGGTCGTCCGGTGCCATTGGTGCTGGCGCAGCCGCAGCAGGTGGCCCAGGCGCCGCAGCCGGCGGTGCAGGCCATTGCCGCGCCAACCGAAATCTATACGCCGCCACCGGAGCAGCATGCGGCAGCCGTCCTGCCGACCCCGGTAGCGGTAAAAAAAAACGCTTCTGTCCCAGCCTCTGGGCTGTATCTCCAGGTGGGCGCCTTCGCCAACCCGGACGCTGCCGAACTCCTCAAAGCCAAGCTGAGCGCGACGGTGAGTGCACCGGTGTTTATCAGCTCGGTGGCGCTCAATCAGCAGATCCTGCACCGCGTGCGGCTGGGGCCGATAAGCACGCCGGGTGAAGTCACTCAGTTGCAGGACAGTGTGCGTCTAGCCAATCTGGGGCAACCCACCCTGGTTAAAGGCGAGTAAAGAATCTGTCTGAGGCGTGTGGCCGCAAGGCTTAGCACACACCTCAGCGTTCACCCCGCAGGGATGTGGGCAGTGCAGCAAGGCGCAGGACGCGCAGGCTGCGTAACTTCAGTAAAAACTTCAGAGAGTCGGATGAACATCACCACCATTGCCCAACGCTTGTCATTGCTCGTCCTGCTGGTTGCAGCGCCGTTGTCTTCGGCGCTTGCTGCCCAAGCCACACCGGCACCGCCGCAACTGGCCGCCAAATCCTATGTGTTGCTGGACGCCGCCAGTGGCAAGGTGCTGGTGGAAAACAACAGTGATCAGCGCCTGCCACCGGCCAGCCTGACCAAGTTGATGACCGCTTACATCGCCACCCTGGAAATCCGCAAGGGCAAGATCGGCGAGCAAGACCTGGTGCCTGTTAGCGAGCACGCCTGGCGTACCGGCGGTGCCGCCTCCGGTGGCTCGACCATGTTCCTGCCGCTGAACAGCCAGGTGAAGGTCGATGACCTGCTGCACGGCATCATCATTCAGTCCGGTAACGACGCCAGCATTGCCTTGGCCGAATACATCGCCGGTACCGAAGATGGTTTTGCCGACATGATGAACGAGACGGCTGAGCGCCTGGGCATGAAGAACTCGCACTTCATGAACGCCACCGGTCTGCCGCACCCGGAGCATTACTCCAGCGCTCATGACATGGCGATTCTGGCACGCGCGATCATCAACGAAGATCCGGCCCACTACGCCATCTACTCGAAGAAGGAATTCTTCTGGAACAACATCAAGCAGGGCAATCGCAACCTGCTGTTGTACCGCGACAAAACCGTCGATGGCTTGAAGACCGGTCACACCGAAGAAGCCGGCTACTGCCTGGTGTCCTCGGCCGTGCGCGAAGGTGCGCGGATGATCACTGCGGTCTTCGGTACCGTCAGCGAGTCGGCCCGTGCGGCAGAAACCCAGAAGCTGTTGACCTACGGCTTCCGCTTCTTCGAAACCAAGACTTTCTACCAGAAGGGTGCAGAGCTGGCTAAGGCGCCGGTGTGGAAAGGCCTGGAGCGCGAAGTCAGCGCCGGCCTGGCCGAAGACCTGACCATGACCGTGGCCAAGGGCCAGGCCAAGAGCCTGGAAGCGGCCATGACCTTCGAGCCACAACTGACGGCACCGATCCAGCAAGGCGCGGTGATCGGCAAGGTCGAAGTGAAGCTGGAAGGCAAGGTGGTGCACACCGCCAACCTGGTCGCGTTGCAGGCGGTCGAAGAGGCTGGTTTGCTGCGCCGTATCTGGGACAGCGTGCGTCTGTTCTTTTTCGGTCTGTTCAACTAACCCGGCGGCGGGCGTGCCCCGTCGCGTTGCTCTACAGGCCTGAGGGTGCTTACCCGGCGCCCCAGGTCATGGCTCAGGAGGCCAGTAGCCAATGAATAAGAATGACCTACCACCGCCGCGTATCGAATTTCCCTGCCCCAACTACCCGATCAAGGTGATCGGCGATGCTGGCGAAGGTTTTGCTGAAATGGTCATTGAAGTCATGCAGCGCCACGTAACGGATTTCGATGCCTCGACCCTGACCCGCCGCGACAGCAGCAACGGTCGTTTCCATGCGTTTCAGGTACTGATCACCGCCACCGGCCCGCTGCAGCTGGAAGCGATCAACAGCGACCTGCGCGCTACGGGCCGCGTACACATGGTGCTGTGATGACTGCGGTCCTGGGCGTGCGTGAGCTCGGCTTGCAAGCGTATGAGCCGGTCTGGCATGCCATGCAGGACTTCACCAACCAGCGCACGGCCGACACCGCTGACGAACTCTGGCTGGTGCAGCATCCGCCGGTATTCACCCAGGGGCAGGCCGGCAAGGCCGAGCACTTGCTGCTGCCGGGCGATATTCCGGTGGTGCAGGTGGACCGCGGCGGCCAGGTGACCTATCACGGCCCTGGTCAACTGGTGGCTTACCCGCTGGTGGATGTGCGCCGTCTGGGCCTAGGCGTGCGCGAGCTGGTCAGCCGTATCGAGCAGAGCTTGATCGACCTGCTGGCCAGTTATGGCGTGAGTGCTGAGGCCCGCGCCGATGCGCCGGGTGTGTATGTAAATGGCGCGAAGATCGCCTCCCTGGGCCTGCGCATTCGCCATGGCCGCTCCTTCCATGGCTTGGCCCTGAATGTGGATATGGACCTGCAGCCATTCCAACGCATCAACCCATGCGGCTATGCCGGCCTGGCCATGACTCAGCTGACCGACCACGTGGCCGGCCCGTTGGCTATGAACGATGTCAGCGCGCGATTGCGTGAGCAACTGGTCAAGCACCTTGGCTACGAGCAACAGCAGAATCTGACGGGCGCAATCGGCTGTTAGACGGCGGATAAAGCAACGCCCGCCCCCAGGCGAAACCCAGGGGCGGGCGTTGTGCAGTTCAATCAGTTCAGATTGAGCGTGGGTATCAGGTTGTTATCGACCTGTTGGCCCGGCACTGGCACTGGTGCAGCCAAGCCCAGGTTGTTCTTCTCGAATACCTTGTCGGCGCGGTAGCTGGAACGTACCAGCGGGCCGGCGGCGACTTCCATAAAGCCTTTTTCCAGGCCGATGTCACGGAACCGATTGAACGCTTCCGGGCTGACCCAGCGTTTGACGGGCAAGTGATTGCGCGTCGGTTGCAGGTACTGGCCAAGGGTGAGGATGTCGACGCCGATGGCGCGCAGGTCATCCATGGTTTCGATGACTTCTTCGTCGGTTTCACCGAGGCCCAGCATCAGGCTGGTCTTGGTCAGCATGTCCGGACGATGGCGTTTGGCGTGCTCCAGCGCGCGCAGCGTCTTCTCGTAGCCGGCGCGCGGGTCGCGCACGTCATGGGTCAGGCGCTTGACCGTTTCGACGTTCTGGGCAAACACCTCAAGGCCGGAATCCACCACGCGTTCGATGGCCTGCAGGTCTCCGTCGAAGTCCGGGGTCAGGGCTTCCACCACCACGTGCGGGGTGCGTTCCTTGATCGCCCGCACGCACGCGGCATAGTGCGCGGCGCCGCCGTCGTCGAGGTCGTCGCGGTCCACCGAGGTCAGCACGATATAGCGCAGCGCCATTAGCTCGACCGACTTGGCGGTGTTTTGCGGTTCTTCCAGGTCCAGCCAGCCGTTCGGGTTGCCGGTGTCCACTGCGCAGAAGCGGCAAGCGCGGGTGCACACCGAGCCCATCAGCATGATGGTGGCGGTGCCGTTGGACCAGCATTCGCCCATGTTCGGGCAGTGGGATTCCTGGCAGACGGTGCTTAGGCGGTGTTCACCGACATTGCGTTTGACCGCTTCGAAGCGGCTGCCGCTGGGCGCCTTGACCCGTAGCCATTTCGGCTTGGGTTCGAAGACCTGGGGCTCGCTGGAGGCGCGGCGCTTTTGGCCGTCCTTGATCGCGGTGATGCCCTGAGTGGTGCGGAATTTTTCACCGCTGGTAACGGTTTTAGGCGGGGGAGTATCGGACATCGGCAATCTGGGCTCCGCTAGAGGCTCCGTGGACGAGGCGGCTTGTGGCCGCCGCGCAGTTTATCACAGCGTCTGACCGGTCAGTCCGCCGGTTGCTGTGCGGTCTGCCCAGGCGGACTCGAGCCGTTATCTCAGCTGCAGCAGCAGTTGATGGCTGGGGTAGCCGTCGGCGGGTTGCCCAAGGGTTTGCTGAAAGGCGCGTACGGCCTTGCGCGTGTTGGCGCCGATGATGCCGTCCGCTGCACCCGGCGTATAACCTTTGCTGGTCAGCAGTTCCTGCAGTTCGATGCGCTCACTGCGGCCGAGCTGGCGGTCGCTGCGCGGCCAGGCAGCCTGCACGCCCGGTTGACTGTCGAGGGCGCCGCTGAGCAGGCCGATGGCCAGGCCGTACGCGGTGGAGTTGTTGTACTTGAGGATGGCGCGGAAGTTGTCCAGCACCAAGAAGGCCGGGCCGCGGTGGCCGGCAGGCAAGAGCAGAACAGCGTTGGCCTGGTTATCAGCAGCGGGGATGTTGTTCACCCCTAGTTGGCGCCATTCGCTGATGGGTTTGCGGATGTCGGCATCGGCCAGGGCGTAATCAAAACCACGGGGCAGGGTGACTTCAACGCCCCAGGGCTGGCCGCTCTGCCAGCCGGATTTTTGCAGGTAGTGCGCCGCTGAGGCCAGGGCGTCGGCGGAGCTGTCCCAGATATCGCGGCGACCGTCACCGTCGAAGTCCACGGCAAACTGGTTGTAGGTGCTGGGGATAAACTGGGTCTGGCCCATGGCGCCAGCCCAGGAGCCACGCATACGGCTGGGTTGCACGTCGCCATGCTGAAGAATGCGCAGCGCCGCCAGCAGTTGTTCGTGGGCAAAGGCTGGGCGGCGGCCTTCATAGGCCAGGGTGGCGAGGGCGGCGATCACCGACTTGTCGCCCATGTACTGGCCGAAGTTGCTTTCCATGCCCCAGATCGCCACCAGTGCGCGGCGGTCGACGCCGTAGCGTTGCTCGATGGCCTGCAGGGTGCTGGCGTGTTCGGCCAGCAACGCCTGGCCGCGGCGTACGCGGACAGTTGAGATGGCGCTGTCGAGGTATTCCCACACCGGCCGGCTGAATTCCGGTTGGCTGCGGTCGGCCCGAATGACGGCCATGTCCGGGGTGACGCCTTTGAAGGCTGCATCGAAAACGGCGGCCTGGATACCGGCGCTCAGGGCTTCTTGGCGAAAGGCGGCCTGCCAACTGGCAAAGCTCTGGGTCGGCTGCTCGAAGGTGGCCGCTTTTGCAGGGCTGAGGGTGACCGTGGGCAGGCTGACGGGGGTGTTGTGTACGACGGGTGTCGGGGTTTCAACCTGGCTCGCGGCATGGTTGTCGGCACAGGCGGTCAGCAGGCTCAGGCTGGTGCCGAGAAGGGTGCAGCGCAGCAGGGATGGGTAAAGCATGTGCATGTCTCAAAGGCTTGCGTTAGAGCGCTGACCTTAACATGTCGGGGGGGCGGTTTGGCGGTCGACGAAGGTCTTAGGGGAGCAGAAACGAAGAAGCCTCCCAGTGGGAGGCTTCGCGGCGGTAGCTGCCTTTGCCTTTGCCCGGTTGTTCCTGGCGGCAGCGGAACAGCGGCTGGCTGATGATCGATTTGGCTCGGTTCGGCTTTTTGTTGCGGGGTTTGCCCATGGCTGTCTCCAGATGGCGATGGCTGCGGTTTGCAGTGGCGCCAGTCTGCGCGGCTGTACGAAAAATAGCCAGTCTTTGGGGTTATACCGTTCGCGGTCGAGACCGCTCCCACGCGGAGTCAGTCTGCCGCGAATCCAGGCAGGTGTAGCCCGGATACAATCCGGGAGCGGTTTGGTGCGGACCCGAGATCCCCGGATGTTATCCGGGCTACAAAAAACCTGCTGGGCTTAAGTGAGCAGTTTGCGGGCCTACTCGCTGGGCAGGCTCAGGCGTTGTCCGGCCAGCAGCAGGGCCAGACGGCTGAGGGCGCTCCAGGCATCGCCGGCGGCTTGGCCTTTAATCTGTGCGTCGATGCGCTGGGCATCCTGCAGCAGACGATTCCAGCCGGCGGCCGAATGACGTTGCAGGGCTTTGCTGACCAGCGGGCGGCGCTTGTCCCAGACGGGCGGGCGGGCGCTGCCAAACGCTTTGTCTAGGGGCATGCCCTGATTCACCTGCTGGGCGATGGTGGCCAGCAGGCGCAGTTCGCGGGCCAGGGCCCAGAGAATCACCGGGGTTTCTACCCCTTCGCCGCGCAGGCCTTCGAGCATGCGCTGGGTGTGGGCGGCCTGGCCGTTGAGGGCGGCGTCGATCAGGCCGAACACGTCGTAACGGGCACTGTCGGCCACTGCGGCATGCACGGTGCCAGCATCCACCTGGCCATCGACAGCCAACAGCTTGAGCTTCTCGATCTCCTGGGCGGCGGCCAGCAAGTTACCTTCGACGCGTGCGGCGATCAGCTCCACGGCTTCCTGGCTGGCGCTTAAGCCTGCCTGGGCCAGGCGCTGGCGAATCCATTGCGGCAATTGCCCGGCCTCCACCGGCCAGATCTGCACGAACTGGCTGGCGGGATTGTCGATCAGGGCCTTGGCCCACTTGGTCTTTTGCGTGCTGCCATCGAGTTTGGGCAGGCTGATCAGCAGCAGGGTGTCTTCCGGCGGGCGGCTGAGGTATTCCAGCAGGGCGCTGGCGCCCTGGTCGCCGGGTTTGCCACTGTTGATGCGCAGTTCGATCACGCGCTTTTCGGCAAACAGCGACAGGCTGGCGCCGGCCTGGTAGAGCAGGCCCCAGTCGAAGCTCTTGTCCACGTCGAACACTTCGCGCTCGCTGAAGCCTTGCGCGCGGGCGCTGGCCCGAATGCTGTCGGCGGCTTCCTGGCACAGCAGGTGTTCGTCACCGCTGAGCACATACACGGGCGCCAGAGCGCCTTGTAGGTGCTTGCCGAGTTGAGCGTGGTTGAGTTTCATCGGGCAGAACGCTGGTGGGCCGCCGAGGGCCGCCCACCGAGCTTACTCGCGTGGCAGCAGTTGCAGGGGCGACTGTTGTGGCTGTGCCTGCTCGGCCGCGCGGGCCGCAGAGGCGGCTTCGGCGGCAGCTTTGGCTTCGGCATCAGCCTTGGCCTGGGCGGTTTGCTGCAGTTGCTCCAGCTGCTGCGGCGTAATCATCTGCAGGTGCTGCAGCAGGTTGCGTACCAGGCGCTGACGCAGCTCAACGGTCTGCTGCGCGGCTTCCTGCTCGGAGCCGCCGAGGTTGCTCTGGTCCTGGGCGAAGACGCTTTGTACTTCCTGTTGGTTTTGCAGCAGCAGGAGGTTATTGGCACCGCGAATTTCGTAGTCGAGGGTGTTGGTCAGCTCGATTTCCGCGCTGCGGCCCGCGCCGGTGTAACTGGCGCTGCGGCGCTGGCTGTCTTCGCGGGTCAGGATCAGGTGGTAAGGCGCACCGGACGAGACTTTTACCCGGCTGTTTTCCAGTTGGCTGCGCACTTCCTTGACGGTTTCGCCATAGACATTGCGCGCGCTGACATCCAGCTCGGTGAGGGCGAAGTGGGTGTCGCTGGTGCCGCGCAGTTGGAAGCCGCAGGCGCTCAACAGTGTGGTCAGGCCCAGGACCATCAGATTCCGTTTCATCATTGTGCTATCCCCTTGAATGCGTGCGGCGCCGCGGCATGCAGCGGCGCCGTAGATGATCAGCTTGCGACAATATTAACCAGTTTGCCCGGCACCACGATGACCTTGCGAATGGTCAGGCCGTCGGTGAAGCGCAGTACGTTCTCGTTGCAGCGCGCGGCAGCTTCGATCTCTTCGCGGCTGGCGCTGGCTGGCATTTCGATTTGCCCGCGCAGCTTGCCGTTGACCTGAATCACCAGCACCAGGCTGTCTTGCACCAGGGCGGACTCGTCCACCTGTGGCCATTGGGCGTCGATGATGGCGTCGTTGTGGCCCAGGCGCTGCCAGATTTCGTGGCTGATGTGCGGGGTGATTGGTGCCAACAGCAGAACTACGGCTTGCAGGCCTTCCTGCATCAGACTGCGGTCTAGGGCAGTGTCGGTGGCGGCTTTTTCCAGCACGTTCATCAGGGTCATCACTTGGGCGATGGCGGTGTTGAACTTGTGGTGCAGGCCAATATCCTGGCTGGCTTGTTTGATGGCCAGGTGGATGGCGCGACGCACCGCTTTCTGGCTGTCGTTCAGCTCGTGCTTGCCCAGGGCGCTCGGCAGGCCGGCGCTGACATGGCTGTGGGCCAGGCGCCAGACGCGGCGCAGGAAACGGCTCGCGCCTTCGACGCCGGAGTCGGACCATTCCAGGCTCATGTCGGGCGGCGAGGCGAACATCATGAACAGGCGGCAGGTGTCGGCACCGTAGGCGTCGATCATGGCTTGCGGGTCGACGCCGTTGTTCTTCGACTTGGACATCTTCTCGGTGCCGCCGATTTCCACTGGCAGGCCGTCGGATTTCAACTTGGCGCCAATTACTTTGGCCTTGGCGTCCAGCTCGACTTCGACGTCGGCTGGGTTGAACCAGTCTTTGCCGCCGTTATCCAGGGTGCGGTAGTAGGTGTCGGCAATCACCATGCCTTGAGTCAGCAGGTTCTTGAACGGCTCGTTGGACGACACCAGACCTTCGTCGCGCATCAGCTTGTGGAAGAAACGCGCATACAGCAGGTGCAGGATCGCGTGTTCGATACCGCCGATGTATTGATCCACCGGCAGCCAGTGGTTGGCGGCAGCTGGGTCGACTAGGCCTTCGGTGTAGTGCGGCGAGGCGTAGCGGGCGTAGTACCAGGACGACTCGACGAAGGTGTCCATGGTGTCGGTTTCGCGCTTGGCGTCGGCACCGCACTTAGGGCACTTGCACTGGTAGAACTCGGGCATGCGTGCCAGCGGGCTACCGGCGCCGTCCGGCACCACATCTTCGGGCAGCACGACGGGCAGTTGGTCTTCCGGCACCGGTACGTCGCCACAGGCGTCGCAGTGGATGATCGGAATTGGGCAGCCCCAGTAACGCTGGCGGCTGATGCCCCAGTCGCGCAGGCGGAACTGGGTCTTGCGTGCGCCGTGGGTGCAGGCTTCGAGGTCGGCGACGATGGCGTTGAAGGCCGCGTTGAAGTCGAGGTTGTCGTACTCGCCCGAGTTGATGCTGTTCAGGCCAGACTTGTCGCCATACCAGGCTTGCCATTGGCTGGCGTCGTAGGCCTGGTCTGCCGCGGCGTACACCTGCTTGATCGGCAGGCTGTACTTGTTGGCGAACTCAAAATCGCGTTCGTCATGGGCGGGTACGGCCATCACCGCGCCTTCGCCGTAGCCCCACAGCACGTAGTTGGCGACGAACACGGGCAGCTTGTCGCCGGTCAGTGGGTGGATGACGAACTGGCCGGTGGCCACGCCTTTTTTCTCCATGGTGGCCATGTCGGCCTCGGCCACGGAGCCGCCTTTGCACTCGGCGATAAAGGCGCTAACGGCAGAGTTGCTCATTGCGGCGCGCTGCGCCAGCGGGTGTTCGGCGGCAACGGCTACGTAGGTGGCGCCCATCAGAGTGTCGGGACGGGTGGTGTAGACCTTCAGCTGGCCGTCGATGCCGACGCTGGCGAGGTCGTAGTCGAACACCACGTCGGCGCCGAAGCTCTTGCCGATCCAGTTGCGCTGCATGGTCTTGACCTGTTCCGGCCAGCCATCCAGTTCATCCAGGCCACTCAGCAGCTCTTCCGCATAGGCGGTGATCTTGAAGTAGTACATCGGGATTTCGCGCTTCTCGACCAGCGCGCCGGAGCGCCAGCCGCGACCGTCGATGACTTGCTCGTTGGCCAGTACGGTCTGATCCACCGGGTCCCAGTTGACGGTGCCGTTCTTGCGGTAGATCACGCCCTTCTCGAACAGGCGGGTGAACAGCCACTGTTCCCAGCGGTAGTAGTCCGGCTTGCAGGTGGTCACTTCACGGGACCAGTCCACCGCGAGGCCGAGGCTGCGCAGCTGCGACTTCATGTAGGCGATGTTTTCGTAGGTCCATTTTGCCGGCTCTACGTTGTTCTTCATCGCGGCGTTTTCCGCCGGCATGCCGAAGGCGTCCCAACCCATCGGTTGCAGAACGTTCTTGCCGAGCATGCGCTGGTAGCGGGAGATCACGTCGCCGATGGTGTAGTTGCGCACGTGCCCCATGTGTAGCTTGCCGCTGGGGTAAGGGAACATCGACAGGCAGTAGTAAGTCTCCTTGCCTGGCTGTTCACTGACTTCAAAGGACTTTTGCTCGTCCCAGAACGACTGGGCGGCGGCTTCGATTTCACGGGGCTGATATTGTTCGTGCATGGCTACTTTTGTACTGGATAGGGGTGGCCTAATCCTCTTCAATGCGACGTTCGGGGCGTGCCGGACGAGCTGGAAGTGGAGTTACAGGAAGCGCCGTAGCATACATGACCGCGCTTGGCCTAGGGAAACCCTGATTACAGCTACATGTCCCGCAATACTTGCGTCGGGGCCGTTGGTCGCGGCGTACAGCCGGTTTGTGCAGCGAAGCTAAGCTCTAACTGGGGAGTGAGTCTTATCTTCAATGAGGTGAGGGATGGTGGAGCAACGGCAAAAAAACGTGACTAAACCCGAGTTGTACGAGAGGTTGATCGATCGTCTGGGTATGGCCCTGGACGCTGTAAAAACCGCTGACCGGCTGCGCGACGAGCGCCCCCTGGAACTGGAATTGCGTGGCTTGAGTCCCGCCGAGTTCAAACTGGTCAAGGCCTATCTGGATCGCAGTGAACGTGAAACGCATGGATGCCTGTCACAAGCAGTGAAGCAGCTCGATGCAGCACATTCGGCCAAGGTCATCTGGCTCAAGGACAAGGCGCCCGGCAGAGACACCGTCAAAGTACGTGCTCTGCAGGCCAAGTAAGCGCATGGCAGGTCAAGAACCGGATCTTTTTCAACAGGATCCCACCTATCGGTTGTAACGCTTCATCAACACTTTTAGGCTTCGGGCATCTTTGGAGATGCTCGATGCCTATTCGATATTTTTTAAAACAACTTCTATTACCTCCTGGAATTCTTTTACTCCTATTGGTGCTTGCCTGGTGGTTGCGTCG
>OFRI01000303.1_pt1 | contig 13513 bp, 13 predicted proteins | sample 1543031 | NCBI WGS metagenome assembly OFRI01 (sample SAMN07774226, study PRJEB24372) | wastewater metagenome
GCGATTTTTGTTGTGCTTGAAGGTGAATTTCACCTGCAGCGGGTTTTCCGCGATGGCCTGGTCGACATCGCTGTAATAGCCCTTGTACAGCGGTGAGCCGTTTTTCATCAGGGTATCGAAGCTGAACACAACGTCTTCGGCACGAATCGGATGACCATCACTGAATTTTGCCTGAGGTCGCAGGTAAAAGCGTACCCAGCTGTTGTCCGGGGCTTTTTCGATCTTGCTGGCGATCAGGCCGTATTCGGTGAACGGCTCGTCGAGGCTGTGCTTGGTCAGGGTGTCGTAGATCTGCCCGATGTCATCGGCGGGCACGCCTTTGCTGATAAACGGGTTGAGGCTGTCGAAGCCACCAAAACCGGCCTGACGGAAGACGCCACCCTTGGGCGCATCGGGGTTCACGTAATCGAAATGCTTGAAATCGGCCGGGTATTTCGGCGGCTCGTTGTACAGGGTCACGGCGTGTTGCGGGGCGGCAAAGGCCAGCCCGGCGAACAGCAAGCCGCTGGCCTGCACGAGCAGGGCGCGGATGGGTTTCATCGATCTTTCTCCGAAGACTTCAGCCACCACGCGCTCAGGCCCAGGGTAAAGGGCGGCGTGGTGACGAAGGCCAACCGGTTGCGGTAGGCCAGACGGTGATAATTGAGGTACCAGTTGGGAATGCTGTAATGCTGCCAGAGCAGCACGCGGTCGAGCGCCTTGCCGGCGGCGACCTGCTCGTCGCGAGTGCGCGCGGCAAGCAACTGTTCGAGCAGGTGATCGACCACCGGGTTGGCGATGCCCGCGTAATTTTTGCTGCCCTTGACTCCGACCTGGCTGGAGTGAAAGTACTGCCACTGCTCAAGGCCTGGGCTAAGGGTCTGGTCGAGGGTCATCAGGATCATGTCGAAGTCGAACTGATCCAGCCGTTGTTTGTATTGCGCGCGATCTACTGTGCGCAGTCGGGCGTCGATGCCGATGCTGGCGACGTCGTAGTCGAACACGATGTCGGCACCGAAGCTCTTGCCGATCCAGTTGCGCTGCATGGTCTTGACCTGCTCGGGCCAGCCGGTCAGCTCATCCAGGCTGGACAGCAGCTCTTCCGCATAGGCAGTGATGCGGAAGTAGTACATCGGGATCTCGCGCTTCTCGATCAGCGCGCCGGAGCGCCAGCCGCGGCCGTCGATGACTTGCTCGTTGGCCAGTACGGTCTGGTCCACCGGGTCCCAGTTGACGCTGCCGTTCTTGCGGTAGATCACGCCTTTTTCGAACAGGCGAGTGAACAGCCATTGTTCCCAGCGGTAGTAATCGGGTTTGCAGGTGGTGACTTCGCGCGTCCAGTCCACGGCCAGGCCCAGGCTTTGCAGCTGGGTCTTCATGTAGGCGATGTTTTCGTAGGTCCACTTGGCCGGCGCGACGTTGTTTTTCATCGCGGCGTTTTCCGCCGGCATGCCGAAAGCGTCCCAGCCCATCGGCTGCAGCACGTTCTTGCCCTGCATGCGCTGGTAGCGCGCGATCACGTCACCAATGGTGTAGTTGCGCACATGGCCCATGTGCAGCTTGCCGCTGGGGTAGGGGAACATCGACAGGCAATAGAAGGTCTCCTTGCCGGCGTCTTCACTCACTACAAAGGATTTCTGCGCGTCCCAGAGGGACTGGGCGGCGGCTTCGATTTCGCGGGGCTGATAGAGTTCGTGCATGGCTACTGGCGCTGGCTGCTTTGGCTTGAAAGAGGGGGCTTACAAAGAACGCGGTAGCATACATGACCCCCCCAAGGTGAGGGAAACCCTGATTGCACGGCGGCTGCGCCCGCTCGCCGTTGGTCGCGGCACGCGGTCTGCCCAAGCCTTGCCGCTAAGCTTGCTGTAGGGCCGGCGTTTACTGCCGGGACAGAGGTGGCGGCATGGCGCACAGGCGGCGGGCAGCAGTAGACAGCGGGCTTTACGGCCGGCTGCTGCAGCGCCTGGCCCTGGCGTTGGAGGAGGCTGACAGCGCCAGTCGTCTGGGGCAGGCCGTGCCCCATGAGCTGGAGTTGAGTGGCCTGAGTGCCGCTGAACTGCAGCTGATTCATGCCTATCTGGACCGTGATCTCAACTGGCTGCAGGGCTGGCATGCGGCCGCCCAAGAGCTGGCTTTGCTGCAGCAGCAGGCGCCCCAGGTGGCCAAGTCGGCGCGGATGGGCAGTCGCACCGAGCCGGTTGCACGTTCGGGCCAAACCTCGTCCACACCACTGTCATCCCTGCGCTGTGCTCTGTGTGCGGCCCCGGTGGTGTGGTTGCCGGGGTTGGGTGCGCAAGCCTGCAGTGCCTGCGGCTCCCAGCTGTTTCGCGCCGAACCGCCGGTGCGCTAACGAGGTGCTTGGGTGTGCCGGTGCGAGCAGGTTAGGCTGCGCGCACTGTGGAGCGTGCCTATGCCAATACGTTATCTGTTCAAACAACTGTTCTTGCCGCCAGGCGGTCTGCTGCTCTTATTGCTGGCCGCCTGGTGGTTGCGCCGTCGTGCTCCGCGTTTGGCCTTATTGTGCTTTTGCTTGGGTTTTGGCGGCCTGTGGCTGATGAGCCTGCCATGGGTGGTGGAGCAGGCGGCGCGGGCGCTGGAACCGGCAAGTGCGCTGCCTGCCGCCGAGTGGTCGCAGCTGGCGCAGCGCGCCGAGGTGATTGTGGTGCTGGGGGCAGGCCGCGAGCGTGGCGATCCGGCCTGGGGTGAGGACGTACCGAGTCTGCTGGGCAGTGAGCGGGTGCGCTATGCCGCACGCCTGGCGCGGGTCAGCGGTTTGCCCGTATTGACCAGTGGCGGCCTGCATTACGGCCTGCCGCCCAGTGAGGCAGTGATCATGGCGGACAGCCTGCAGCGCGACCACGGTCTGGCCGCGCGCTGGCGTGAAGAAAGCAGTCGCACCACCTGGGAAAATGCTCAGGAGAGCGCTCGCCTGCTGGCCCCAAGTGGTATCAAACGGGTGGTGTTGGTGACCCAGGCATCCCACATGCTGCGGGCGCGCTGGTGCTTTGAACGGGCGGGTTTTAGTGTGGTGATGGCGCCGGTGGGCTTTCTCGGCGTGCCTAATGCACGGCCTTTCGGCGGTTGGCTGCCGGAAAGCAAAGCGATGTGGCAGAGCGGCTTGCTGCTTAACGAGGCGCTGGGGCGGCTGCTTTATCCGCTGCTGTACCGCTAGCCCCGCGGCGTAGCCCGGATAACATCCGGGACTGTCCGCAGGGTGAGTGCTCCCCGGATTGCATACGGGCTACGCCAGGTTGTGCCGCGTTACAGGGTCTTGGCCATCCGGCTGGCGAGCAGGGCCCAGCCCAATAGTACGCCGCAGAGAATCGCCATGGGCCAGCCGCGCCAGCGCAGGTAGGGCGTCAGTTGCTGCATCGGCACCACGTCGCCGTACAGCACGCCCTGCTCGAATTGCGGCAGCTGGGCGGTGATCTGGCCTTGCGGGTCGATCAGCACGGTCATGCCGTTGTTGGTGGCGCGGATCATCCAGCGGCCCGCTTCGAGGGCGCGCATCTGCGCCATCTGTAGGTGTTGCAGGGGGCCGATGGAGCTGCCGAACCAGGCATCGTTGCTGACCGTCAGGAGGATGTTGCTGCGCGCCGCAAGGCTGGCAGCAAACTCCGGGTACACCACTTCGTAGCAGATAAAGCCGGCAATGCTGTAGCCCTTGGCTTGCAACAGGGTCTGCTCAGTCGGGCCGCGGGCGAAATCGGACATCGGCAGATTGAAGAAGGCGATCAGGCCACGCAGCAGGTCCTGTAGCGGGACATATTCACCAAACGGCACCAGCTTCTGCTTGAGGTAGGTACCCTCGCCTTGGCCGACGGCGGTGATGGCGTTGTAGTAGCGTTTTTCGCCGCGCTCGTTCAGTTGGCGCACCGGTACGCCGGTTATCAGTGCGCTGTTGCGGCTGCTGGCGAAGGCACCCATGTCGACCAGGTAGTCGTCGGCGTATTCCTTGAGTACCGGTACGGCGGTTTCCGGCCAAACCAGCAAATCCGCCGGTTTGGCGTTGTGGCTCAGGTCGCGGTACAGATTCAGTTGGGCGCGCAGCTGGGCCGGGTCCCATTTCAGGTTCTGGGCGATATTGCCCTGCATCAGGGCCACGCTCAGTGGCTTGCCGGCAGGTTGGGTCCAGGCGTGGCCGCTAAGGGCCAGTCCCGCCAGCCAGGGGGCTACCAACAAAACCACTGCTGTCGCCAGAAAAACTGGTCGTGTGCGCAGGCGCGGCAGGTTGATCAGCAAGGCGGCGCTGAGGGCCAGCACGAAGGAAATCAGCCACATGCCGCCCACAGGCGCCAGGCCACTGAGGGGACCGTCGAGCTGGCTGTAACCGGCATACAGCCAGGGGAAACCGGTGAGGAACCAGCCGCGGAAGGCTTCCAGCACCAGCCACAGGGCGGCGAAAGCCAAAGCGTCGGCCAGTGGCGCTTCGTTGCGCCGCAACCAGCGTGCCCACAGCCAGGCTGCAAGGCCGAAGAAGAAGGCGATGGCGGCGCAGAAACCCAGGGTCAGGCCAGCGGCCAGTGGTGCCGAAGCGCCGCCGTGGTCGTGAATGCTGACGTAGATCCAGCCGGTGCCTGCAACGAACAGGGCCAGGCCATAGCACCAGCCGCGCCACAGCGCCGCTTTGGGCGTGAGGTCGCGCAGGCCGAGGTAGAACAAGGCCAATGACAGCAAACTCAGTGGCCAGATGTCGAATGGGGCCAGGGTCAGTGGTGTCAGGGCGCCGGCGAACAGTGCCAGCAGGTTGCCCGGCCAGCCGGGGCGAGTGATCCAGTTCATGGGGCGTTCCTTGTCGGCGAGCAGCGGGTCATGCGGGCACATGCAGAGTAGGTAAACCGGTGCTGAGCGGGACGCCGTGCCGCCGCGCTGACGGGGTTGTCGCGCGGCAGGCTCGGGCGTTGCTTAGCCGGTTTCGGTGGTCAGGCGCAGCAGGTGAATGCGGCGGCTGTCGGCGCTCAGCACGCGGAAGCGGAAGTCGCCGATGGCGATGACTTCATTGCGCTTGGGCAGATGGCCGAAGGCACTCATCACCAAGCCGCCAACGGTGTCGAACTCGTCGTCGGACAGGCTGCTGTCAAAGAACTCGTTGAAGTTCTCCACAGGGGTCAGGGCCTTGATCAGGAAGTCGCCGCTGGGCAGTGGCTTGATGTAGCTGTCTTCCTCGATATCGTGCTCGTCCTCGATCTCGCCGACGATCTGCTCCAGCACGTCTTCAATGGTCACCAGGCCGGCAACGCCGCCGTATTCGTCGATGACCACGGCCATGTGGTTGTGGTTGGCGCGAAACTCGCGCAGCAGCACGTTGAGACGCTTGGACTCGGGCACGAAGGTGACCGGACGCAGCACGTCGCGGACGTTGAACGGTTGGCCAGGTTGCTGCAGTACCAGGGGGAGCAGGTCCTTGGCCAGGAGAATGCCGATCACCTCGTCGAGGCTTTCGCCGATTACCGGGTAGCGCGAGTGGGCGGAGTCGAGGATCGCCGGAAGGAACTCCGTCGGCGACTGGCACGCCTTGATGCTGATCATCTGCGAGCGCGGCACCATGATGTCGCGTACCTGCAGGTCGGCGACCTGAATGGCACCTTCGACGATGGCCAGGGCTTCGGCGTCCAGCAGTTTGTTCTGGTGCGCCTCACGCAGGAGTTGCAGCAGCTCCTGGCGATTTTTCGGTTCATGGGTAAAAGCCTGGGTAATCTTGCCCAGCCAGGACTTTTGCCCGCTACTCGATCGGTCTTCGCTCATGCTTGTGTACTCACAGCTCCTTGATACGGATAACGGCTAATTAGGATGTGGCGGGCTTATTCATCGTCCGCGTAGGGATCGGGGTGGCCCAGTTCTGCGAGCAAGTTCTGTTCCAGTGCTTCCATTTCTTCGGCTTCAGCGTCGTCGATATGGTCGTAGCCGAGCAGGTGCAGGCAGCCGTGGATCACCAAATGAGCCCAGTGCGCCTCCAGGCTTTTGCCCTGTTCGGCAGCTTCGCGCTCGACCACCGGCACGCAGATCACCAGGTCGCCAAGCAGCGGAATGTCCAGCAACCCGTCTGGCACGTCCGCCGGGAACGACAGCACGTTGGTGGCGTAGTCCTTGTGCCGCCAGGTGTTATTCAGCTCGCGGCCTTCGGGCTCATCCACCAGGCGAATGGTCAGTTCCGAGTCGGCGCTGCGCTGGCGCAGGGCCAGGGCGCACCAGTGTTGCAACTGCTCAAGGCTCGGTGCCTGGCCTTCGCTGGCAACCTGCAGGTCGAGTTCAATCATGGCGGTGCGCCTTGGCGTCGTGGGGCGCTTGGCTGGCTTCGAAGCGCTCGTAGGCCTCAACGATGCGTTGTACCAGCGGATGGCGCACCACGTCCTTGGGCTTGAAGTGCGTGAAGCTGATGCCCGGCACGTCGCGCAGCACGTCGATTACGTGGGTCAGCCCGGACTTGGTGCCGCGCGGCAGGTCGACCTGGGTAATGTCGCCGGTGATCACCGCGGTGGAGCCGAAGCCGATGCGGGTGAGGAACATCTTCATCTGTTCCAGGGTGGTGTTCTGGCTTTCGTCGAGAATGATGAAGCTGTTGTTCAGGGTGCGACCGCGCATATAGGCCAGCGGTGCGACCTCTATCACCTGCTTCTCGATCAGCTTGGCCACCTGCTCAAAGCCGAGCATCTCATACAGGGCGTCGTACAGGGGGCGCAGGTAGGGGTCGATCTTCTGCGACAGGTCACCGGGCAAAAAACCCAGTTTCTCGCCGGCTTCGACGGCGGGGCGCACTAAAAGGATGCGGCGAATCTGCTCGCGCTCCAGGGCGTCTACGGCGCAGGCCACCGCGAGGTAGGTCTTGCCGGTGCCGGCCGGGCCGATGCCGAAGTTGATGTCGTGGTCGAGGATGGCTTTGACGTAGCGCTGCTGGTTGGTGCCGCGCGGGCGAATCATGCCTTTGCGGGTGCGCAGGGCGATGCTCGGTTCGGCACTGGGTAGGTTCTGCTCGGTCATGGCTGTTTCCTGCAGAAACAGGTGAACCATGTCCGGCGACAGGTCGCTGGCGTCGGTTTCGCGGTACAGGCGGCGCAGCAATTGTTCGGCTGAGAGCGTCTGTTGCGGCGCGCCAAGCAGTTCGAACTGGTTGCCGCGGTTGCGGATCTCGATCCCGAGGCGCTGTTCGATCAGCCGCAGGTGCTCGTCGAATTGCCCGCAGAGGTTGGCGAAACGCCGCGCCTCAAAGGGCTCCAGGGTAAAACGATGAGGTTCTATGGGTGCGTTCAAGGTGATCTTTTAATCGGGATAGTGGGACGCAGGATAACCCCGGCCGGCCATGGGTGAAAGCATGGCCGACCATTGAGTCAATTGTTCAGTAGCGTGCCGAACAACGAATTGGGGCGGGCTTCGTCGATCCGCACGTCGACAAACTGGCCAATCAGGCGCGGGTTGTCGGAGCGGAAGTTGACGATGCGGTTGGCCTCGCTGCGGCCTTGCAGCTGGCCGGGGTCTTTTTTCGAGTAGTCGCTGACCAGGATGCGCTGCACGCTGCCGACCATTCGTCGACTGTTCTCGAAACCCTGCTGGCTGAGTTTGTGCTGCAGGCGGGCCAGGCGCTCGCGCTTGGTTTCCTGCGAGGTTTCGTCGCTGAGGTCGGCCGCCGGGGTGCCGGGGCGGGCGCTGTAGACAAAGGAGTAGGAGAAGTCGAAGCCGACCTCTTCGATCAGCTTCATGGTCTGCTCGAAGTCTTTATCGGTTTCGCCGGGGAAGCCGACGATAAAGTCCGAACTGATGATGATGTCCGGCACGGCGGCGCGCAGCTTGCGAATCCGCGACTTGTATTCCAGGGCCGTATGGCCGCGCTTCATGGCGGCGAGAATGCGGTCCGAGCCCGATTGCACCGGCAGGTGCAGCTGCTTGACCAGTTCCGGCACCTCGGCATGGGCCGTGATCAGGGCGTCGGAGAACTCCAGCGGGTGCGAGGTGGTGTAGCGGATGCGCTCGATGCCGTCGATGGCGGCCACGGCGCGAATCAGTTCGGCCAGGTCGACGAGGCGGCCGTCGCTGCTGCTGCCGCGGTAGCCGTTGACGTTCTGTCCGAGCAGGGTCACTTCACGCACGCCGTGTTCGGCCAGGTGCTGCACTTCATGCAGTACATCGCTGAACGGGCGGCTGACTTCTTCGCCGCGGGTGTAGGGCACCACGCAGAACGAGCAGTACTTGCTGCAGCCTTCCATCACCGAGACAAAGGCGGTCGGGCCTTCCACGCGCGGTTCCGGCAGACGGTCGAATTTTTCGATTTCCGGGAAGGAAATGTCTACCTGGGCGGTGCCGGAGCTGCGGGCGGCATCGAGCATTTCCGGCAGGCGATGCAGGGTCTGCGGGCCGAACACTACGTCGACATAGGGCGCGCGTTTGAGAATCGCCGAACCTTCCTGACTGGCCACGCAGCCGCCGACGCCGATCACCAGGTCGGGGTTTTCCAGCTTCAATTCACGCCAGCGGCCGAGCTGGGAGAACACCCGGTCCTGGGCGCGCTCGCGGATCGAGCAGGTGTTGAGCAGGATCACGTCAGCGTCTTCGGCGCGTTCGGTCAGTTCGATGGCCTGGTGTTCACCCAGCAGGTCGACCATGCGCGAGCTGTCGTACTCGTTCATCTGGCAGCCGTGGGTTTCGATATACAGCTTCTTGGTCATGCGGGCTCAAAGGGTGGTTCGCAGAACCGCGCATTATAGGCGAGCGACTGCTCAGCCTCCTAGCGCCTGTTGCCGCCTCATTCGTGACTTGCGATGAAGGGGCATTAGACCCTGGCCTTCTGCGTCAGGTGGCTGTGCTATGCTGCGCGCCCCCAATTTGCCGGTGTTATTGGCTATCCATGAGCAAGCGCGAACCTATTTACAAGGTGATTTTTCTCAACCAGGGCCAGGTGTTCGAGATGTACGCCAAGCAGATCTATCAAAGCGATCTGTGGGGCTTTCTGGAGGTCGAGGAATTCGTCTTCGGTGAGCGCACCCAGGTGGTGGTCGATCCCAGCGAAGAAAAACTCAAGGCCCAGTTCGACGGTGTGGTGCGCAGCTTCGTGCCCATGCACTCGATTGTGCGCATCGACGAAGTCGAGCGCATGGGTACGCCGAAAATCAGTGAGGCCAAGGGCGTGAGCAATATCATGCCGTTCCCCATGCCGATGTCGGACAAGTAAGACTGGCTAGCGGCTAATGCCGATCACTTAAGCCAAGGGAATGGCTTTTTGTAGCCCGGATGCAATCCGGGACGCTCGTTGCCCTGCAAATCCGCCCCCGGATTTCATCCGGGCTACGCCTCTGGCGTGTGGTGTACGGTAAATGCTCCGAGCGAGCCTCTTAACTGACTGGCATTAGGCTAACGGCTGGCTTCAGGGTGCAGTGGCGGGCGCAGGTGTCGGGGCAAACAATGACGGGTTGCCCTGCAGTTGCAGCAAATAATCACGGAAGATCTGCCCGAGCACCTGGCTGGCCAGTTGTAGCTCGTCGGCGCGCATCTGCATGGCCACCAGGTCAGCACTGTCCAGCGCCTCTTCCGCGCCATTGACCGCTGCCATCTTCAACACGATGTAGGCCTGCACATTGTTGGCCGGCACGCCTTCGCCGCGGAAAAACATCAGCCCCAGACGGTGCTGGGCCTGGGCGTGGCCTTGCAGCGAGGCTTGCTCGAACCATTGCAGGGCCTGAGCCAGGTCGCGCTCGCTGAGTTCGTTGTCGTAATAGAAGCTACCCAGTTCGAACTGCGCCTGCACATCACCGCTGGTGGCGGCTTGCTGGCAGGTGGACAAGGCTTGGGGCAGGTCTTCGGGCAGGCTGTTGAGGGCGCAGCGACCGCTGCTGGGGACCAACAGGGAGTTGCCCGCGGCACTGGCCAGCAGGGGCAAAAGAAGCAACAGGCAACCCATGGTCAGGCTGCGGCCGGTGCGGTTCATGGAAATCAGCGAGCCTCGGGAAGCAGAACAGGCATCCAGCCTGGCCAGCGCAGCGCGCCAGCCCCGCCATTATGAAATAAGCCGGGGCCTGGGCACAAAGGCTTTGCCGGCTTTTCTGCTGAGCGCGCCCCGGCATTGCGACGGGGCGGTGGCTGGCAGTAGGTTTCAGTCGTTTTTCATGGCAGCAAAGGCCTTTTCGGCGGCATCCAGGGTCAGCGCCAGCTCGGCATCGCCATGGGCAATGGAGGTGAAGCCGGCCTCGAAGGCGCTCGGTGCCAGGTACACGCCCGCATTCAGCATCAGGTGGAAGAAGCGCTTGAAGCGTTCCACATCGCTGGCCATCACATCGTCGAAGGTGACGATGTCATCCGCGCCACTGAAGTACAGGCCGAACATGCCGCCGGCCTGGGTGGTGACGAACGGGATGCCCGCGGCATCGGCACGTTCCTGCAGGCCTTGCAGCAAGCGGCTGGTGTAGTCACTCAGTTCAGCGTGGAAGCCAGGGCGGCTGATCAGCTTCAGGGTGGTCAGGCCGGCGGCCATGGCCAGCGGGTTACCCGACAGGGTGCCGGCCTGGTAGACCGGGCCGAGCGGGGCGATCTGCTGCATGATTTCGCGCTTGCCGCCGAAGCAGCCCACCGGCATGCCGCCGCCGATGATCTTGCCGAAGGTCGACAGGTCCGGGGTCACGCCGTAATGGGCCTGGGCGCCACCGAGGGCGACGCGAAAGCCGGTCATCACTTCGTCGAAGATCAGCACGATGCCGTGCTGGTCGCAGAGTGCGCGCAGGCCTTCGAGAAAGCCCGGTGCCGGCGGTACGCAGTTCATATTGCCGGCCACCGGCTCGACAATGATGCAGGCGACGCTCTGGCCGACTTCGGCGAGCAGGCTGGTGACGGCCGCCAGGTTGTTGAAGGCAGTGGTCAGGGTGTGTTTGGCGAAGTCCGCCGGCACGCCGGCTGAGCTCGGTACGCCCTGGGTCAGCAGGCCGGAACCTGCTTTCACCAGCAAGCTGTCGGAGTGGCCGTGGTAGCAGCCTTCGAACTTGAGGATGTTGTCGCGGCCGGTGTAACCACGGGCCAGGCGAATGGCGCTCATGGTGGCTTCGGTGCCGGAGCTGACCATGCGCACCATGTCCATGGACGGCACCAGGCTGCAGACCAGGTCGGCCATTTCCACTTCCATAGCGGTCGGTGCGCCGAACGACAGGCCGTACTGCAGCTGGCTACGCACCGCGTCGAGCACCTCGGGGTGACTGTGACCGAGGATCATCGGGCCCCAGGAGCCGACGTAGTCGACATAGCGTTTGTCGTCTTCGTCGACGATGTAGGCGCCTTCGGCACTTTTAATAAACAGTGGCGTGCCTCCGACGCTTTTGAACGCGCGGACTGGCGAGTTAACGCCCCCAGGGATGTGTTCTTGGGCGTTGGCAAACAGGGTGTTTGAACGGAGAGCAGAACGGGACATGGGCAGGGCCTCTCGAAACGGGCGGGCTAATTGGAATTGAACAGGTCGCTAAACGCGCGGGCGCGGGTTTGCACCGCGGCGGCGCTTTCAGCGGCAAACAGGGCGTGGATCACGGCGATCAGGCTGGCGCCGCGGGCGATCAGTGCCGGGGCATTGTCCAGACTGACACCGCCAATGGCGGTCAGGGGTAGCGCGAAGCGGGCGCGGGCGTGGTCGAGCAGTTCGACGTTGGCGGCCGGCGCACCGGGTTTGGTCTGCGAATTGAAGAAGCGGCCGAAGGCCAGGTAGCTGGCGTCATCATTGGCGGCTTGGGCGGCCAGGTCGAGACTGGCGTGGCAGGTGGCACCGATGATCGCCTGCGGGCCGAGCAGGGCGCGGGCAGCCGGTAGCGAGCCGTCGCTCTGGCCGAGGTGCAGGCCAACGCCCAGGCGCGCGGCCAGCTCGACATCGTCATTGATGATCAGGCTGGCGCCATAGCGCGCGCAGAGCTCCTGCAGGGCGTGTGCCTCATCTAGGCGCCGCGCCGCATCGCCCGACTTGTCGCGGTATTGCAGCAGGCGTGCGCCTCCCTGCAAGGCTGCCTCGACATAGGGCAGCAGCTTGCCGTCAGCCAGCAACTGGCTGTCGGTGATGGCATAGAGGCCGCGCAGGTTGTTTATCGGCACAGGTTCGTCGTCGTGTTAGTTAAGCCAGGTCCAGCGGCAAGCGGCGCGGTACGTACTGGCCGTGGCCCAGTTGTTCGGCGTCGCGCAGGGTGCGCCAGGTGTAATCCAACGCCGTTTGCACCGCGCTATGCAGGGCTTCGCCCTGGGCCAGGCGACCGGCCAGGGCGCTGGCCAAGGTGCAGCCGGAACCGTGATAGCTGCCCGGCAAGCGTACGCAGGTGGAAGTCTGCGGGCTGGCATTGCGGCTATACAGACGGTTGTGGATGGCGCTTTCGTCACCATGGCCGCCGGTAATCAGCAGGTGGCGGCAGTAGGGCAGCAAAATGGCCGCGCATTCATCGGCGCTGCCCTCGGGCAGGTCGGCCAGCAGGCGCGCTTCCGGCAAGTTGGGGGTGGCGATCGTGGCCAGTGGCAGCAAACGTTCGCGCAGGGCATAGCCGACATCGTCCTGGCCCAGGGCGCCACCGCCACCAGCGCGCAGCACGGGGTCGCAGACCACCGGGATGCCGGGCAGCGACTGGATGATTTCAATCGCCGTATCGACCATTTCCACCGAACCGAGCATGCCCAGCTTGATGGCGGCAATCGGCAGGTCGGCCATCACCGTGCGGGCCTGGGCGAGCACCCAGTCGCGGTCGAGTACGCGAAAGCTGACCACGTTGGCGGTGTCTTGCACCGTCAGTGCGGTCACGGTCGGGGCGGCATGGCAGCCTTGCGCCTGCAAGGCTTCGATATCGGCCTGCAGGCCGGCACCGCCACTCGGATCGTGACCCGAGAGGCAGAGAACAACGGGGCGGGAGGTATAGGTCGTCATGGTGCGCGAGCTTATCATCAATCCGCCTTTTCGCAGTGCTGCGGGCAGGTTGTCGATGCTTGGTTGCCAAGTCTGTGCTTGTCTGTATTGAGCATTCTGGCGCGTGGAACGGCTGTGCTAAAGTGCAGGCTTTTGGCCATCTATGGTTCGTGGCGTGATCCTGCTGCGACGGATGTTGTTGCCATTTGTGCGTGGGGCTTTATGCGTTCTGTTCTGTTCTGGCTCCTCTGTCTCGCGCCCGCGTTGGCGGCCGCAGTCGATTTTGATGAGTTCACCCGTCAGTTGCCCCTGGGCGCTGAGTTGGAGGTGTTCGAGGATGTGCGTGGCGACGCCAACATTGCCGAGATCACCTCGCCGGTCCTGGCGGACAGCTTCCGTCGGCATGACCGTGCGGTGCTCAATGCCGGCTACTCGCGTTCGGTGTTCTGGTTGCGTCTGGACCTGAACTATCGCCCGCAGGCCCTGAAAGGTCAGCAGCCATGGTTGCTGGAGGTGGCCTACCCGCCACTGGATCACCTTGATCTGTACCTGCCGGATAGTCAGGGCCGCTTCCAGTTGGCGCAGCGCACCGGCGACCTATTGCCGTTCGCCAGTCGTCCTGTGGCGCAGAACAATTACCTGTTCGAGTTGAACCTGCAGCCCAACCAGCCGCAGCGCCTGTACCTGCGGGTGCAA
>OFRI01000308.1_pt1 | contig 13280 bp, 15 predicted proteins | sample 1543031 | NCBI WGS metagenome assembly OFRI01 (sample SAMN07774226, study PRJEB24372) | wastewater metagenome
CGCCTCGCTGAGACCCAAACTGAGAACCACTTCGCGCATATCTCGTCGCCGTTGTTGCACTGGCGAAAGTCGGCCATGCATCGTTGACTGCGGCACAATTTTGCCGAGTTGCTCATATCCGAAATGACGAGCCACTTCTTCGACAAGGTCTATTTCTGAAGTGCAATCAGGTCGCCACGAGGGTACGGCAATTTTGATAGTCGGAGCTTTCGGATTCGTAACCGACTTCGTTACAAAACCAATTTTTGTCAACATTGCGCTCACAGATTTAGTTGAAAGCTTGGTGCCGAGAATTCGGTTCACCTGAGCCAGGCGCAACGCCACAATTCTTTGCTTGGGTGGCAAATTCTTTTCTTTAGAGTCAGCCGCGCCAGCATGAACCACTAAATTCGGGCACGACTCGCGCAACAAACTGGCGAACCTGCTCACTGCGTGGTCAATTCCGTGCGGGTCAACTCCGCGTTCAAAACGCATCGATGCTTCAGACCTCAAATTGAGTCGTCCCGCAGTCTTGGCAACACCCGATGCTTCAAACCAAGCAGTCTCAAGCGCAACTGTCGTAGTGCTGTTACTAATTTCAGTGCTCGCACCACCCATTACTCCAGCCAGGCCGATCGCCACATCTTTGCCGTCGCAGATCAACAAATCTGTTGATTCAAGTTCACGAGTTTGCCCGTCAAGGGTCACCAAAGTTTCGCCTTGGCGCGCACAGCGAATCTTGAAACCGTTGTTAACTTTCTCAGCGTCAAAGGCATGAGTGGGTTGATTTAATTCAAGCATCACTAGGTTTGATGCATCAACGACATTATTTATTGGACGCATGCCGCAATTAGCCAATCGTCTTGCGATCCAATCTGGTGAGTCGCCCACCACAACACCCGACATCACCGTCAAGTTGTATCTCGCGCAACGCTGCTTATCGACAATCGAAACTTTGATCGACTTAGACGAGCCTTTCTTAGATTTATCTCCTGGCGGGGTTGCTACTTTTACCCCCAAGTGCGCACCCAAATCTCGCGCGACGCCAAGGTAGCCATTGCAGTCTGGTCGATTGCGAGTCACGTCTAAATCAAAAACACAGTCACTCTCGATACCGAGTGCGGCGAAAACTTCAGCGCCGAGTTTCAAGTCTTTGGGCAAAATCAAGATTCCGTCCGCATCTGCGGTAATACCTAGTTCGGTCCCCGAGCAAAGCATGCCATGACTGTCAATACCCAAAATTCCACGAGGTGTAATTACTCGACCATCAGGCATTGTCGTACCCAAAGTTGCAAGCGGAATCAGGTCGCCAGGTTTCATATTGAAAGCCCCACACCACACGTGCAACTCTTTGCCATCACCTGCGTCGACATAGACACGATGAACCTTGGCCGCATCTGGGTGACGCTCTGTGCGCAAAACCTTGGCAACCACAACGCCCTTCACAGGTGTGCCAACAATTGAGACCGACTCGACTGCCAAACCCAGGCTCGTCATCGCAGCAGCCAACTTTTCAGAGTCATTGCCGAATGCGCCGAAGTCGTTCAACCAAGAATTAAGAATCTTCACTAGAACTGCCTCAAGAATCGCAGATCATTTGTATACATCTCACGAATATCTTCTACTTTGTGTCGTTCTTTGGCCATGCGGTCGATGCCGAACCCAAAGGCGAAGCCACTGAACTCTTCTGGGTCAATGCCACCACTGATCAAAACATTTGGGTGCACCATTCCGCAACCACCTAATTCGATCCACTCGCCATCTGCCCGACGAATATCAAATTCTGCACTGGGTTCAGTAAACGGAAAAAACGAAGGTCGAAGGCGACTCGTAAATTCGTTGCCGAAAAAAGCCTTGGTGAATGCCTCAATAGTGCCAGCCAAATGAGCAAAAGTTATTCCGCGATCAATCACAAGCCCTTCGATTTGATGAAACACCGGCATGTGAGTTGCGTCTGGCGTGTCGCGACGAAACACGCGACCCGGCATGATCGCATAGATCGGCGGCTTCCAAGACTTCATCACGCGAATCTGCACTGGCGAAGTGTGCGTGCGCAATAAAACTGAACCTGGCTCGCCGTATTCAAGAAACATCGTGTCAAACTCTGAGCGCGCCGGATGCGACTTGGGCATATTCAACGCTTCGAAATTATGAAAATCAGTTTCTACTTCGGGACCTTCGGCGATCTGAAAACCTAATCCGATGAAGACATCTTAAAGTCGTTGAGTCGCCTGCGTAACAATATGGCTGTGACCACGTCGACGCTGTGCGAGCAGCTCTGTCAGATCAAGAGCCTCGCGGGCGATTCGCGCCGCAATCTCGGCGCCAGCAAAGTCGCTTGTTCGCGCTTCGAGTGCTGCAGCAATTTGCGTAGCGGCCGCATTTAGCAACTGCCCAATCGATCGTTTGTCTTCAACAGACGACAACTTGCCCATGTCACTTTTGAAACTATTTAAAGTGCTGTCTTTTTTGTTCAACTCGGCACTCAGTGCCCGCAACGACACCAAATCAGCAGCACTAGTGATCGCCGCCAAAGCAGCATCTTGAGCGACCTTTATTGCCTGGCTCATTGACCCCACAGAGTTTTGCTCAGACATCGTTATCTAACTTTAGTCGTGTAGGCCTTCTAAAAAGAGTTAATTATTGTGTTGGCGCTTCACTTCAAAGCACAAAAGAGTTGCCGCCATTGCGACATTCAGGCTCTCGCCACGACCAGCATGCGGAATCGTCAACCAGCAATCCAACTTCGTGTTCATGGGCAATCCGTGTGCTTCGTTCCCGAGCACGATTGCGACTCGCCCGGCAAGATCAGCATTCGTGAAGTCAACAGAACTCTCAAGTTGATGACTCGATGAGCCGCACAATTTGAAACCAAGTTCACCAACTTCTTCTAAAGACACAGATTCAAAGACAGGAATATTAAAAATTGCACCGGCCGATGCTCGAACAACTTTCGGACTGAACGCGTCTACCGTGCCACCTGTCAAGAAAACCGCCCTTGCTCCGGCGGCTTCAGCCGACCGCAAAATGGTTCCTAAGTTTCCTGGGTCAGAGATTTTGTCGGCGACAACAACCCAATCTTTCTCTCCAGATTTGAGTTCGTCAATATCGTGCTCACGCTTCAAAACAATCGCGATTACAGGCTGTGGTGACGTGGTTGACGCCACTCGCTCCATTACTCCTGCGGCGAGATCATTCACGGCACTACCTGCACCAGAACATGCGACTGCCCCAGGCGCGACAAACTGAGATTCGATTTTCCATCCTGCGCGAATTGCTTCGTCAATCAGGGTCGCGCCTTCTGCAGCGAACGCTTTTTCTTTTGCTCGCTCAGATTTATCGTTTACAAGCCTGCGTAATCGCTGAACCCGATTGCTCGTGAACGCGAGTGGCAACAGACTCAGACGAGTGCGCCCTTTGCAGTTTCAACTAATTTTGCAAATGCTTTTTCGTCGTGCACTGCGAGATCAGCCAAGATCTTGCGATCAACGGTGATTCCGGCGGCCGACAAGCCAGCAATGAAACGGCTATAGCTCATGTCGTGCAATCGACAGCCTGCGTTGATTCGTTGAATCCACAAACTGCGAAACTCGCCCTTCTTTGCGCGACGGTCACGGAATGCATACTGACCCGAGTGCAACACCTGCTCGTTTGCCGAGCGGAATGTGCGACTACGGTCGCCGTAATAACCTTTTGCTTTTTCAAGAATCGCTCTGTGCTTCTTACGAGCGTGAACACCACGTTTAACTCTGGCCATTTTCGTTTCCTTTCACTAAAAATTTGACTTTGACTGGTTAATTCTCTTTTTACCGCTCGGCAAGCAACCGCTTGATTCGCTTCACATCGCCTGTATGCACATCTACTGTGCCGTCCAAACGACGTGTGCGCTCGCTCGACTTGTGTTCAAACAAGTGCTGACGCATCGACTGCTGACGGCGAAGCTTGCCAGTACCAGTTTTCTTAAATCGCTTCTTGGCTGTCTTGGATGTTTTCATCTTCGGCATTTTGTTTCTCCGTTTCGGTTGTCGTTGTAGAAATTTCTGGTTTCGGGGCTTCGGGCCTTGCTACTGCCGGCTTGGCATTCGCGGGACGTTTTGCTGCTTTTTTATCTGGCGAGAGAACCATCGTCATATTTCGACCTTCAAGACGCGCCGAGGTGTCGACTTTGGCTATCGGACCGAGTTGCTCGATCACGGCATCCAAAATCTTCGAACCCAACTCTGGGTGAGCCATTTCTCTTCCGCGAAACTGCAGGGTGACTTTCACCTTGTGGCCTTCGTCGAGAAACTCGAGCATGTGGCGCACTTTGGTGTCAAAGTCTCCTTTGGCAATCTTCGGCTTGAACTTGACTTCCTTCATTGTGATCTGCACCGTCTTCTTGCGGGACTCCTTCAGACGTTGAGCCTCTTCGTAACGGAACTTGCCGTAGTCCATAATTCGACATACGGGTGGTTCGGCTAACGGAGCAACTTCAACAAGGTCTAAATCGGCCTTGCGTGATCGCTCAAGTGCATCTTCGATACTGACGACTCCAACTTGTGATCCGTCTGCGTCAACAAGTCGAACCTGTTTGGCTCGAATTCTCTCGTTGTAGCGCGGCTCATTATTTGGCGGTGCTATGACTGTTCACTGCTTAACAAGCGGCTGTGCCTCCTCTTTCGTAGTTGATAAAACCCGAAGTCAAGAGTCAGATTTGTCGCGGCACGCGAGTCGAGGCCAACAGCGGAAAACCGCTGCATTCAGCTCGACCCAGACGCACTCAACAACAAAGTTCTAACTATCAAACTTCGTAAATCTTGGTGGCTAGGTGGGAAACTAGTTTCCACTTTTGCTGTTGTATTTGAAAAGATATTGACTACCTCTTCAATTACGTACGGCATAATGGTAGCGCAAATGAGTGACAACCCCACCCCAGAACAAGACAAGGCACTGGCCGAAGCCCGAGCGCGCCTTGCTGAGACCCCTGCAAATGTTGTTGTCGCCAACCACGTTGTTGGGCTTTATGAACTAGCCGCCATTCACCTTGGGGCAAATCCCCCACGGTTTGACGATGCCCGACTCGCAATTGACGCGCTTGCAGCAATCGTTGATTCACTCGGTGATCGTTTGGGCGACGACTACTCGACGTTTAAAGATGCCTTGGCCAATATTCGGCTCGTATACGTCAAACTAACTTCCGAAGATTAAGTCGCCGCTCAGACGCGCACCATTCAACCAACCTTCAACTTGCATCGCGGCTTTGCCCTCTGGTTGTAACTCAATCAACGAAAGACCCGAGTCTGCCGTGGCAATTACACACTCAGTTTTTGTAACGACACAGATTTGACCAGGTCTTTTGGCTGTTGAGTCAACATCAACGATTTTCGCCTGCAAAATTTTAAATCGTTTGCCAGACACGAAACTAAACGCTCCACCGACTCGCACTTGACGCAAAATTTGTGTCGCCGAAGTATTCCAATCAATTTGCAGATCAGCTGATCTGATTTTTTTTGCATATAAAATTTCACCGGTCTGTGCTACCCCTGTGCCACAACCATCGCGCACAGCATCTCTCAATAGATCAACAGATACGTCATTAAGTTTTTCTCTGAGAGAAATTGTCGTGTCGAGGTCATTGATCAATATTTCGCGCCGAGCATAAACTTCGCCCTCGTCTAGTTTCTCGCCGACGCGCATTATGCACACACCGGTCTTTGCATCGCCTGCCAGAATTGCCCGCTCAACTGGTGCGGCCCCGCGCCATCTAGGTAAGAGCGAAAAGTGAACGTTGATCATCGGCACTTTTTCAAGGACTGAACTTGGCAACACCTCGCCATAGGCAACGACTACTCCGATTGTTTTGAGATCTAGTTTTGCTACACGCAAGACATCATCTAGAGAGTGAGTGACTTCGATACCCAATTTTTGGGCCGCAATCTTGACTGGACTCGGGCTCTCTTCCGTTCCGCGACCACGACGAACGTCAGGTCGCGTAACAACAAGCACTACGTTGCAACCGAATGAGACCAGTGATTCGAGGTGCCTCACAGCAACTTCAGGCGTACCGAAGAAAATTACGCTTGTCGCCCCAGCCTCTGGCAGTGGTGCGAGTTTCGTCACGTCAACTTTAAATGCGTTGCTTCGCTTTCACCAGGTTGCTCTTCTCTTCGTCGATACTCCGCCATCGCCATCTTGCGCTGATCTGGCGTCATTCGTTCAAACATCAAGACACCTTGCAGGTGATCAATCTCGTGCTGAAACAGTCGCGCCAAGAGTTCGTCGGCCTCAATTTGAATGGTGTTGCCTTCAAGGTTTGTTGCTTCAACCAGCACAAGTTTTGGACGCAGCATTTCAACGTAGAGACCAGGTATCGACAAACAACCTTCGTCGTATACCCACTCTCCGCTTGACTCAACAATTTTTGGGTTGATCAAAACCTGCGGTGAGTCGTCTACGTCATAAACGAATAACTGCTTTTGAACCCCAATTTGTGGTGCGGCCAAGCCGAGCCCCGGAGCGTCATACATGACGGCAAGCATTTCGTCGGCAAGTTTCACAAGTTTGGCGTCAATATTCGTAATCTCGGCGGCGCAAGTCTTCAAAACTGGGTCCCCAAAGGTTCGAATGTCATAACTCATGTTCTTAAGACTACCGAAATCGGCTTTGCGAAAGATCAATACGCGATCTATATGCGCGGCGGATCAATATGAATTGTGAGTCGCGATTTTGCTGGGCGCTTTGCATTACTCAGCACTTCGGTTAGTTCTTGCCAACTTCCGGCACGAACGAGGCCCAACTCTGTGTCTTTGATCACGGTCTGCACGACAGCCGAATATTCAAGGGTCTCACTCAACGACTCGAGAAAAGACTTTGTGCCCTGTCCGGCAACCTGGGCGATACAACCAAACGGTGGAAACTTCAACATTTCACGACGTAGCGCGTCGTTCGCAAAATAATCACTCAGATCACCCTTGCTCAAACCCAATAACAAAGCATTATCTGGCGTGTGTGTCTGCAAATAAATTCGACCTTCACTCTCTGAACGACCCACCAGGCGTGCAGCGTGCACGATCAACGTGGTTACTAGTTCATTTGCTCGATACCTCGGGGCCAACAACTCTGAGTCAACGTCTAAAAACACAACCGTGTCAGCCGACTGCACCCGATGCAACACAGCCTCGGTACCGACGAAAACATTGCTGCGTTCGTTCACGCTCTCGGTTGAAGCAGTAACTTCAAAAACAGTTCGATTTGCTGCAGCCTCGAGCTCTTCGCGCAACCGAGCAACTCCAGGCTTCAAGACGGCACAACTACTAGAGCCGCAAACTTGACAAATCACTGGGCGAACTTCGCTACAACGCGGGCATTCAAGGGTTTCTTTATCGCGCTGACCGAGTGCTGCATCACACTTTTCACATCGCAACACTGTTCGACACGAGCCGCATGCAATCAAGCGAGCCCGCCCCTTGCTGTTGTAAACACAAACCACTCGTCTTGATTTATCGCGCAATTCAGTTATCAGTTCACTTGAAATTAAAGAGCGACTCCACTGTTCGTCTTTATTTCGATCCACAACTTTGATCGTCGGCCACGGGTTTTGCGCATCAAAAACAACTCGGTCTCCTGCCCACTTTCGCGCACTCAATGACGGAATCGGCGACAGCAGTATGCAATTCGCATCACTACGCCTAGCTCTCTCAATTGCGACATCTCGGGCATGCCAAGTTGGGCTGCGTTCTTCTTGCAACAGATCATCGTGCTCGTCTACAACGACAATGCTCGAAAAACGCGCAACTGGTGCCCACACTGCGCTGCGAGTGCCGATCACGACATCAACCCCACCAAGGGCCATTGCCCAGTCTTGTGGCCACGATGCAACTGAAAAATTGTTTGCCTTCAACGCCGCAGTCAGCAGCTTTGCTCGATACTGCGTCGGCATCACCACAATTGTTGGACCATCACAAGCGATCGCACTGATCATCGGCGCGAGATTTGTCAATGGCGCGACCGTGATTAATCCACTACCAAATTCTTTGAGCTTCTCGACCGCGTTTGATACATGTTGTATTGAACGTGGCATGTACCTCGCGGTGGGCACTTTGCCGATCAATGTTGCGGGGGCTGCAGTTGAAATGAAAGACCGCAATCTGCCGACCCAACGTTTCGTTCCCCAATTCGCCAAATCGACGATTTCTTGCGTGACACCTAAACCAAGCACTTTGATCACGCTACGAATCTTGCTTACGGCTAAACCCTCGCTCGGCTCACCAATTTCAACAACCCACCCCGCGACATTTCGACCGTGTAACGGCACTCGCACTCGCACACCGACACGAACCTGTTCGTGCAGCGCATCGGGCACCAGATAATCAAAAGTTTTGTCTACGCCCGTTACATCGGGAACAACTCGCGCTACCCGAACAGAGGGCACCGCCGTTTGAATCAGAGTTTGACTGCTGCCTTGAACTCTTTGAGGCGAGACAGTTTCTCCCATGTGAAGTTTGGTTCGTTGCGACCAAAGTGGCCATAAGCGGCCGTCTTTTGATAAATCGGTCGCTTCAAATCGAGGTCACGCAAGATCGCTGCAGGACGGAGATCAAATATTTCTCGAACTGCTGCTTCAATGACCGAATCGTCAACCGTGTTGGTGCCGAATGTTTCAACAAAAATACTTACTGGGTGCGCCATGCCGATCGCATATGCAACTTGCAACTCGCAACGCTTTGCAGCACCAGAGGCAACAACATGCTTGGCAACCCAACGCGCCGCATATGCCGCTGAACGATCAACCTTTGAAGGATCTTTTCCGCTGAAAGCACCACCGCCGTGACGACCCATGCCACCGTAGGTATCAACAATAATTTTGCGACCAGTCAAGCCAGTGTCTGCGTGCGGTCCGCCCTTGACGAACTCGCCCGTTGGGTTGACATAAACCGCGTAGTCGTCTTTTGCAAACTGTGCAGGAATCACCGGACGAATAACTTGCTCAATCAAGTCTGGACGAATCACCGTGTCACGGTTAATGCCGTCAGCATGCTGAGTCGAAATCAAAACAGTGCGCAATCTGACTGGCACGCCATTTTCGTAATCGAATGTCACTTGTGTCTTGCCATCTGGGCGCAAATATGGAATCGCACCCGACTTACGCACTTCTGACAACTTCTCGGCCATGCGATGAGCCAACCAAATTGGTAGCGGCATCAAATCTTCGGTCTCGGTGCATGCGTAACCGAACATCATTCCTTGGTCGCCTGCACCTTGGCTGTTTAATTTGTCTTCGCCACTCTTGCCCGCGCGAATCTCTTCGCTGACGTCAACGCCTTGAGCAATGTTCGGGCTCTGCTCGTCGATGCTGACGATTACGCCACAAGTGTTGCCGTCAAATCCGTAAAGAGCGTTGTCGTATCCAATGCCTTTGATTACTTCTCGTGCAAGTTTTGGAATATCGACATAGGCACTAGTTGTAATTTCGCCTGCAACGACACATAGTCCGGTTGTCAGCAAAGTTTCGCAAGCAACACGACCGTGAGGATCTTCAGCCAAGATTGCGTCCAGAACCGCATCAGAAACCTGATCGGCCATCTTGTCCGGGTGACCCTCGGTGACACTTTCTGAAGTAAATGAATATTTTTTCATCGACGCCGCTCGAAACTTTGCTTACTCGGCTGGTTGCTCGGTAGCAGTGTCTTGCATTGCATCAAGTTCGGCTTGCTTTTCTGCGGCAGCGGCAGCCTCGTTTTCGGCAAGCACTTCTTCAATTGTCTTGGCGACAAGTTGAATCTTGCCAGCAGCAATTTCTTCAAAGCTGATTGAAAGTGGCTTGCGCGCTGTTGAGCTCACTTGTGGTGGCACCATATTGCCAAGTCCATCACCGAGCTGATTGAAATAAGAGTTGATCTCGCGAGCACGACGTGCCGAAAGAGTAACCAGAGAAAATTTAGAACCAGTGTGACCCATCAGCGACTCAATTGCTGGACTCATCATCGTGTCTTCGGTTGTCACTAAAGCCTCCTGGCATCATTGGCAAGTCGACCAAATATGGCTCGGCTTGCGGCTATTGATTATAGCCCTATATCTAGCTGGCGGTGCGCTGAATTCGCTCGTAAGCGATGATTCGACCCATCTCTTCAACAGTTGACTCAAGATCGTCGTTAATTATCACGTAGTCAGCAATCGCCTTGCCCACTGGCTCTTCTTCTTCGGCTTTCTTCAAACGCTTTTCAACTTTTTGATCAGGGTCACCACGACCATGCAGACGCGCCTTTTGCTCTTGTCGTGACGGGGGTAAAACAAACAACAACAAAGCCGAATGGTTCAGGTTCTTAACTTGCTGTGCACCGTCAACTTCGATTTCAAGCACTGTGTCTTTGCCCTGCGGTGGGTTCGGTAACGGAGTTCCATAAAAGTTGCCAAGAAAATCTGTCCACTCAAGAAACCCACCAGCTGCGATGTTGGCTTCGAATTCTTCGCGAGTGACGAACTTATATGCATCTACGGCTTCGCCCTGTCGCTTCTCTCGTGTCGTCCATGATCGACTCAACCAGAGTTGAGGGTCGCGCGCTACAAGTTTCTCAACGATTGTACTTTTACCAACACCTCCTGGCCCAGAGACAACTACGACAAGTGATGCAGCGTTCGCCATCACTGCAACTCTCTCAACAAAGCATCACGCTCTACCAAAGTGAGATTTGTAATTTTTCTTTTGTGTTCAATCTGCAACGCATCAAGTGCTTGTCGTGCACGAATTTTGCCGACAGCTTTGAACGACTCAAGCACTTTGACCACATAAAGTCGATTCAAAGCTTCTTCGTCAGATGTCTGCAGCACCATCGCCATCGAACGTTTACCTGCTGCAATTTCAAGCAACACTTCGGTCATCTCTCGGCGCGCACTCGAAACTCTCGCGATCGCACTTTGGCGACTTTCAAGATCAATTGATGAGCTTGCCATTAATGCATTCTACTTGCGAACATCAAAAAGAATTTAACACTCAGGGTTTAAAGCCGCCTCGATGAGCCGCTGAAGTCACCTCAGACCAATCTTCAATCCCCCGTTTTTTCGCCCACTTTTTAAGATCGCCCAAGATCTTGATTGGCGCCTTGGGGTCGGCGAAGGTTGCCGTTCCGACCTGCACCGCGTCGGCGCCAGCGAGCATCAACTCAACTGCAGTTTCTGCCGAAGTGACACCACCCGCCCCGATGATTTTGATATTTGGCAAGGCAGCCCGAACATCGTAAATACACCTCACAGCAATTGGATGAAGCGCCGAGCCAGACAAACCACCGCGAACATTGCCAAGAATCGGCAACCCTGAGTTCGTGTCTATCGCCATGCCAATCGCTGTGTTTACGAGAGTTACAGCTTGGGCGCCTGCTGAGTTGACCGCTCTGGCGATCTCTACAAGTTCAGAAGTGTTCGGGCTCAACTTTGCCCACAACGGCAAACTAGAAGCTGAGCACAACTCCACAATTTGAGCACTTAGTTTTGCGTCGTGACTGAACATCACGTGATTTCCGCCCAAGTTCGGACACGAGAGATTAATCTCAATCGCCGCGATCTGATCACGAACATCAAACAACATCTTTGCGGCCTGCAGATAGTCGTCGACACTGTGACCCCAGATGCTTGCCACAACTTTGGCGTTTGCTTTTTTTAAGAGCGGCAAATCGTGCTCAACAAAACTTTTGACCCCAGCGCCTTGCAAGCCAACTGCATTCAACATTCCACCCTTGGTGGGGTGCAGTCGCGGTGCTGGATTACCGGGCCATTCAAAATGTGCGACTGATTTTGTTACTACCGCTCCTAGATCGCTGAGCCGAAAATAAGATTCGAATTCTGCGCCGTAACCTGCTGTCCCTGAGGCAGTCAAAACTGGCGCAGTTAGCTCGACATCGCCAATTTGAATCGAACAACTTTTCATTTTTTATCTGCCGTGAAATTCTTGGAGCGACATCACGCTGAAAGGTCGATTTCTTTGTTCGATCATTCCCTGCACTGCGGCAGTGGCTGCACTTAGAGTTGTCACAACAGAAACACGACAGTTGTTGGCCGCCTTTCGAATCGCTTCGCCGTCACTTCTAGTGCCATACCCACGTGGAGTATTGATCACCAACGCGATTTCACCTGCTTCGATCAACTTGACCGCGTCATCAGCACCTTTGTCATCTGATTTTCGTTCTGAGAACTTTCCGACAATGCGCGAAACCTTGCACCCATGTTCGGTAAGAAATTTCGCTGTGCCAGTTGTAGCTGCAATCTGCAGACCCAACGAAGTGAGACCGTTAACTACTTCGACACCGCCGCTCTTATCTCGATCGTTCAACGACACGAACACCAAGCCGGTCTCGGGCAAAGTCGTGCCCGCCGCAAATTGCGCCTTGGCGAATGCACGAGCAAACGAATCGTCAATACCCATGACTTCACCCGTCGACCTCATCTCAGGTCCGAGTGCAGTGTCTACCTCAGAAAATCTGTTGAATGGCAGCACTGCTTCTTTGACTGAGACATGACCTCCCTTAACTTTTTCGGGCAACAGGCCTTCACTTCGTAACTGCCCTAACGTTGCGCCCATCATCACTCGACTTGCCACCTTGACAAGTTGAACGCCAGTTGCTTTGGCCACGAAAGGCACGGTTCGACTTGCACGCGGGTTCGCTTCGATCACATAAACCGTCGTGCCGGCAACGGCGAACTGCACGTTGATCAACCCGATCACTTTTAACGCACGAGCAATCTTGGTAATCGTGCTTTCTATTTCTTCAATTATTTTTTTTGACAACGTAACTGGCGGAATTGTGCAAGCAGAGTCACCTGAATGAACTCCGGCTTGTTCGACGTGTTCCATCACGCCGCCGATCAACACTTCATCGGTTGCATCACGAATCGCGTCTACATCAACTTCAATCGCATCTTCTAAAAATTGATCTACAAGTACGGGTCGTTCTGATGACAGCCCACCTTCTCTACAAAGCGAACCCGCCTGGTCCATCTCGAGCATCGCAGTTCGCAAGTGATCTTGATCGTGGACTATCTGCATCGCTCGCCCACCCAACACATAACTTGGTCGCACCAATACTGGATATCCAACTTTCAAGGCGATCTTCTTCGCTTCATCAATGGTTAACGCAGTTCCACCAGGAGGCTGCGTGATTTTGAGCTCTTCACACAATGCACTCCATTTCTTGCGATCTTCGGCAAGATCAATTGAATGTGGCGATGTGCCTGCGATGAGTTCGACAGGAATCTGATTTGCCAACTTCAGTGGTGTCTGTCCACCCAAACCGACGATCACTCGAGGTGCAACTCCACCCGCCAGTGTTTCT